>Ga0307375_10002225_pt1 | contig 20133 bp, 17 predicted proteins | sample TR1MG_FD_202531 | JGI IMG/M metagenome (GOLD analysis project Ga0307375, IMG submission 202531) | Soil microbial communities from Risofladan, Vaasa, Finland - TR-1 | ecosystem: Environmental > Terrestrial > Soil > Coastal area > Acid sulfate soil | place: Finland: Risofladan, Vaasa | collected...
GCTCAAAACCGCCTTGAATCAGGTTGCCCGAGCGCTCGCGGACGATGAAACTGTCCTTCGCTTCGGGAACTTCCGGGGCTTGCGCCCCCACTGGATTTTCGGTCTTGGTGCGCGATGAAGCCGCTTACAAGACGCTCAAATTCCAGCGGCTCCCCCGATCCTTCCGCTGGCGCTACAGGAGGATTTCGCTTGTCGCTCATCCCCAATTCGCACGATGAGACTGTGCGCATCGGTGCCCCTGCGCCCTGCGGTTGCCAAAATCAAAATCGACGTCAAAGCCAGAGCCGGTTGGCAGACTGGGCACCCTTGTCCTATGCCTGTTTTTGGCTGACGCGCTCCGCTTGTCTCCGGTGTTCAGGAAACTGGGCTGGACGATGAAGCGGTCCAGTCCGTTTTCTGAAATCCGGTGGAGCTAGCGGCTTGTTGTTCGGGACACATGGGATCACACGCAATAAGCAGTAAGTGGTTAGTGGTTATCCATTACACGTTTCGGAAATGCCTTGCTTAATCCTGTAGCCACGTTAATCAAGCAAGGCACGGTACGAGACGCACGACGTTGGCGCGTCCGACTCCAGCGCGGGTGCCAGCAGCAGTCATTCACACGCACGCTTTCCGCATTAGCGAGTAATTCGCCGAAATCTGCTAGCATTCCCTTCTGGCGTTCATGATTTATCAGCATGGCCGACCGCTAATAAAAAATTCAGGGAAGTTTGATGGCAAAAGCAGCAACGAAAAACAACGACTCCTCCGCCAACATCGGCTTTGAGGCCAAGCTCTGGCTTGCTGCCGACAAGCTGCGCAACAACATGGATGCGGCGGAGTACAAGCACGTCGTGCTTGGCCTCATCTTCATCAAATACATCTCCGACGCATTCGAGGAAATGCGCGCCAAGCTCATCGCTGGAAAAGGCGAATATAAAGGCTCCGATCCTGAGGACGCCGACGAATACCGTGCTGAGAATGTTTTCTGGGTGCCGAAGGAAGCGCGCTGGTCACACCTCATGGCGTCGGCCAAGCTGCCCACCATCGGCAAGGTGGTGGATGACGCGATGGTCGCGCTTGAACGGGACAACCCGCGCCTTAAAGGTGTGTTGCCCAAAGACTACGCCCGCCCCGCGCTCGACAAACACCGCCTCGGCGAGTTGATCGATCTCATCGGCACCATCACGCTGATCGCCACCGCTACAGAAGGCGAGAAAACTAAATCTCACCGTTCCGTTGATCTGCTTGGTCGTGTGTACGAATATTTTCTCACTCGCTTTGCCAGTGCCGAAGGCAAGAATGGCGGCCAGTTTTATACTCCCAGTTCCGTCGTCCGCGTCATCGTCGAAATGCTCGCCCCCTACAAAGGCCGCGTCTATGATCCTGCCTGCGGTTCAGGCGGCATGTTCGTGCAGTCGGAAAAGTTCGTGCTCGAACACGGCGGTCGCATCGGCGACCTCAGTATCTACGGACAAGAGAGCAACGCCACCACGCGCCGCCTAGCCGTCATGAACCTTGCTATTCGCGGCATCGAGGCTGACTTCGGCCCCGAGCAAGCCGACACCTTCCGGCGTGACTTGCACAAAGATCTCAAGGCGCAGTTCGTTATAGCCAATCCGCCATTCAATGATTCCGACTGGCATCGCGTGGATGACGACGTGCGTTGGCAATATGGCGTGCCGCCCAAGGGCAACGCCAACTTCGCCTGGGTGCAACACTTCATTCACCACCTGGCACCCGATGGCTACGCTGGCTTTGTTCTTGCCAATGGAAGCATGTCGTCAAATCAGTCCGGCGAAGGCGACATTCGCAAAGCCATTATCGAGGCTGACCTCGTGGACTGCATGGTCGCGCTGCCCGGCCAGCTCTTCTACTCGACGCAGATTCCGGTTTGCCTGTGGTTCCTCACGAAAAACAAAAAGGATGGCAAGCGTCGCGACCGCCGCAAACAGACCCTGTTCATTGATGCCCGCAAACTCGGCACGCTGGTTGATCGTGTGCATCGCGAACTGACCGATGCCGACATCGCCAAAATCACCAGTACATACCATGCATGGCGTGGCGACAAAGACGCGGGAAAATTTGAAGACGTGGCAGGTTTCGCAAAATCCACCACCACAGCCGAAATTGCCACTCAAGGCTACGTGCTCACGCCAGGCCGTTACGTCGGAGCCGAAGAAATCGAAGACGACGGCGAACCATTCGAGGAAAAGATGACCCGCCTCGTGGCCGAGCTGAGCGAGCAGTTCGACGCATCCGCGAAGCTGGAAAAGGCGATTCTGAAAAATCTGAAAGGCTTGGGATACGAAGTAACGAAGCAGGGGAAATAGGCCATGATTGACTACGACAAACTCCAAAAATCGCTTAAACATCTGGAGCAACAGTTTGCCAATTACAAACTTGCGCAGGATCGACCTGAACTCACCGACCTTGACCGTGAGGCTATTGCAGAATCCGTCATCCAGCGCTTCGAGACCTGCTACGACACCTTGTGGAAAGACCTCAAACGCTACCTCATCGAAGACAGCGGTTTGACTGATGTCCCCGATAGCCCCAAAAAAATTCTAAAGCTGGCAGGTCAGAATGAGCTGTTCGCTTCACCCGTGGAGCAGTGGCTGAAATACGCTGATGCCCGAACCAGCACCGCACATGACTACAGCGGAGAAAAGGCGGCGGAAACGCTCTTGATCGTCGGCGATTTCATCGACGATGCCATTGGCCTTTACCAGACGATGATTGGAACCACTTGGGAATGACCGCCGCGATAGACATTACAAAGGAGCAGCGAAAAACGCTGCTCGCGCTCTTGCGCCGGTTCATCCCCGGCGTCGCAGTGTGGGCCTATGGCTCCCGCGTGAAATGGACTGCCCGCCCCAATTCCGATCTCGATCTTGTTGCCTTCACCACCCCCGCACAACGCCAAGTGGTTGCAGAGCTCAAGGAAGCGCTTGGCGAAAGCAATATTCCTTTTCTAATCGACCTTCATATTTGGGACGAAGTGCCTGCGCGCTTTCACGAGATCATCCGCAAAGAATATGTTGTCTTGCAAGAAGACAAGCAGCCGGAAAGTGGTTCGCGTATGGCGAGTGAGTGGGGAACTGGAACGCTTGGCGACCTTGCTGACCTAGTTATGGGGCAATCGCCTTCTGGTGAAACCTGTAATGTAACCAACGTGGGTATGCCACTTCTTAATGGACCAACAGAATTTGGCGGGTATCATCCGCATCCAGTGCAGTTTACGACGGATCCGCGCAAACTCGCCGAGCTTGGTGATTTGCTGTTTTGTGTTCGAGGATCAACAACCGGTCGAATGAATTGGGCAGATCAGCGATACGCGATTGGTCGCGGTATAGCGGCGATTAGGCCAAAGCACGGTCAAGAATACCGCTACTTCGTCCGCGCGGTTATCGACTCCACACTTCCTAGTTTGCTTGCTTCTGCTACTGGCTCTACTTTCCCGAACGTCAGCAGAGAACAGCTTCCCGAACGTCAGCAGAGAACAGCTTCGCGAAGTCGGGTGTCTTATCCCGCCACTTCCTGAACAAAAGGCTATCGCACATATCCTTGGTACGCTGGACGAAAAGATAGAGTTGAACCGGCGGATGAACGCGACGCTGGAGGCGATGGCGCGGGCGCTGTTCCAGAGCTGGTTCGTGGATTTTGATCCTGTCCGAGCCAAACTCGATGGCCGCAAACCCGCTGGTCTCGATGCCGCCACTGCAGCACTGTTTCCTGCCCACTTCCAAGAATCACCCCTCGGACAAATCCCGCAGGGGTGGGAAGTGAAGACCATCGAAGAGCTTGCTGAACGCGTCGCGATGGGGCCATTTGGTTCAGACATCAAGGTATCAACATTCGTGTCCGGAGGCATCCCCGTCGTCAGCGGTCAGCACCTCCGTGGCACTCTTCTTGATGACTCTGAGTTTAACTTCGTCACCGAGGAGCACGCGGATCGCCTCAAACGCTCCAACGTGCAACGGGGTGATGTAATCTTCACTCACGCGGGCAGCATTGGCCAAGTCGCCTACATCCCAGAGACGTCGCGCTACGAGCGCTACATTATTTCACAGCGCCAATTTTATATGCGCTGCAATCGTTCTGTGATGTCGCCGTTCTACATTGCTTCGTATTTCAAGACGCCCGAAGGCCAGCACCGACTTCTTGCCAACACATCATCGACAGGCGTGCCGTCCATTTCTCAGCCCGTGACTTATCTACGCCAGTTGAAGATGATCGTTCCGCCTCCAGCATTGCTGAAGGTCTTCGACGCTACGGTCAGCGCGATTCACCTTAAGATGGCGCACAACGATCAACAATCCCGCACTCTCGCCACCATCCGCGACGCGCTGCTGCCGATGCTATTGAGCGGGGAGTTGAGCGTTGCCAATGTCGAAGAGGAGGTCGCCAGTGTCTAGCCTGACGAGTTTGGAGAAACGGCGATTCGAGGATCTGTTTGGGATGAGGAGTGGATATGTGCTGGATTTCAGTAACAACACATTTCACCAATTCTTTAAGGAAAATGTTGGTATCAGCATTTACGATGACCGTTATGCCTATAACGGCGAATCAAAGGCGAATCATTTGCGCGCCTTCTGGGAGATAGATGATGATGCTAATGTGGGCAGGGCGCTCAAAGCCATGCTCGAACTTTGGCAGTATCAGAACGAGTCAGGAAAGGACAGTCGCGCAGATAAGACATACACAGAATGTCTGAAAACGGTAGCGCGTCTTGCGGGCAAAGAAGTTGCTTCGGAAGAAACCGAAGCGGAATTTCTTAAAAAAGATTTCGGTGTGATCTCAATAGCTGGTCTGGATATTGATTCCACTATTGCTCCCATCCTCGAATCTCGAATCAGGGAGGCAATGGAATGTCACCATGTCGGGGCATCACTTGCCTCAATCTTTATGTGCGGCAGCGTGCTTGAAGGCATTCTTTTGAACATCGCGCTAAAAAATCCAGCAGCATTCAACCAAGCGCAGAGCAGCCCGAAAAGCAAGGAGACGCAGAAGGTGAGGCCATTTCAGGATTGGACGCTAGCCAACCTGATTGATGTGACGCACGAAGTTGGCTTGCTTCGTTTGGATGTGAAAAAATTTAGCCACGTTATGCGTGACTTTCGCAATTACATACATCCCTACGAGCAGATGGCTTCGAAATTTGACCCTGACAAACACACAGCCGAAATCTGCCTGCAAGTCCTGCGGGCGGCTATCGTCGGGCTAAAGGCGGTCAAATGAAGCACCTCGAACGTCTTGGCTCGCAATTCAGCATTTCAATTACGCCCGATGAAGAGGGGTTTATTGGGCGTGAATGCCCAGCTACGGGGTGCGAAAGCTACTTCAAGATTCAGCCTGGCACAGGACTATCAGGCGCTGATCTTCAGTGCCATTGTCCCTATTGTGGGCATGAAGACGCGCCGGATAAATTTTTCACGCAGGCGCAGATTGAGTATGCGAAATCCATTGTGATTAGCCAGGTAACTGGTGCGCTACTTATGGATTTGAAGACGCTTGAGTTCAATCACCGACCGAGTGGTGGTTTCGGAATTGGAATTAGCATGAAGGTGTCCGGGCAGCAGACACCTGTTCGCCATTACCGCGAGAAGCAGCTTGAGACGGAGGTGGTGTGCGATAAGTGCACCCTACGCTATATGATTTATGGTGTGTTTGGTTTCTGTCCAGACTGCGGTACTCATAACTCACTCCAGATTTTAAAAAAGAACTTGGAGCTAGTCGACAAAATGCTCGTCGTTGGCGAGTTGCAAGAGCAATCGGTGGGGCAGGTCTTAATTGAGAATGCGCTTGAAGACTGTGTTTCGTCGTTTGATGGTTTTGGTCGTGAAACTTGCCGTGTTTTCTCGTCAATTGCAGCAACGCCTGAGAAGGCCGCCGAAATTCGATTTCAGAATATTGCAACTACAAGACAGCGAGTGCGCGAACAGTTCAACGTGGACTTTGCATCCGGTCTTAGCGATTCGGAATATGCCCTTGTGATCCGTTGCTTTCAGAAGCGCCATTTATTGGCGCACAAAATGGGCGTCGTGGACGAGGAGTACATTCAAGTAACAAATGACAATACTTCCGTAGTAGGGAGGAAGAGCCAAGTTGATTCCTCCGAAGTTCGAGCACTTGTTGCAGCGTTACACACGCTTGGCAAACAGCTGTCCGAATCTTTAAGACACAAAACATGAAACGGACGACGAATCAATCCGTCGCCACCCTACGCGACTATCTACTTCCGAAGTTGCTGAGCGGGGTGTTGAAAGTTGCAGACAAGAGTTCTACTGCATGAAAATAACGCGCATCAATCGCATTCGTAATCACCGCATCTTCCGAGATTTTTCTTGGCCAGCGGAGCTGCCGGACTTTGCGAGTTTCAATGTAATTTACGGTTGGAATGGCGTGGGCAAAACGACCTTATCAAACCTTCTTTCGCATCTGCAAAAGAAACAGCCAATGACTGAGGGAGAGATTGAGTTTCGGTTTGATAAAGATAATGTTTCCGGTGCTACCTTAGGTGTATCAGTTATTCCTTCTGTAAAAGTGTTCAACCGTGATTTTGTCGGCGCGGCGCTGTTTGAGACAGCAGGTCAGCAGTTTTCTCCGATTTATTATCTGGGTGAAGAGAACGTCGAAACTCAAAAGCAAATTGAGGGGTTGAAGTCACAGTGTGACATAGCACAGAAACGGTTAGCTATAACAGCATCAAAGAAGCTGCGCGCAGAAAACGCCCTGGATAAATTCGCTATCGACCAAGCAAAAATCATCAGAGAGGCGTTGAACTCCTCCGGACAAAATCCATACAATAATTACGATAAAAGAGGCTTTCTAAGCAACGCTAATAAATTGAAGTCGACAACTTACGCTGCCAAAATTCTCGATACTCAAGAAAAAATAAAAATACGAGAGAAAATTGTTGGCAAAGCCAAAAATAGGATAGCGCCTCTCGAAGCTGACTACCCAGATTTAATTTTGCTCACCGACCTTGTGCGCAGTGTGCTTACGCGCTCAATCGTGTCTAAAACGATTGAGAAGCTGGCAGCCAACCCAATCCTTGCCTCCTGGGTACAGCAAGGACTCGAAATACATCAAGCAGAAAAAAACTCTGAAAGTTGCGAGTTCTGTGGACAACCCATACCGGGGAATCGAATTCGGCATCTTGAATCGCATTTCAATGACGAATTTAAGAGTTTTCAGAACGAGCTTGCTGCAACTATTGAGAAAATCGACAGTGCTAAGTCGCAGCTTGATCTAGTCCGCCCGCCTGAGCCAGCTCTATTTTATGAGCACCTTGTTGAAAACCTAAATACTGAGTTCGTGGTCATTAGGCAATATCGCCACTTTGTTGATACATACCTGGATGCAATGAAAAAGGCTCTTGCCGTTAAGAAAGAGAATCCATTTCAGGAGGTCGATTTGCTGCAATACGTTGGATACGAGGCCGACCCCGCTGAACCTAAAGGATTTTGGGGCACCACTTTTTCCATAGTCGCGGATGGATTTTCTAATCTTGGCGCACTCAAGGGGAAGCAGTCCGTACAGGAAATTAATGCGATTATTGATGAACACAATTTACTGACTGATAACTTTCAAAAAGAAATTGAGAAGGCACGTACTACCCTTGAAAATAGTTATGTTGCCGAGTCATACCAAGAATTTGATGTTAAGAACTCCGCAATTGCCAATGCAGAAACGGAAAGGACTGTTGCGGAGCAATTCGTCAAAGTGTGTCAATCCAAGATTGTCGAATTGGAACGTGAAGTCGTTCAGCATAGACGACCAGCGGAACAACTGAATGCGGAAATACGGGCTTATCTTGGTAGGGATGAGTTGATGTTTTCCGTTCAAGAGAATGGCTATACGATTACTAGGCATGGCAAACCTGCGGGAAACCTTAGCGAGGGAGAAAAGACCGCAATTGCCTTTCTGTATTTCCTGAAATCTCTTCAAGACAAATCATTTGATATATCCAAGGGTGTCGTCGTTATTGATGACCCAGTGTCTAGCCTAGATGCAAATTCACTTTACAGCGCGTTCGGATATATGAGAGAGCGCACAAAGGATGCCGGGCAATTGTTCGTACTGACGCACAATTTTGCATTCTTCCGGCAGGTGAAGAACTGGTTCAACCATCTACCAGGTCAAAAGAAGACAAAAGACCCCGCTAGTAGACCTGCGCGATACTACATGCTGCAATCGACTATCCATGATGGAAACAGAACCGCTACGCTTGCAAAGCTAGACCCAATGCTGCATGAACATGAGTCAGAATATCACTACCTGTTCAAAAGGGTGCGTGATGAATCGTTGAAAGCCAATCAAAATAGCACGATTGAAGAATGCTACGGGATGCCGAATGTGGCGCGTCGATTGCTGGAAAGTTTTCTGGCATTCAGATATCCGAATAAACCCGGTGACCTGCAACAACAACTCAATCAAGTTGATTTTGACCATGCAAAAAAATCTAGGATATTGAGATTTCTGCATACCTACTCCCATCATGGGCACATCGCTGACCCAGAACATGATTTGTCCATTTTGAGTGAAACGCCATCAGTGCTTATTAATGTGCTTGAGTTGATTAAGGCGGTGGATAAAGGACACTACGATGGAATGATTGCCGCAGTTACTCCACAGAAGGAAGAAGCAGCGTGATCGTCATCGATGTTAACAAGGCCGAGCAAGTCACAATCGATTGGTTCGGGGAGCTGGGCTATGATTCGCTCATGGCACACGACGAAGCAACTCAGGCTTGGGATGCCGTTTTCGGACTACCTCCCCGAATTTCGATAGGATGCTCCCCGAATTTGGATTTGAGCTCCCCTAATTTGAGTAGCAGCTCCTCAGTTTTGCCCTCCAACTCCTACGATTTGAAGGAAGCAATCCCATGACTGACGATTCCCTACCCCAATCCGGATTCATCCTCTACCAGACCGAGGATGGGCGGACACGCATCCAGTGTCGGCTTGAAAACGAGACTCTCTGGCTGACACAAATCCAGATTGCCGAACTGTTCCAGACAACGGTGCCCAACATCAATCTGCACCTGAAGGCGATTTATGCGGAGGGTGAGCTGACGGCGGAGGCAACTATTAAGTCCCACTTAATAGTTCGATTCGAGGGGGCTAGGCAAGTTTCCCGTCCCGTGCTGCATTACAATCTGGCCGCCATCCTCGCTGTCGGTTTCCGCGTTCGCAGCCATCGCGGCACACAGTTCCGCCAGTGGGCAACGGCACGGTTGGAGGAATACCTGGTGAAAGGTTTCACCATGGACGACGAGCGTTTGAAGAATCCGCCCGGTAAGGGGGAGAAGGATTACTTCGATGAGTTGCTGGAACGCATCCGCGACATCCGCTCGTCCGAGCGGCGGTTTTACCAGAAGGTGCTGGATATTTACGCAACGAGCGTGGATTACACGCCGGACGCGGAGGTTTCCCACCAATTTTTCGCCGCCGTGCAAAACAAGATGCACTGGGCGACGCACGGTCACACTGCCGCTGAGATCATCCATCAGCGGGCCGATGCCGAGAAGCCGCTCATGGGACTGCTGACTACGCGTCCCGGCGGCATCGTGCGGAAAGAGGATGTGTCCATTGCCAAAAACTATCTCACGGAAGATGAGCTGCAGGTGCTAAATCGTATCGTGAATCTCTATATCGAATACGCGGAGCTGCAAGCGCTGGAGCGGAAGCCGATGGCGATGCGGGACTGGATCACGAAGCTGGATGATTTTCTGAAAATTTCGGGACGCGAGTTGCTGGATCACGCGGGGAAAGTTTCCGCCGACACCGCCAAAGCGAAGGCCGAGCTGGAGTATGCCCGCTACCGCGCTTTGCTGGATTCCGAGCCGCGTCCGGTGGATGCGGATTTTGAGCGGGCGGCAAAACAGATTCAAAAACTGCCAAGACCGAAAAAACCAAAGACCCCGAAGTCATGAGTACACTCAACGAACCCATATATCCGCCTCTGCCATCCATGACCTCGCGACAAAGTGTCGTGAGCGCCGGAACATGGCATCGAATCCCGCCATTTATCCCGCCAAAATGGCGGGAAGCGAAAGGCGGAGTCATTTTGGGCATGAATTTCTCTTTAAACGCAAACCGGTGCAATCTACGGCGATTCGTATAAGGTGTTTTTTTTAAATGACTTTCTTCTTTAAACGCAAATTTCCATGTCCACACTCAACGAATCAATTGTAGAAGATGCCGCACTGACTTGGTTTGAGGAGTTGGGCTATACCATTGGTCACGGGCCGAATATGGCTCCTGGCGAGCCAACAACAGAGCGTGAGACTTTTGGCGATGTGGTGCTCGTGGGACGTTTGCGCGAGGCGATCTTGCGACTGAATCCGGCCATACCGGAAGAGGCGCGTGAAGATGCGCTGCGCAAGGTGTTGCGCGTTGGCTCGCCTTCGCCGACACAGACCAACCGGAACTTTCACGCTATGCTGCGCGATGGGGTTCCGGTGGAATACAGGCGCGCGGATGACAGCATTGCTGGCGATCATGCGCGGCTGGTGGATTTCGACGACGCCAAGAATAACGACTGGCTGGCGGTGAATCAGTTCACGGTGATCGAGGGCCAGAACAATCGGCGGCCTGACATCGTGGTCTTCGTCAACGGCCTGCCGCTGGCGGTGATCGAGCTGAAGAACGCGGCGGACGAGGATGCGACGATCTGGTCGGCGTTCAATCAACTGCAAACCTACAAGCACCAAATCGGCAGCCTGTTTAACTACAACGAGGTGATGGTGGTGTCCGATGGCATGAATGCGCGCATCGGGTCGCTGACGGCCAACCAGGAGTGGTTCAAGGTGTGGCGCACGATAGACGGCGAGGGCGATGCGCCGAAGGCTTCGCTGGAGCTGGACGTGCTGGTGCGCGGGGTGTTCGAGCAGCGTCGCTTCCTCGACCTGCTACAGCATTTCATCGTGTTTGAAGAAGACACGGACAGTGACCGACTACACAAGATCATCGCGGGTTATCACCAGTTCCATGCGGTGAATGCCGCCGTGGAAGAAACGGTGCGTGCCAGCGGCATGGCGGATGAAAATCTTCTGCGCCAAGACCAAGGCCATTACTGGGCGGGCAGGATGCACGGCGGCAAGCCGGGCGACCGCCGCGCGGGGGTGGTGTGGCACACGCAGGGTTCGGGCAAGAGCTTTTCGATGCTGTTCTACGCCGCGCGCGTGGTGCGCCATCCGGCGATGCAGAACCCGACGCTGGTTGTACTCACAGACCGCAACGATCTGGACGATCAGCTCTTCGGTCAATTCCAGCGTTGCCACGAGTTGCTGCGCCAGATGCCGGTGCAGGCCGCGAGCCGCGAGAAATTGCGAGAGTTGCTGCAAGTGGCCAGCGGCGGCGTGGTCTTCACCACGATACAAAAATTCATGCCGAGTAAGGGCGAGAAGATGCCGCAGTTGTCGCCACGGCGAAATATTGTCGTCATCGCCGATGAAGCGCACCGCAGCCAATACGATTTGATCGATGGCTTGGCGCGCAACCTGCGCGATGCGCTGCCAAATGCATCGTTCATCGGCTTCACCGGTACGCCCATCGAGAAGAACGATGCCAACACGCGGGCGATCTTCGGTGATTACATCAGCATCTACGACATCCAGCGCGCCGTGGCGGACAAGGCGACGGTGCCGATTTACTACGAGAGCCGCATTTCCAAGCTGGCACTGAACCAGGCCGCACTGCCGGTGATCGACGAGGAGTTCGACGAAATCACGGAGGGTGAGGAAGAAGAAAAGAAGCAGAAGCTCAAAACAAAATGGGCTGCACTGGAGGCATTAGTCGGTGATCCGAAACGCATTGCGCTCGTCGCCGCAGACCTTGTGCAGCACTTTGAGCGTCGCCTCGAAGCGATGGATGGCAAGGCGATGGTGGTGTGTATGAGCCGCCGCATTTGCGTGGACCTCTACAACGCCATCATCAAGCTGCGGCCTGATTGGGCCAGTGCCAAGGATGACGACATTGAAGCCGAGAAGAAGCAGGCGTGTGTGGTGAAGATCGTGATGACCGGTAGCGCCGATGATGGCCCCGACTGGCAGCCGCATATTCGCAACAAGCTGCGCCGCCGCGAATTGGCAAACCGCTTCAAGGATAGCAAAGACCCGTTCCGCATCGTGATCGTGCGCGATATGTGGCTGACTGGATTCGACGCGCCGTGCCTGCACACGATGTATGCCGATAAGCCGATGCGCAGCCACGGCCTGATGCAGGCTATCGCTCGTGTGAATCGCGTGTTCCGCGATAAGCCCGGCGGCTTGGTAGTGGATTACCTTGGTCTTGCCGATCAACTGAAACACGCGCTCGCCACTTACACCGAAAGCGGCGGTCAAGGCAGCCCAAGCATTGATACCGCGCAAGCCATCGCGACGATGCAGGAAAAACACGAGGTCGCTTGCGCCATCATGCACGGTTTTAACTGGGACAAGTGGACGACCGGCACATCTGCCGAACGCCTCGGTTTGATTCCGTCCGGACAGGAGCACGTGTTGCAGCAGGAAGACGGCAAGCAACGCTTCGTGCAGGTGGTGACGGACCTCTCACGCGTCTTTGCGCTGTGCGCGGCGACGGATGAGGCCATCGAATTGCGCGACGACATTGCCTTCTTTCAAGCCATTAAGGCACAACTCGCAAAGACCTCCGGCGCGCAACGCCCACCGGAAGAGTTCGATGCCGCAATACGCCAGCTCGTGTCCAAGGCGATCATGGCCGACGAAGGCATCATTGATGTTTTCACCGCTGCCGGATTGAAGAAGCCGGACATCTCTATTTTGTCCGATCAATTCCTCGCCGAAGTGCGCGGACTGAAGTACAAAAATGTCGCCGCTGAGTTGCTGGCGAAGTTGCTCAAGGACGAGATCAAGAAACGCTCCGTGCGCAACCTCGTCCAGAGCCGCGCCTTTTCCGAGATGCTGAAGAACACGCTCAACGCTTATCACAACCGCGCCATCGCCACGCAAGAAGTCATCGAAGAGCTTATCAAGTTGGCTAAGGCGATGGATGCTGCCACGAAGCGCGGTGAAGACCTTGGCTTGAACGAAGACGAGATTGCTTTTTACGATGCGCTCGCCGCGAATGAAAGCGCAGTGAAGGCAATGGGGAATGATGAGCTAAAGGTCATCGCCGCCGAACTCGTAACCCAGGTTCGCAAGAGCGTGACCATCGACTGGGCTGTCCGCGAAAGTGCGCGCGCCAGAATCAAAGTGATGGTGAAGCGCATCCTCAAAAAACACGGCTATCCGCCAGACTTGCAGGAAGAAGCGACCAAGACGGTGTTGGCGCAGGCGGAGTTGCTGTCGGCTATGTGGGCGGTGGCATAAGCATTAATAGCCAAACGAATGGCTACCCGCCCCTGTTTTATGCGGCTTTCCATGGGGTTGTAAGCCCAAGATAAACTGAAGATCAAGCTGTCCGATCAGCTCGTCGAATTCAAGACAGTTGGCGAAGTAGCCAATGTCGTCGATAAAATCATCGCCGCGCAAAAAGGCACCTCTCAGTAGATTCAAAAATGGCCAGCAAAGTGTCAAATCGTTTCAACAATACTGCATCTGCGCCGAACCGAGATGTTGAACGGCAGCTATCGGGAAATCTGACAGTTCGAAAAGTGTCGCGTGCAGTACGTCACCAGGTCTGCTTCATGCGATTCAAACAATAGGATCAGATTTTTATTATCAATGACGGCTTTCGGGCAGGCAGTTAGTATGTGTGTATACCCGCCGGGTGCCAGAAACGGAACGTCAGTGGGAGCGCTGCGACTGACCGGTTCTCGGCCATAGCTGCCGCTGGCCGGTAGCCGGATTTCATAGGCAGCGAAGGTCCGCTTCTTCCGACCTCAGGAGGAAGCTCTCGACACAGCGGCCGTTCTATTTTCCCTAATGCAAAAATTCAACGTGCAGCTTAGAGGCTGCACGCTTTTGCGTAGTCCCGCTTGAACGCAGGGTTGGGCGTATTTACGTACATGTTTAAATGCCAGCATTTCTTTGGTTGGTAAGTAGATAATTCCTAGCTTCAGAGATAGATTTGCAGACTAGCAGTCGGTCACGAATATTATCTAGTGGATGCATTATTTCTGGAAACATGAGTTGAAGTCCATGAATATAGGCATCGAAATCGCCAGCTATTTTTGCACTGTACTCCCAAACAGTTTGTATTGGTATTGCGCCAAAAAATCCAAGTTTAAAAAATTTAACAGATGCATTGGGTGGTCCTGAAATTGAAATAAGAATTCGTTCTCCACTCTCAAATTTGATTTGGCAGAAGCATTGTTTGTTGTTTTTTGCATAAGTTATAACTTTTCCCATGTCAAAAGTCCCTTAGGGCTGAGTCGAAGCATAGAGTGATGAGGTAGACGTCATAGCGGTTGGGTCCTAAACGCAGGAACCTCGGAGTCAAAGAGTGCCGAGAGGAGTAGGCAGACTTCCGTGAACATGCGGTTCACATTACTGTCAGAAGACATGACTCCGTCAAAAAATGTTCCGTAAGCTACAAGCATCATGTCGACGAAGTCATTTCGAAGTTTCTCTGGGCTTAAATCTCTGAGGCCGCCGTGCGCAAATCTTGTGATTCCCATTAAATAAAATGCAAGGGTTACTCGAAAGATGAAGGTATTGGGTAATTCATGATAAGACGGTAGCCTTCGTACTGCCGGGGAGTCTCGGAAGATCATGCCTGCCAATTCGAGCACGTTACGAATCAGTTTGTCAGTAAGCTCCGGTGTGTATTCGTCTCGAGTGCGTAGCAGACCTCTCTCCTCCTTTGTGTACAACCGACCTAGGACATCTATAGCCCCGCGAATATTTTGCGCCTCAAGGCGCATTTTTTCCATGTGTTCGTTGGCTGACTCGCTTAACTTTATGATTTCGCTCTGAAGCCTAACGTTTCCTCCTTCGGCCAAGCGAAGTGCGCGAATGTACTCGGGAAAACCTCTTGTCTGAGACTCGTCGATCAATCTGCGCCGCAGTCCCTTTCTCCTACCACTCAGTCCGCAGACCTTGGTTGATCCTTTAAGAATGACGACCTGAGCAGGAAACTCCGCGAGTACCGTCATCGACTTGAAGATGCTCTTAAGGGCGTCACCTTTGTATGCCTCCATCGCGGAAAAATCCGGCAGTACGGCAAAGTTGGTTGGCGAGTTTTCCAAGAACCGTTGAAGCTGTGACGTCTGAAGTTGATTACTGTCGATGACGAGGTTCATGACATCTAACAATTATTCATATGACAGAACCGTCCGGACATGTTTTGATGATACGGACACAGAAAATCCTCTTTAATTTATTGATGAAACGCAGGTTATCCAGTTTTCATTCAATAAACAAGCTCAGTAATACGGACAGAGCACCTAAAAGAGAAATGTTGGTTTGAGGCTTCGCTATTGGCACACAGCAGAACTACAAATCGCCGAAATCTTGGCCCGGAAGCATTCGTTCACCAAGTTTGGCTCCGACACATTGTGGATAGTCAATTCCCTTGGAAGCGGAAATTTAAAGGTTGGGCTGAGCGTACGGAGCCGACTTGGAACTCAACTTTGGTCCCACGCTTCGACAAGGAGTTGTTCACTCGGGTCGAGTGAGCGAAGGCGCTCTATGTTAATTCGCATATTGCCGGACCAGCCGCCTTCATAAAAATAGTCATCACCGAGCACCGTTGGTCCATCGTGCCAAGGTATGCCTTGCGTTAGCGCCGCCGTCAATATCCCTGCGGAGAGCAAGTAACTATCTGGATAACCATTGCCGCCCAAGTCTTTCGCCAAACCGGAAGCAACAAGTGAGTCTATCCACCGTGTGCCGCCCAGTCCTGCCAGCCATCTGGCCAATGTAGGCTCTTCAGGAGCTGCTTGTAGAGCATCCTGATTCCGTTGGAGTGTGACGAAGAATTCCCATCCGAGCATGGTGTTTCCGATTTAGCCATAACGAACGTAAAGGGCGACCCGCTTGCGGGACGACCCGGGACCAGAGGGGGCGACTTTGACCATAACGTTAAGTATTGCCACCGACTTGCCTCAAAAACTCATTTTGTGAGGCAAGATATTCTGGATGCTTGCCAAAGATAGTGACAGACGAAGCACCAATTTTTGGAACATAAAGCTTAAATGGTCCGACCCACTCTTGTTTTGGGACTAACTCTTTATAGTTATCTGGTAATTTGCCTTCAAAAATCTTCCAAACCGGTGAAGCACGGAAATATTCATACGCTTTATCAGGGTGTTGCGCTGCCACCTGCCAAAAATCTAAGCGCCCTGGGCGTAGTATGAAAAACCAATACAACCCCGCTAAGATTAGTAGCCCTAATAACCAGTTCACTTGATGGACCTTTCAGATAGAAACATAACAGTTTTTACATGATAGACACGTCTTGATAACGTGGACACGGTATTGTTAACCTAACTTATTTATGAAATGCAGGCTATACAACTTATAGATTACTTACAAAGTAAATCATACGGACAGAACGAAAGAAACTGAAGTTGTAGTTCCGCTTATGGCACATAGTACGCGCTTGTCATTGTTCCGCAAACCGGACGCTCATATAATGGGCACTTAGACGAGAGGCAGCTTTACGGTGCCTGCCCGGGAGACCGCAGCGTGCCAATAGTGGACATTCAAACAAACATCCATACAAGGCTTTCCAATGACAAATATTCTTCTGCTCGGTGCCGGCTTTAGTAAGAATTGGGGTGCGCCAATAACGAGCGAATTATTTCAGGCGCTCATCGCCGACCCGGAAGTGCGCACGAATGGGGCGATTCACGGTTTGCTATGGCAAAACAGGAGCAATTTCGAGAATGCCTTGGCGCAGCTTCAGGATAGGTTTCGGCATGACCCGCAGGCAAATCGAGAACCGCTGCTACTCATGCAGCGGGCATTGCTTCGCATATTTGAACGTATTAATGGCATATTTAGGAATCAGGACTTTGAGCTGCATCAGGAAAGGCTAACGGTAGATCGGAACAGAACTGTGGTGGAGTTTTTAGCAAAGTTTGACGCGATCTTTACGCTTAACCAAGATCTATTACTGGAGATTCACTACTTAGACCGCGTTCATAATCAGTTCACGAACAGGCGATGGAACGGCAATTCGGTGCCGGGCATGCAACCTAGTGGAGGTGTTGATTCTGGAGTGCCGTTTTCGGGTCGGATTTGGACGCCTAACGGTGACTACACAATTCCTCAAAATACTCAGCCGTTTTTTAAACTCCACGGTTCTACGAACTGGAAGGATACGGGAGCGAATGCGGACATCATGATTATGGGTGGTGGAAAGGATCGAGCCATACAGGCGAACCCGGTGTTGCAACGGCTTCAGGGATTTTTTACAGAGTACGTGGGGCGCGGCGAAACGCGGGTGACGGTCATTGGTTATGGCTTTGGGGACGCACATATCAATGCCATTTTGAGAGATTCCATTGAGAATCATGGGTTGCTGATGTACGTCATTGATCCCCGTGGTGCTAACATTGCTTACGACATGAGGGGATTCGTACATAATCAGATTGGAACAGGCGTTACCGAGTTCGAGGAATGGTTCCAAAAGGGGCTATATAGCGCGTCGATTATTCCGTTTCGACGTCTTCTGACTGATGAGTCGGTAGATCGGGAAGTTCTGGCAGATTTTCTTGAGGGAAGGTAATCCAGCCTTACTCGTCACAACACTTCAGCAACCCCATTACAGAGAGCTTCATTATTTCTGGTTTTATATCGAACTTCCGCTTTGTGTTGCGGACTCAACCGGTCGATGCAACACTTTATCTTAAAATGTAAAAGATGAGGTGTTGATCATGAAATACAGAACTCGGATTTATTATACGGAAAGTCAAAAGGAGACATTCGCACCAGTACGTACTATTATTCATATGAGGAATAATTAAAAAAGGACAATTCGTGTCGTTTGCTAAGCATGGTCTTACTGGTCAAGGCATTGAGCTTGGGAAGACGGTTCTCACTCTTTCCGCATTAGGATTATTTACAAAGCTCCTACATATTGATCTAAGCCAACTGCAAATTCTAGGTGTAGCGCTTCGGCCAGCGTACGCCGGACTTATTCCCGGGTTTGTAGGGCTTGCACTAATGTATGCATTCATCGCCTTTTTTGTAGCAAGAATGGAAGCGGCAATCGAAAATGAAGTAGATGATGCGGTGATCGAGAGTAGAAAGAACGTTTTAAAGTCAAAGTCATTACTTGTTTTGGTGCTCTTCACTACACCTTTAGCTTTCGTGGTGTATTCAATGCCATTCGTATTGGGCGCTTTTTCCATTGTACTTCTATGGTCTGACAGCATGTCTGTGCTGCAAGCCATTTGGGGGCTGGCCACACATTGATGCCCAACTCGGCAATCAAGCGGTACTGAGCAAAAGCGCGCAACCTCTTACTTTTACGTTGAATGACCGCTGTCTGGAATATTGAGTGACTCCATTGTGCCAATAGCTGACCGTAATGTAAAAAGTGAATTGTGTTTATAATTAACTCCTACGATCCGCGCTTTGGATAATCATATGTACGAAAAAACTTGTTACAAGAAGCCATTCATCAAAGAAGCAATCATGCGCTTTGACTTCCCTTCTCCTATTCCAAATTACGAGAAGGGCTTACCACCAAAAATTTCTGAGGCTGCCTTAAAGAAATTCCCAATATTTGAGCCTCAGAAAGTGCAGACACACGAAGTTAAATTTGGTGGGCAAGAGACTAAGACAAACATTATCGAGGCTACCAATTCAGTTTTTTACGGTCTTGAAAGAGAGAAGACGCTCACTATTTCTTCCAATGCATTTATTGTCCAAGTTAGGCAATATAAAACTTTTGAACTGTTCTTGAGTGAAACTTTCCACCCACTGGGTGTGTTGTGTGAATTATTCCCTGAAATTAGAGCAAGCCGCATAGGACTGAGGTATGTAAATGTTTTGGAAGTTGGGTCAGGTAACCCTCTGGACTGGGCTGAATTTATAAACCCTCAATTATTGGGAATAGTCGATTATTACAAAAGAGATAATTTATCTCGTGCCTTTCAAATTCTTGAATATAATTTTGACGAGGATGCACTTAAGTTTCAGGCTGGAATGGCAAACCCCGACTATCCTGCAAAAATAAAACAACGGCAGTTTATTTTGGATCTGGATGCATCCTCAGTTGGAGCATTCGATTATCAGGAAATGGCTGCCAAGGTCAAAATTGGCCATGGACGAATTCAAGAACTTTTTGAATCAAGCATCACACAAGCCACGAGAGATATCATGAAAGTTGTTAAAGATGACGCAGGAAACTAACTTCTTTGACCAACAATATTCTGGCGGTAAGGCAACTGAAGTAACAAGGCCAGAGAAATCACAAACTAAGCGGTTCTTAGTTGAGCCAATATCAGATGCGGAGGTGAAAATGTATGGCATCTCTAAACCGAGACGGATAGTGATTCGGGGCCGAATTGCCAAATGATAGGGGTTAGGACTCAAAGGAGAGCGCGTCTGGTTCAAGGCGACCTTCTTCGCGATGTTGATTGCATTGAATATGCTGTCGAAAAGTCAGGAAACATTGAAGTCTCCAAAATCATTTTCCCTTTGGTTATCGTTTTGACTCAGGATTGCGACTTACAGCAAGACTATACTTTCCGTTGGTCTAAGCAGGCAAAACAGACACAGGATAAATGGCTTTTGTCAGTTTTGGTGGCACCTTTGTACAACGTGGAGCATGTATACAGTGGTGAACATCTCGTCGAACTCAATATGGATATGGAGCCGATTAACAGAGCTAAGTCGCCAGGTCAAAATCTTCGCAAGAACGAAACCCCTCGATATCATTATCTTGATTTCCCCGAAACAGTTCCCATTCCTCCAAGTGTGATTGACTTCAAACACTATTTCGCTGTTAACGTTTCACACCTTAAAAGGTTGAAAGCAAAAAATTTTGTATGCCAAGTTTCAGAATTGTACCGTGAAGACATTTCTCAACGATTTGCATCATTTCTCGCTCGTATCGGACTACCATAACGAGAACCAATTCTGATGAGTTACGAACGTCCGTTATGTGTGTGCGCCGTGCAAAGGCGGCGCTTTTCCAGTGGGTGCAAATCCCACCCGGCCAATTAGCTCCAGCCGGAAGCAACCGGAGCAACTATGGAGGCAACGAAATGGTTGAAGCCTTCGGGTAA
>Ga0307375_10002226_pt1 | contig 20128 bp, 20 predicted proteins | sample TR1MG_FD_202531 | JGI IMG/M metagenome (GOLD analysis project Ga0307375, IMG submission 202531) | Soil microbial communities from Risofladan, Vaasa, Finland - TR-1 | ecosystem: Environmental > Terrestrial > Soil > Coastal area > Acid sulfate soil | place: Finland: Risofladan, Vaasa | collected...
GCCAATGTGACGAGGGAGTCCTTCTTTCGGCAACGCATTCGTCAGCCGGTGTTCGTAGTAGCGGTACGCGGAGCGACGAAGAGCCATAATCCCTCTCATTGCGCGAAGTGAATGCCTGGAGCAAGGTTAGTTCGAAATTGACTAATGGCGACCAACGCCACGCGCGGTGTGAGCACGATCAGTGACGCCGCCCTCGAGACGGCGAGGGTAGTTAGGTATACTAATTAGGTAACCTAATTGAATGTGGGTAGCCCATGAAGTCAACTGATGTCCAGGCATCGGGCGCGAGGGAGAAGCGCAGTGGCGAGCCGATCGTCGAGGAGCTCAACGCGACGTTCACCGACGCGGTGGCTCGTCTCTATCGACGACTTCGAGCGGACCGGGCCGACGACCAGTTCAGCGCCTCACACCGGTCGGTTCTCAAGTTCCTCGTGAATGAAGGCCCACGTTCACTGCGAGAATTGAGTGATCACGAGCACGTGAAGCCGCCTTCCATGAATCAAACCGTGAATTGGCTCGAGCGATCCGGTCTGCTCGCGCGGACGAATGACCCGAGCGATGGCAGAAAGGTGATCCTCGCGGCGACGTCGAAGGGCGTGACACTGATCGAAGAGACCCGTCGTCCGCACCACGAATGGCTGAATCTACAACTCGAAGCGTTGTCACTCGATGAGCGTCGGACCCTCGAGGCGGCCTCCAAGATCATCGTGCGCATCACTGCTTCGTGACTACGACGTCTGACTTCGCCGGCCCCTTCGCGCTGTCGCCGCGCTACAAGTGGCGTGTCCTCACCAACACGACGATTGGCGTGGTGCCCGCGACCATTGACTCCTCGATCGTGCTCATCGCGATGCCGGACATCTTTCGCGGCGTGAAACTCGACCCCTTCCATTCGGGCCTCACGCCGGCCTTCATTCTTGTGATCGTCGTGCTGCTCATCGCGGCGGCGGCGTCGTGGTCGCGCGGGGCCCGCTACGTCCACGACGACAGCATCGTCAGCACACGTCCAGCCACTACCCTTCACCCAACGAGGAGAAGAACATGCCATTGAGCGAACTCGGATTCAATGTCACCATCGCGCTCGACGCCGTCACCGATCGCGACGCGGAGGCTCATCGCAATAGCGTCGAGCGGATCTTTCCGAGACTCGCCGAGTCGGGAACGACGGCGCAGGTCATCGAACTCCTGGCGGCGAACGACGACTGACGGGTCGACCCCGCGATGCGTCGTCGAAGTCCTCGACTGGCTGGCGCGGTACGTCACGACGGGTGAAATAGCCTGAGAGGACAACCCTTAACTGGAAGACTGATCGTGTCCGAATCGAAGTATGTGTCAGGCGCGCCGCGGGCCCTGTGGATGCAGCAAGTGCTCGAACGTGACGGCAGCGGCGACGCACCCGCGCTCGAAGGCGACCAAACCCTCGACGTCTGCATCGTTGGCGGCGGCCTGACCGGTCTGTGGACCGCGCTGCAGGTCGCTCGGTTGGAGCCGTCGATCCGCGTGGGTGTCATCGAAGCCGATATCTGCGGGGCGGGAGCGAGCGGGGCGAACGGTGGCTTCGCCATGACGTGGTGGCCCAAGTTCGCCACCTTGAAGAAACTGATGAGCACCGATGACGCGCTGCGCATCGCCGCGGCGAGCGAGGACGCCGTACGTGAGACGGGGAAGTTCTGCGAGGCGAACGGTGCCAGCGCGGAGTTCACACCCGCCGGATGGCTCTGGACCGCGACCAATACAAGCCAACTCGCGAGTTGGGACGACACCATTGGCGAGCTCGCGGCGGCGGGGGCATCGCCATTTCGAGCCCTCGCGAGAGAAGAGGTCGTCGCGATGAGCGGGAGCGAGCGACACCTGGGCGGTGTCTTCGAAGCGGGCGTCGCCACGGTCCAACCCGCTGGTCTCGTGCGAGGTCTGCGCGCCGCGGTACTCGCGGTCGGTGTGTCGATCTGGGAGAAGACGCCGATGCTGGACTACGAGACCACCGCGCGCGGCGTCAGCGTCCGCGTGCCCGGCGCGACCATCACGACGAGTCAACTGGTGCTGGCGACCAATGCGTGGTTGGCCCGCTACCGCGAGATCCGACGTCATCTGTTGGTGCTCGGCAGTGACGTCATCGCGACCGAACCCGCCCGCGAGCAACTGGCGTCGCTCGGTTGGACACCCGGACTCGCCATTTCGGACTCGCGACGTCTGGTCCACTACTACCGCCCGACCAGCGATGGCCGGGTCGTCTTTGGCAAGGGCGGTGGTCGCATTGGTTTCGCCGCCCACATGAACCGTTCGACCTGGGCGAAGCCCCTGCGGGGTCCCGAGGTGATCGAGCAGTTCCGACGCACGTATCCGGGGCTCGACGGGGTGGCCATCTCGAACACGTGGTCGGGTGCGGTGGACTACTCATCGGACTCGATGCCGTTCTTCGGACACCTGGGCCACGACCCGCGCGTGCACTACGGGGTCGGTTTCTCCGGCAACGGCGTGGGGCCCTCGTACCTCGGGGGCAAGATCTTGGCGTCGATGGCACTCGAGCGCGATGACGAATGGGGGACGAGCCCCATGATTCGCACCCCCGGGACCCGGTTGCCACCCGAACCTTTCCGCATCATCGGCGGCTGGGTGGTGCGCGCCGCGATGCGCAGCAAGGAAGCGTCCGAGGACAAGGAGAAGGAGCCGTCGGCATTGGTCCGCCGTCTCACCCTGCTCGACCCGACGTCGTTCGTCGGCTGAGCACTCGGGTCGCGGTACGCGCGCACGTCCGATGCGCCGTCAAAGTGAAACGTGTGCATTGGCCAAGCGCGACGTGGCGCAGCGCGGCGACGAAAGTGAGCGTGAATGCACCAGTACGACGTGCCCGGACGTCGGTGCGATCTGGCCGGTCAACACCGCGAGAATCGGTGAAGGTGCGACGTCACGATTTCACTTCGCCGCCGGTCTCGTCACGGCCGCGACCTGTCGTTTTCCGACCTGTGGGAGCGATGGATGCGCCTGGCCCACGAGATGGTCGTGCTCGGCATGTTCGCCGTCGTGCTGGGCGTCGACGCGCACTCGTTGTCCGTTGACGACGATTTCTTCGACCTGGGCGGCACCTCGCTCGCGAGCCTGCACCTGTTCATGTCGATCGAGGGGCGCTTCGAGGTCACGCTGCCGCTGTCGACACTCGTTACGGCCCCGACCGCGCGTATGCTCGCGCGCGTCATCGCGGGTGAGTCTCGCACCGGGCGCAGTCCACAGGCGCTTGCGGAACCGCCGCGTCACGAATGGGAGCGAGCATTGTGCGCGCTCTGGTCCGAGACCCTCGGGGTACCAAAGGTCAACCGTACGGACGATTTCTTCGACCTCGGCGGGGGCCCGGCGGACGCCGCAGTAATAATCGAGGAACTGAGGACCACCTACGCGACCACGATCACGCTCGACGAACTGCGCCAAGCCCCCACCGTCGCGCAACTCGTCGGTCTCATCCAGGGCCGCTCGACGCACTCGAATCTCGTCACGCTGAACTCGAACGGATCTCGCACCCCCTTCTTCTGCATCGCCGGATCCGGGGGACTGGCGCTCAACTTCTTGCCCCTCGCCCGACTCCTCGGTCCCGAACAGCCGTTCTACGGACTCCAGGCCCAGGGCATCGAGTCACGCGCGCTGCCCGACGCCACGCTGAGCCGCGCCGCGATACGACACGTCAAGGCAATCCGCTCGGTGCAACCACACGGTCCCTACTTGATCGGGGGGCATTCGCTGGGCGGCGTACTGGCGCTGAAGGTGGCCCAGCGCCTCAGGGAACTCGACGAGGAGGTCGCGCTGCTCGTGATAATCGACACCGTCCTCTCCAAGCGCATGTCGGGGGTGGGTAGCAATGACGCGTCGAGTCTGTTCACGAGGGCGCGCGAGTGGCAACTCTTTCACGGCCACACGAAACTCTCGACGATCCTGCGACTTCCCCTCACCGGAATCGTGCCCCAACCGGGCCTGGCCCAGTTCGAACTGTTCGGGCTGCACGACACCATCGAATTGCGTTTCTCGAGGCGCTTGTCGACTTGGGCCGGTCCGGCGGTGATCTTCGCGTCCAACGACGGTGCGCAGTCCAACATCGAGATGGGCTGGGGTCAGATCTTGACGGGACCGTGGTCGCGAGTCGTGGTCCCCGGGGACCACCTGAGCATGATGCAGCGACCGAACGTCACGATCTTGGCCGAGCTACTCGGTGACCAGATCGCCACCGCCTTGGCGGCGCGGTGCGCGTCTGAAACCGAACACCCGGCCAACGGCGTGAACGGTGGCGATGGTGCCCCCTAGGTCATCTGCGCCGAGCGCACGCGCCGGCCCCTTTGATCAGCACACCGCCGCTCACGACGACCAGTACGTGCGTCAGCCCCGCGTACTCGACAGTGCGTGTCGTCGACGACGCGCGACTGGCCGCCCCTAGCGGCGAGTGATGAACACCTGTGGTTCGCGACGGTCATCTCCGACCGACGTGACCAGTGACGCGTTGAGATCGTCTCGGGCGACCGCGAGTTCGTAGAGCAGCCATTGGGGTCCATCGGGCACGGGTCGAAAGGACTCGGCCCACGCGTCGGTGCCGAGTGGTACTCGTACGTGGCGCAGACCCCCGCCGATTCCCTCGCCGATCGCCTTTAGGTAGGCCTCCTTGCGAGTCCACAAGCGCAGGCACGCGGCTGGCCGCTCGGCGAGTGCGAGCTCGTTGATCTCGCGAAGCTCTTCGGCGGCGGTCACCCACTGCGCGAACTGATCGGGATCGGGGAGTTCGAACGTGTTCTCGACGTCGACGCCCACCTTGCCCTCACGGGCCAGCGCGATCAGACCGAGGTCGTCGCGGTGCGAGGCGCTGATCTCGAGCGTGTCACCCATGGGAGAAATGGCGTGCGGTTGGCCGTTCGCCAGATAGCGCGTGACGACCTTCTCGGGAGCGAGGGCGAATACCTCGCCCAGGACTTCACGACGTCTACCGAGGCGCACGGTCGCGCGATTTCGCTCGAGTGGGGTGGCGAGACGCGCCACCCGTGCCCGCTCGTCGGGGTTGAGCAGTGCGCCCAACTCGTCGACGACCCGCGATGAGCGGTCCAGATCCAGCCAGATAACGCTGATCGAGCCGGCGGGGGCGAGCATCGGGTGGTCCACACGGCACAAACTACCCGAGGGCCGCGCGATGCGCTCGTGTTGAGACGGACGTTCATTCGGGGCCTCAGGACTCACCACGAGCGCATCACGGTGCGACGGGCGTTTCGAGGCGCGCACTGGAATGAGCACCTCAGACTCGAGCGGTGTCTTTCGAAAGCGCCACGTCGCCCCGACGGTGAAGATGATCAGCCACGCAACGAGGTTCGCGACCCACGACCAGTTGAAGGGTCCTTGCACCAGGGGGTAGTGGACGAGTTGGTTGAGTCCGTAGGGGGGTGTGTAGGTGGCGAGCACCGCGCCGTAGAGGGCCATCGAGATCATGATGAAGCCCGACTCGTTACCCCGACCGATCCGGTCGGACGCGTACGCGTTGTTGAGCCCGAAGATCAAGAAGAAGAACACCGGGAACGCCACGGTGAAGAAGACCGTGCGACGATTGCGCGATTGACGCCGAATCTCCAGTCGAACGATGGATAGTTTGAAGGCGCCAAAACGGGGGGCCGAACGATTGATCCCTGAAGCGGCAGCGGGTGCGTTGCGCATCGCGGTCCCTCGTCGGCGTCGCCACGCTCAGCCGTCGCCGACGTGTTCACACTCGTGAGCGTCACGGAGGCGTCCTCGAGCGCCCGCGCGGTGGGCAAGGACATCAAGGGAATGGTTTCGCCGATCATCTACGCGGTGGGCGTCGCCCTGGCGTTCGTCAGTCTGTATGTCGCGTACGTCTGTTACGCGGTCGTTGCGGTGATTTGGTTCGTCCCTGATCGCCGTCTGACGAACGTCGCTTGAGTCCGCGCACAATGCGCTGGGCGCTACGCGAACGCTGTTACGTGTGACCTTTGGCACTGGGTGTCACGACCAGAGGCGTCAATACTTGACTCGTGGCGGCTTACACTTGCGTGCAGGTTCGCGCAGCACGACCTCCGTCGTCAATCGCAGTGCCCTAGAAGGGAAGCGTCCATGACACCAATCCGAGCAAGAATTGTCATCTTGGGAGGGGGCTTCGCGGGGCTTCGTGCCCTCTATCGGCTGCGTTCCCTGGGCGAGAAAGCCGAGATCATCCTCATCGATCCGCGCACGACGAGTCTGGCTCGCCCGGCGCTACCAGAGGTCGCTTTGGCGGGCAAGCCGGTTGAACTCGCGCGATTTGCGCTCGAGCAGCCCGTGACTCGCAGCGGTGCGCAGTTCATCAATCAAGGGGTCGACCGGGTTGAGCCAACTGAGCAACGTGTGGTGCTCGACAACGGCGACGAGATCGCCTACGACTATCTGTTGATGGCCCTTGGGGCGAACAAGGACTACGACGCGATTCGGGGGTTTCGCGAGTTCGGCTACTCAGTCTGTGACGACACCGAGGCACCCCGTCTCGCCGAGGCGCTTCGTGCCTTCGAAGGCGGTCCGGTGGTCGTTGGTTCGGCGAAGAGCGTGTGGGGGACCCGAGTGAGCGTTCCCGCACTGGCTGCTCCATGCGAGGGGCCGGTCGCCGAGATCATGTTCATGCTCGCCCATGATCTGCGCGAACGTGGCTTGCGTTCGTCGAGTGCCATCAAGGTCTTCAGCCCGGGTGAGATCTTCTTCGAAGACGTGGGCGCCCGGGTCCACGCCGACGTCGGGGCGCTCATCTCTCGCGAGGAGATCGACGTTACAACGGGAAAGGTACTCAGTCACCTCGAGGAGGGCGCCGTAGTCTTCGAAGACGGAGATCGTTGGGAGAGCGCGCTCTCGATCGTCTTACCGCCCTACACGGGTAATGCAGTGGTCAAGCGCTCTGCGGGTCTCGGCGACGAACAAGGCTTCGTCCCGACGGATGCAACCATGCGTCACCTAGACGTTCAACGCGTCTACGCGGCCGGTGACGGCACGGCGCTCTCGATGCCGAAGTTGGGTCACATTGCGGTCATGCAGGCCGACATCGCAAGCGCCGCGCTCATCCGCGACGTGACTGGCGAAGGGGAGATACCCGAGTATCGACCCGAGGTGTTCTGCATCGCGAATCGCGGAGGCGAGCAGGCGACCTTGATCTACTCGAATGACCTCTTCGGGGGACCGGTGGACCTCACCATGAGTGGCGCCATTGCTCACTTGATGAAGTGGGGATTCGACGGGTACTACTTTCACACCGCTGGCCACCTCCCTCCCGACCTGGCGACCGAGGGATTGGAACTCGTCCTGCGCGAGTTGAAGAACTGAACGCCCTCGCGGTGTCGTGAAGTGGACGAGGGAAAATAGCGGCGCGACATGGAGACTGGCGAACGGGCCCGCCCTTTCGGGGCTCGCGATTGAATCCTTCGGCTTCGACGCTGTCGGGGCCAAGGTCGTTGACAAATTCGTTGGTGTGACTCGATGCCGCCTCGCCGGTGGCACCTCGAGTTTTCAATGCCGCACAGTTCGGCCCGAACTCAATGGACGACACGGAAGGACGACGGTCGCGGGTCAGTCATGCAGCCGAGCCGAGAGCACGCTGGCTTACGCCAAATGTCCTAACGTGCTTGCTTCTTCGGATAACGACCGAGGCACCTCAGCACGAATCGCTGAAAGCTGCCGATGTCCTGGCTGCGTCCACTCGCGGCCTCATGGTCAAGACGATTTCCGTGGAGGCCGCCGCCATTGTTGGTGAGACCAGCCAAATGGATGTCGTTCGTTTCGGCGCCTTTGGGAACCTTGGGTAGTGGTTCGCGATAGTTCCGTGGTTCGTTTCCAGATTCACCCATGCTCGAAGCCTCCCACATCCACCGCGTCGCTGCGTATCTCCTTCGTCGCCAGTCGTCAGGTGAGCGGACCGCGCGAATTACGACCCTTCATCCAGCCCGCCGCATCGACGTCTTCGATCATCGATGTCGCATGCGTCAACTGCTGCCCAGTTCACGCTCGAGCTGGGCGAGCACCTCGGGGTCCTCCAGACCGCTGGTGTCACCGCTCGCGACGCCATTGACAACCAGTTCACGAAGCAGGCGTCGCACTATCTTGCCGCTGCGGGTGCGCGGCATCGTCGTGAGTATGTGGACACGTCGTGGCCGGGCAATAGCACCAATCGCTTCCACGAGTCGCTCGCTCAAGGCCTCTTCGTTAATCGAGCCAATCGCGTTCGCCGTGAGGATGACGAACCCTTCGGGGACTTGACCCTTCACCGGATCGTTGACGCCGATGACGGCCGCCTCGGCGACGCCGGGCATCGTCAACAGCGCGCTCTCCATCTCCATGGTTGAGAGTCGGTGGGCCGCGACGTTGATCACGTCGTCGACGCGCCCGACCACCCAGATGTGCGCGTCATCGTCCTCGATCGCGGCGTCCGCGCTGTCGTAGCGGTTCGGACCGAAACGCGTGAAGTACTGGCTCCGGTAACGCTCGGGGTCACGCCAGATGCCGCGAAAGAGTGTGGGGAACGGTTCGGTGATGGTGAGGTACCCCGCGCTGCCGCGCGCGGCGGCGTTGCCCTTCTCATCGACGATCGCGTAGGCGTGTCCCGGTAGCGCGACACCACAGGAGCCGGGTTTGGCCGGGGTCACGCCCACGATCGATGAGGTCCACGCGCTGCCCGTCTCGCTCTGTCCGTACGTGTTGTTGATCTCGAGGCGACCGTGTCCGATGTTCTCCTGCACCCAACTCCAGGTGTTCGCGTCGAGCGGTTCACCCACGAGTGCCAGTAGTTCGAGCCGTGAAAGATCGAAACGATCAGCGAGTTCGGCGCCGTGGCGCGCGAGCATGCGCAGCACCGTGGGAGCGGTGAAGACCTTCGTGACCTTGTAGGACTCGAGGATCTTGTAGAAGCGTTCCGGAGTCGGATAGTCGAGCGCCCCCTCACAGGCGAGCATTGTCGCTCCGTTCGCGGTGGCCCCGATCAACTCGAAGATCGGAAAGGTGAGCCAGCCGCAGTCTGCGGTGCACCAGTAGACGTCATCGGGACCGAGGTCGAGCGACATCGTGACGTTGTGATAGGCGCCCACGAGAAAGCCGATGCCGCTGTGCACGAGTCCTTTGGGCTTGGCACTGGTGCCACTGGTGTAGATGATGAAGCCCGGATCGTTGGCTTCCAGGTCGACCGGAGCGGCGAGACCCGTGGTCGCGGCGAGCAACTCGTCGTAGTAGCGGTCACGCGGAAGCGTCATCGAGACGGTGGGGTTGGCGCTGCGTCGCACGACGATGACGTTGGTCACGCTGGGCAGACGCGGGAGCACGTGGTCGAGGGTGGCCTTCAGCGCGATGGGCTTACCCCGTCGAAAGGTCTCGTCGGCGGTCACGACGATCTTCGCCTCGGTGTCGATGACGCGGTCCGCGAGCGCGTCGGCGGAGAAGCCTGAGAAGATGATGTTGTAAATGGCGCCGATACGCAGGCAGCCCTGCACCACGGCGAAGGTCTCCAAGAGGTTGGGTAGGAAGATTGCGACGACGTCACCCTTGTTCACACCGAGCTCTACGAGCGCTTGGGCGAAGCGGGCCGTATGATCGGCCAACTCGGCGTAGGTCCACTCGCGCTCGGAGCCGTCCTCGCCGATCCAGTGCACCGCCACCTTGTCGGGTGTCGCGCGAGCGTGACGGTCGACGCAGTTCACGCTGACGTTGCCCATGGCGCCGGGGAAATAGGAGAACCCCGTAGCGAGGTCTCCCGTCATCGCGGGCGAGGGCGGCCATCCGCTCGACCATTCGAGGTCACTGGCCACACCCGCCCAGTACGCTCCGAGGTCGTGGAGGGAGTCCTGGTACAGAGTTGTGTACTCATCGAGTGTCGACACCGGTAGTCGACTCGATGGTGGACGTGGTGGCGCTATTAGGGTCGAATCACGCACCATCGACGGGAACTGAGACAGATCGTCCTCGCGCCCCGCAGCGCTGCCTTGCTCATCACTCATCGTGAACCGTCCCTTGTCGTTGAGATTCGCACCGCTTCGCCGCGCCACCAGCGAGTCGGCAGCCGGTGAGTCGTAATCGAAGATGACACTAGCGCCGCGCGTACCTGGCGAGGGGTTGTTACGTGACGAGCGACTTTGGGGGTGTGCACGTACCTCTAAAATCGAGCGTTGATCTTCTCGTGGCACGAGGTCCAATATCGCAAAGACGTTGTCCGTGTCACGTCAGCACACTGACGCTCGCGGCGAGAGGACGTAGCCTCCAACAATCTCGATGCGATGCACACCGTGCACATCCCCGTGGCGAACGACACTCGCTTGATGAAGCACCCGAGGTACTTGGCGGCGCCTCTTTCGAGAAGTCGTTCCAGCACTAGAGTGTTTCTCGAAGGCACCTAGACCTCGTTTCCTTCAATGTTCGCCGACTTGCAGTTCGACAAAAGAGAATTACCGACGAGGGGCATAGTGGAACAAGGACTTGACGTCAGCGAAGTCGTATCGAATGAACTCGAGGATCGCACGTTGGCTGCTCATCGGAGTGTCTCGACTCTCGACACCGTCGCAGAAGGTTTGATCAGGCCAGCACGATGCGTCGTGCGCGTCAATCAAATTGGGCCCAACGCACAACCTTCGCGGGCGCGTCATCAGATGTTGCCGGCGCCAATGACCTCGGCGCACGCACGCCGACCATCGATCAGACGTGGTACGCGCTTCGAACGTAGGCGATGTCAATGATCAACGCGAACGTGCAGGGCACGGAGTCGCGCGTCACCGAACACGGCGCGGCGGTGCCGTTGTCGGTCGCGGGTGATGGTCACTCGAGCGCGGCGTCGCAGTGACGTCGGTCGCCGTTGTGGCTCACAAGAAGAAGACATTGGGCGGTGGTCTTGAGGAGTTGCGACAGGTCTTGGCGGAGAGGGGTTATCCCGACCCGCTTTGGTACGAAGTCTCCAAAAGTAGTCAGGCACCCGAACGGGCTCGTCAAGCGGTCGCCGAGGGGGCAGACGTGCTCTTCGTGTGGGGCGGTGACGGTACGGTCCAGCGTTGCGTGGACGCCGTGGCCGGAAGAGCCGTGGACCTGGCGATCTTGCCAGCGGGTACCGCCAATCTTCTGGCGAACAATCTGCACGTCCCGATCGATCTGAGCGGGGCCGTCGATGTTGGACTCTCGGGCGACCGGCGCCGCTTGGACGTGGGGGTGTTGAACGGCGAGCGTTTCGCCGTCATGGCGGGCGTTGGCTTTGACGCCATCATGATGCGCGACGCCGACGGTGCGTTGAAAGGTCATTTCGGCCGAGTGGCGTACGTGTGGACCGGTGTACGCGCGACGCACATGACGAGTCGCAAGATCCGCATCAAGATTGACGGGCAACCCTGGTTCAAGGGAAGGGCGACGTGCGTCTTACTCGGCCAGATGGGGACGCTGGCGGCGGGCATCGTTGCGTTTCCAGAAGCCCGACCCGACGACGGACTGCTCGAGGTTGGCGTGGTGACGGCCGATGGCATGTTCGAGTGGACGCGGGTGCTCAGTCGACTGGTGGTCCAGGACGCCAAGCACTCACCTCTGGCTCAAATGGGCCGCGGCGGCAAGGTAGAGATTCGGATCGATCGCCCCACGACGTACGAACTAGACGGAGGCGCCCGAAAGGCGAAGAAGAAGTTTCACGCGAGCGTGGAACCGGGTGCGATCACGGTGTGCGTGCCCAAAGAGGAAGCGGGATGAGCAGCGCCACACTCGTCCCCGAGACTCGTGGTCTGACCGGTGACGACGCGTGGGCGGTGCTGAAGCGAACCGGTTGGGGTCGCCTCGCGAAGGACGCCTTCACGCGGATGCGCGTCGCGGACGGATTCAGTCACGCTCGTTCCCTGGCATTCATGATCACCTTCGTCGCCATCGAGGGATTGATCGGCATGGTCGGGCTCGCGAGCGTCGTGCACAAGGGCGGCGTCAGCGCCACGATCGACGCCGCAGTGCGCAGAATCGTCCCCGGACCGGCCGGCAACGTACTCACCACCGCAGTGACTCAGGCCCACCGCGTCGTCGCAGAACACCACTACGGCGCACTTCTCTTCGGCGTGCTCGGCGCGCTCGTGGTAGGAACCACGGCGATGGGTCAACTCGAACGGGGGCTCAATCGCATCTACGGGGTCGAGCAGGACCGCCCCACCTTGAAGAAGTACGGACTTGGATTCTGTTTCGCGCTGAGTGTCGGCACGCTCGTCGTGGCATCCTTCGTGTCCCTGGCCTTCGGCGGTGACCTCTTCTCTTCGATCCACAATCACGCGTTCACGTCGGTGTGGACGGTGGTTCGTTGGCCCCTCGGGGTGAGCTTGACGGCGATTGCGGTGACGGTGTTGTTCCGGTGGTCGCCACGGCGCCGCCAGCCCGGCCTGTCGTGGCTGGCGTTCGGCTCTGGGATCTCGGTGTTCTTGTGGGGGTTGTCCACGATCGGCTTAGGTCTGTTCTATGGATCAAGTTCTTCATTTGGCGCGACGTACGGCCCCCTTGCGGGGGTCATTGCGTTACTGGTGTGGAGTCTGCTGTCGAGCATTTCTCTGTTCTACGGTGCCGCCGTGGCGGCGCAGCTCGAAGGCCTCAGGACCGGTGCGTCAACGCCCCAGGACGCAGTGAAGGTCGCCGAATCGCGTCCGGTGAGTGAGACCCGTCTCGAAGCGAGCTAGTGGCGCGCTCGATCGAATGGTGGGCACGTGCAGCGAAGCCCGAGCCGATCGTCCTTCGCGATTCTTGCCAACGAACTGTGCCGCGGGGACGCAAGGTTCTTAGAGAGCTATGCCGCCGGTCGAAAAGAGCGCGACTGACGCCACGGCCATGAGTGCGAAGGTGAACCAGCCCAAAATGTTCGCGACGTAGCCGTTGACGTAGTCACCCATCAGTCGTCGATTGTTCGAGATGATCATGACGACAATCAACAACGGGGCCGCGATGAGGCAGTTTATGACGGCCACGAAGACGAGGAGCTTGATCGGATTGACGTTCAAGAGGCTCAGCGCGGTGCCACCGACGGTTCCCACACCAACGAGAACGTAGAACAAGGGTGCCTCGCGAATGGATCGCGAGAAACCCCAGTCCTTACCTAGCAGCCCCGACAAACCGACCGAGCCCGATGCGGCGAGTACCGGGACCGCCAGGAGTCCGCTCCCGATGAAACCCAGGGCGAAGATCACACTGGCCATTTTTCCCGCAACCGGCTTCAGTGAGCTGGCGGCCTGCGCGGCGCTTTGAATGTTGTCGATGTTGTGTACGTGCAGCGTTGCCGCCGTGGCGGCCATGATCGCGAACATGACGACATTCGAAAACGCCATCCCCGAGAAAACGTCAACGCGACTCGTTCGCTGCTTGACGCGGGCCCGAGCGCGACCCCTCATCTTCAACGTCTCTGGTTGCGGCCCGCGCTCGGGCGCTTCGCGCATCTCTTCGAGTCGATTCGCGCTCTGCCAGAAGAAGAGGTAGGGAGAGATCGTGGTGCCCAGTATGGCGACGAGCAGCGCGATGTACGCCTTGTTGAATTCAATGTGCGGGACGACGGTGTAGTGCAAGACGCGCAGCCAGTCGTGGGTGACGATGACCATCACGACGATGTAGACCACGAGTGTGCCGGCCAGCGCTCTGAAGACGAGCGCGATACGAGCGAAGGTTCCCTTTACCAAGAGGACCGATATCGCCACACCGGCGATGAGAGCCCACATCCACGTTGGTCCCGCCTTCAGCAAGTTCATACCTGAACCGATTGCGACCAGATCCGCCGCAATGTTCAACGTGTTGGCCACGATGAGCACGGAGAGGAGCACTCCAATAATCAACTTCCCCCGACGATGGAACTGCTTGAGCGCAAGTTCGCCGATCCCCGTACCCGTCGCCAACGCTGTTCGATCACAAATTTCTTGTACCGCGGCCATCAGCGGAAACGTCAGCAGCGCGGTCCAGAGGAACGACAGTCCGTACTTAGAGCCCGCCTGCGCGTAGGTGGCGACGCCCGATGGATCGTCGTCGGACGCGCCGGTGATCAGGCCGGGCCCGATCGCCTGCAGATATTGACGAAGGTGAATTCGTGAATTCTTCGTGCGAACGTCGCCGTCGCTCGGGATCGGCACCTTCTCGGGTGGATGTCTCATGATTCGCTCCTGGCGCTCGTGTCAGCGGTATCGAGTCTCGTCATCGCACACTGGGGCGACAGCGTAGTCGTCAGCATGAATGGATGGTCTCATTCACGTGCACCCGGATCTCGCTGTACGAGAGATGAGCGGTGCTCGGCCCACGCGCCGAGCAGGTGCGACGCGAATCGATGTTCGAGTGTCAAGACGGCCGCAGCTCCAAACAGCACATCCGCACTCAATGTCGGTTCAGCGCGGACCAATCCGGCGACCATCCGGTCGCGGGCGATGAGCGCGTGGCGCTCGTCGGCAGTGACGTGGACGTCGTAGAAGCGACGACCCTCGGGACCAATACCGAAGCGGGCGAGCGCACGACTGTAACGGGCCATCGGTTCGACCGAGGTCATTTCGAATACGGCGAGGTGCCCCACAAGCGCGCCGCGCCAGCGTCGATGGAGGGCGAACATTGATACCAAATTTGTGGTGGCGAGCGTCACACCGGGCAACACATCTACGTACGAACCGTAGGCCGAGTCGAGGCCGAGCGCATCCATTGTTTCGCTAAAGAGATGGGAGTGCATAACTGTCGCGTCGCCCGAACCGTATTCATCGTATTGAATCTCCATCATTGCGGCCTTGGCTTCGCCGGTCAGCCTCGGAATGGCAAACGTATGAGGGTCGGCCTCCTTTAATTGGTAGGCCGATCGATGCATGCAAAATTCGCGGAGTTGGTCCAGGGTCCCTGACTCGAGGAGATGTCGTGACAGTGACGGACCAGGTTGTGTTCGTATCAATTCGTCGAGCGTCGAAACCACTTCGAAGGGAAACCGAAAACCAGGGTCGACGACTTCATCACGGAGTCGGTCAACGAAGGCGCGCTCGAGTTCCGCGCGAAACGTGAGGAGGCCCGGATCCCACTCCCAGCCCGCATCAGCCACGCCACGGTAGTGGACTTCGTAACAAAGGTAGAGGGCTAAGGAGAAATCGTCGTCGCTCAACGCATCAATTCCTGCGAGAGGGGGAGTGGAAGTGAAAGTCCCCGGCGAGCCGCGCAGTGCCGAAAGCACCGCAGCACTGAGTGGCCCCCGAGCCCGGGGCAGTACCAGCCAATCTGACGGACTAACTGGGTTGGCGCCTACGCCGACGCTCGTTGGTTGAGGTCCGTCGACAAGTGTCGAAGGGAGCGACTCAGTCCTCATCGACGAGAATTGTTCGGCGTTCGCTTCGTACCTATTCGTGCTACCTCGTAAACGCATCCTTGACTCTCTCACCGGTGTGCGTGACGCGCCCCGTCATTTGATTCGCTTCGCCGGCGACTACGAATGTCGTGTCGCCAGTGGCCCTCCGGGCAACTTCTTTGATTTGGCTCCCGAGTCGTTGGCTCGTAGTCAGGGATTTCTCCATTGTGGTCACTGTCACTTTCTTAGTTTTCGAAGAGAGAAAACCCCGCTCGCACGAATCTTCAAACGTGCTGTTCGTTGGCTTTGACGCGAGCGAGATGCCGCCACCCTCCTACACGGATGGATATTCGTCGTCCCCGCACTTGGGGTCCGAGGAGGGTGACGGCTTTGTCAACATCTCGTCTTCAGATTCGCTCCTCAACGCGCTTCGTCGCCAAACAAGGTTTCATCGTCTCAAGAGAAGGACGATGACGATGACGACGACGATCAAAACGACTGCTCCGCCTCCTATGTACATTGCGGGTACTCCTTTCCGTGGATACTGCGATCAATGATGAGAAACTTGCCGGTCTGACTGTGTCGATCCAAGTACTGCGTCGCCCTCAACGCCCGAGCGGTGATTCGCTCCCTCGAGACTTCCGGTGCGGTAGGCGAACTGCTGTGCGAGACGACCGCCGGATGATCCATCGAGTGACTGTGTGAACGCGCCAGCCCGCGCAGCACCTCAACGAAAGTCACCGACTCCAGAAGCTCGAAGGTGCCGATACTCATGACGACGACCGCAATGGTCGAGAGACGATGCCGTACACCTTGATCGGTGAGTCGACGTACGTAAGCGCGCTGACCGTAACCCTACGGGTAGCGAGCACGATTTCAAAAAGACCCATATGACAACCTTCTTCTGCTTCTCTGACGAACTGGCAGGAAACAACGGATGCGAGGTCTTGGCGTCCTAATTCTCAGCGTAACACCCGTGGTCGCGATGTGTACAGGGGAGCTTGAGGCATTCAGCCGTGGCAATGATGCCCACTCGAATCCCTCATCTCCGAGCACGGTGTCGTGGAGGCATTCGTGCGATTAGAGAATGCTGCGGTCAAGAAGCAGCAGGTGGCGGCGAAGGCTTGCACCGAACACTCGAGGCTGAGGGGCCCCGATCGAAGGAATGGTGAGCGATGCCGCGAAGTACACTCACGTCACAATGAGAAACGCCGCGTCTGAGGACGTCCGCAGTGGCTAGTGCCAATCGGCTCCCTCAACACGTGGGTATCATCCCTGACGGTAATCGGCGGTGGGCCACGGATCGCGGCTTCGCGAAGCAGGACGGCTATCACTTCGGGCTCCAACCGGGCCTGGAGGTGTACAACGAGTGCCTGGCTCTGGGTATTCCTGAGCTCACCTTTTACGGCTTCACCGTGGACAATACGAAACGACCTGCGCCCCAGATCGAGGCCTTTCGAAACGCGTGCGTGGAGGCCGTATCCGAGTTGGAGAAGATGGACGCGGACCTGCTGGTGGTGGGCAACACCCAGTCGGCGCTCTTTCCCAAGGAACTCTTGCCTTACACGCAACGGACCAAGATCGGCGAAGGCCGCATCAAAGTGAACTTCCTCGTGAACTACAGCTGGAGCTGGGACCTCAATTACTCGCTCAAGAACGGTGACGGCAGTAAGCGCGACAACGTCGTCGACGGCATCGCGTCGGCCGACATCTCCAGAATCGATCTGATCGTGCGCTGGGGCGGCGGTCGGCGTCTCAGTGGCTTCTTGCCCATCCAATCGGTGTACGCCGACTTTTACGTGGTCGACGAACTCTGGCCCGACTTTTCACTTGCGCAGTTCAACGAGGCACTCGCGTGGTACCAAGAGCAAGACGTCACCCTCGGCGGTTAGAGGGAGCGACGTTGGTCTGGCGGCGCCGAGCAGACTTCCCCGTGTCACGCGATCTTGAGAGAATGATTAGGTCCGGATGAGAATGTGGCACCCTCGCACGCCCGCCGCGCAGAGGTCGCAACGTCGCGCCGCCAGCGCAGGATGGACATGACGTTGAGTCCAGGGACTAGGTGAATGCGCGCAGCGTAGAGTGATTTGAACGCACGCTGCCTACTGCGGACGTCAACGGTCGGTGTCGGGACGCATGTGCACTGACCGAATCCGAAACGATTGGAGATGAATGGAATCATCCCGTTTTCGCCAGAATGTGAGTCGAGTGTTGCAGAGTCTCGATGCAATTACCTCGCGAGTCAGCGCCACTGTTGTCGTTGTCATCATCTTGCTGACGTTCAACATCATTCTCGCTGTGCGAGGCTTCCCGAATTCCTGGCAGGTCGACTTCTCGACCATCTCAAATACTGCCGTCCTGGTCTTCTTGTTCTCGTTCAAGCACACCGAACACCGAGGGCTCACTGCGCTCCAATTGAAATTGGACGAAGTGATTCGTGCGATTCCAGCAGCGGACGATCATCTGGTTCAGATCGAACGTGCGGACGAGAGCGAGATCGGAGCACGCGAGAAAGAACAGATCTCCGTGCACGAATCGCTCAGGGCCGTGCGAGAGCATGCAGAGGTTGAACCAGACGAGACGTAGGGGTCGGTGCATTCGCGAGTAGTTGGGCTGGGCGATCGTGCGCGGTCGGGACTGTTGGTGTGTCACGACCGGTGGACTTCGAGGTGCCCGTAGTACGTTTGCTCATGATGCGTCTCGACGACTGGTTTTTGACCTCGAACGAGCGGGGCAACCTCACGACCCAGATTGACTCGAATCGGTCCACGGGGGTTGCGTGGACCGAGGGCAACCACGTTTCGTTCCATATCGACGGAGTCTCATATTTCACCAGCCTGGCGCAGGTCATCTCGCGTCTCGCGCCTCACGACGAAGTCCGCTTCACTGATTGGCGAGGAGACGCGGATGAGCACATTGCGGGTGACGGAAGGTCCATCGCGATTCTCTTGGCCGACGCGTGCCGACGTGGCGTCGACGTTCGAGGATTGCTCTGGCGCTCGCACAGCGACCGGTTCGCCTTTAGCTCGAAAGAGAATCGACGCCTCGCCACCGAGGTGAACGGTGCGGGCGGCGAGGCGTTACTCGACGAGCGAGTGCGGCGAGGCGGATCGCACCATCAAAAGATGGTCATCCTTCGTCACCCCGCGCGCCCGCAGCGTGATGTTGTGTTCATCGGGGGAATCGACCTCAGTCATGGTCGAAGAGATGACGCCGAGCACCGTGGCGATCAACAAGCAATCCAGTTGGACCCTCGTTTCGGACGTCGTCCTCCCTGGCACGATGCCCAACTCGAGGTCCGTGGACCAGCCGTTGCTGAGCTCGACCTCACATTCCGGGAACGGTGGGAAGACGAGACCGCCCTCAATCACGCGGGTCGACTGAGGGCATTTGTCTCACACGTCATGTCGCGTGATCGTGTCGCACGTCCCCTCCCGGCGCGTCTGGACGGCCCACCGACGCAGGGTGGTCACGCCGTGCAAGTGCTTCGGACCTACCCTTCGAAACGTCCTGAGTATCCATTCGCGCCCGACGGCGAACGAAGCGTCGCGCGCGCGTTCGCCAAGGCCATCGAACGGGCGCGGTCACTGATCTACATCGAGGACCAATACTTCTGGTCCGTCGAAATCGCGCGACTGCTCGCCGAGGCATTACGTCGGCAACCGAGTCTGCAAGTCATCGGCGTCGTTCCGCGCTACCCGGATAAGGACGGAAAGTTGTCGGGACCACCGAGCAGGCTGGCTCAGGCGAGGGCCATTGACATCATAAGGAAAGCCGGTGGAGAGCGGGTAGGGATCTACGACGTCGAGAACGAATCTGGAACCCCCATCTACGTTCACGCCAAGGTGTGTGTCATTGACGACGTATGGGCCACCGTTGGCTCTGACAATCTGAATCGTCGCTCGTGGACCCATGACTCGGAACTCTCCTGTGCCGTGATCGACAGTGTGCTCGATGACCGGACTCCTCTCGATCCGGGCGGACTCGGTGACGGGAGTCGCACGTTTGCGCGAGAGCTGCGATTGGCGCTTTGGGCTGAGCACCTCGGACGATCGCCTAGCGATGGAGAGCTCTTGGATTTGGCTCACGGTTGCGAACTCTGGAAGAAGATAGGCCGCGAACTCGAAGACTGGCGGCCAAGTCTCGGAGAAGAGAACCGTCCGACGAGTCGAGTCCGTACGCACGTCGTCGAATCCGTCTCGACGAGGAGTCGACTCTGGGCCGGTCTCACGTACCGGCTCATCTTTGATCCCGACGGTCGCCCTCTGGCGCTTCGATTACGGCGTCGATTCTGATCGACCCCGGCCGCACCATCGGTCGTGTTCTGGCAGCGTTGGTCAGGACGGTTGGGTGAGAGGACGAGGTCTGCCCATGATCTCTCGAGTCGGATCGTGGTGGAATGGGCCTCGCTTCTGGAGTGATCGACAGAGTCACTTCCACGACTTCGGGTCATCGCGTGCTCGAGACTCGAAGAACGGCCAATGTGGACGAGTGCAATGACACACTCTCACCCCGGCAATGAGGCTACGAGATCACCACAAGAGCTCGTAGCCCAAACGAGGGGAGTCGAACGTTGCTTCATCTCGAGTAGAAACAAAATAAATGTGGCGACGGGGTATTGCACGGGCGTCAACCTCTGACTACTGCTCGAGGGTCGCGGGTTTAAATGGGCCATTGTGGGTCAAAGACTGACCGCACGGCTCGTTCAAGTGGCCCTACCCCCAACGCGGACGAGGAATCGCCCGAATCGTAGCGAAAGGACCTCACGGTCCAGAGCAGTGGTTAAGGTCGGTGATGAGATCCCAATTCGGAGTGCTGCCCTTAGCCTGGATCCACCGCGCGGGTGAAGAAGTTGACGAATTCGAA
>Ga0307375_10002227_pt1 | contig 20124 bp, 15 predicted proteins | sample TR1MG_FD_202531 | JGI IMG/M metagenome (GOLD analysis project Ga0307375, IMG submission 202531) | Soil microbial communities from Risofladan, Vaasa, Finland - TR-1 | ecosystem: Environmental > Terrestrial > Soil > Coastal area > Acid sulfate soil | place: Finland: Risofladan, Vaasa | collected...
TTGAACCCGCTCCGCAAGCCGTGTCAGACGGGCAGCAGGACCGCCCGGGTACGCCCCCTTAGCTCAGTCGGCAGAGCGTCTCCATGGTAAGGAGAAGGTCTACGGTTCGATTCCGTAAGGGGGCTCCGCAGGTCAGGAGCAGTGTCGGGTGGCCGTGCAGGCGGTCGAGAGGCGCTGCGGGGGGCATTTTGGGGGGCAAGATCTCTACCTGGGATGCGTCATCCCTTGTCTAGATGCGCCTCATCTCGAACCCGTGGGCAGACGAGTGCGAACCTCTGAGCCCACCGAAGGTCGGTCGGATGCGAGCGACTTGTCGGCTGTAGTGGGAGCCTGGGACGGTTACCAATGAGTAGGCGTTTCGTCGAGGCGTGTAGCTGTCGGTTGCAGCCTAAGCCTGACGCTGCATCTGGCTAGGCTTGCCGCTGCTTACGACGCGGTTCCGACAACCAGGTAAGAGCGGATCAGGCGACTCAGCAACCGGCGGCTATTCGTCTCCCTGACCAGCCGGTCCAGATTGCGCCACATTAGGTGCCGGACGTCGCCGGGCTGAAGGCCATGCAGACGGGCAATGGCATGCTCGACGGGGAGCACGTTGCCCGGCAGGCGCGGCTCCGGGCCCGACCGGTCTCCGTACGGGTGGTCAGTTTCAGTGAGCATCCGGTCCAGCGGGATGTGGTGGAGCGCACCGGAGCGTCGGCACATCGCCGCGTTGACCGAGAAGTAGCAGCCCAACGTGGCCGCGCGCCTGGTCGCCGTCGCGCTGCCCAGCCACCAGTGCAGCACGACGCCCGGCACTGTCTGGAGGTCCAGCTCATCCAGCAACTGGTTGGCCGCCCGGTTGCTGTGCAAGCTCGTGATGCGCGGTTCGCTGGCCAGGACGCCCAGCGCGCCCCGCAGTGTCTGCAGCTGCCTCTCCGGCGGAACCTCCGAGCTTCCGTCCAGGCCGAATTCCCCCACGAAGGCGGTCTGCCGGATCAACTCTCGGAAGGCGACCGGATCAAAGCTGGCGTGACTGCTCAACAGGCTGGGATGGCATCCCACACCCCAGACGACCCGGTCATCTTGGCGCTGAACTGCTGTACGAGCCTCCGCGAGCGACCGCGTGGCCGCGAAGATCACGGCGCTGAGGCCGACCAGGTCGTCGGCCGCAGTTCTGACATCGACGTGGGCATGAAGGTCGAGTGGCGGCAGTGCAGACCTCATGGGAAGAGCAACTCCAGTTCACTTATCGCGCGCTCGCAGATGCTCCTGGCTGTGGCCGTGCTGTAGGAGGCCGGCAACGTGAGCGAGGCGAGATCAGATGCTCGCAGGCCGCGGGCCAGGAAGGCGCGGAGCGAGGGCTCCATCGACTTGGAGCGCAGGTAGGCGTCGGGCCGATCAGCGGTTCGAGCCGCCAGGTAGCTGGTCTTGTCGGTAAGACCAGCGGCAAGGAAAGAGGCGCGCCGCAGCAGGCAGCCGAAGCAGACGCCGCAGTGTTCCAGCGGCGAGATCCCGAAGCTCCGATGGCCGGTGTGACTACAGGAGTGCGTAGCGCTCAGGAAGTCGGCTGCCTTGTGCTGTCCGATAAGGTCAGTCACGCAACCGAACATCTCACCTTTCGTCATGCACTCCAGCGGGTTTCTGATCTGGCCGTGCGCGCCCGCGGCCGAGACTAGGGACCCGAACTGCTCAAGGAACAGCGGATGAGTCGTGCGGGTGGACAGGCTGCCTCGCTGGTCGGCGGTTAGCGGCAGATTGAGGGAGGCGAAACCGTTCTCTGGAATCCAGAGCGGTACCCCTTCGATTGATGCGATGGCCAAGCCCAGAGCGAGGAACAGGAATGATCGGGTTCGGGTCGAGGTCTCTTTCCGAAAGTAGCTGCCGTCGAGCTGTGTGGCATGGCGGGAGAAGTGAATCTGCTGGTGAAACTGCACTGGGCCGTTGATCAGTTCAGCGATGCGCTTGGCAACGCGCTCCTGCGTGGGCGCGAGAGTGGTCATTCCGACATGGGAGGCCAGCACCTGCGGAGAGTCATCTCCGAGGTCATGGCGCGAAAGCAGCGCGCCCACGGCGGAGTCAGCGCCGCCGCTTAGCAGCACCACCCGTTTGGCGCCGGCAAAGCGGTCGCCGCGGACCTGCTCCTTCGGAGGCCGGGCCTTCCGGAACCTGAGAGTCCAGGTGTCACCGGACAGGAAGCCGAGCAGGCGCTCCAGATTTGCGCGCACCGGTTCCCAGGCCGACGGATCGGAGGCCGGTACCTCGATGCCGAGATCGCGCCGGGACCAGTTGGTGGCCCCGGCGCGGCGCGGCGTGGATCGGTCGGCGGCGTAGACCATGACGGCCAGCCTGACCAGATCGACGTTGGCTTCGCTAACCGGACCGAGAGCGGCGAGGCGCGGACCCAGCGCCTCGTGACGGGGCAGCAGCGTTGAGACGAACGAGTCACGCGTGCTGTCGCGCACCCAGAAGAACCGGTTCCGCGCGACAGTTGGAGCGAGCGTCTTCGGGATTTGGAAGCGCATCGAGTAGTCCGCCATCAGATGGTTCCCCATATCTCGCGCATCGTCTCGATACCTCGGGCGATGGATTCGGAGAACTCGGCAGGGGTCGGCCCGTCGGGCGATAGCCGCGCGCGGAGGGCGAGCGCCTGCGCGGTTTCACGCATCAGGCGCTCAGATTCTGCGGTCGCCCAGGCGGGGCGCTCGCCGTTGTGCAGCATGGCTGCGGTCTCGTTGCTGGCCGCCTCGAAGATGATTACCGCTATGGTTTCGCGGACGATCTCCTCGGGCGCGGGCGGGACGCCGTCGCTGTTGGACTCAAGCACGTACTGGGCGACCTGGGCAGCGACGACGCGCTGCTCTTCTTCCTCTATCGTTCCGTCCGGCAGCGGCCCGCAGGCCGCCACCATGATCTGTCTGGCGACATCGGTGACATCCGGGCTGTTACGGAGGGCGTCGTAGTCCAGGCCGAGTTCCTGGAGCAGTTGGGCGTTGCCAGTGCGCAGGGCGTATGCAGCCGCTGCCGCGCGTCCAGCGGTCCGCGACGAGGCAGCGACCGACCGCTGGGCACCCCCCCGCGCACCACCGGCAGTACCTGCGCCACTTCCGCCTGCGGTACCGCTGCCTCCAGGGCCGTCAGCGCCGCCGCCTGTGCGCGGCCTGAACAGCCCGATAGCGGGCAGCAGTTGCTCTTGTCGCAGTGGTGGAATACCCTGGGGTGGCTTGCCTGGCGGGATGTCTCTCGGCGGAATTCCGTCCGGAGGCTGATCGAGACCTGGCAGTCCGTCGAGCCAATCCTGGAGGTTCTGGCGCAGATCCTTGCCGGCCTCGCCGCCGCCGCCGCTGTACGAGCTCTTGGTGCCCATGGCGCTATGCCTGCGCTCCGAGCACTGATGTCAGCGCCACTTTGACGGGAGATGGGGCTGTCAGGCTCAGCCACTGGCGAAGGACATCGCCGAATACTTCGAGATCGACAGGCTGGAACAGCAGGATGGCCCCGGGCTGGAGGTCCGCAGCCGGAAGGCCGCGCAGCGCGCTTGTGGCCGCATCGGCCAGTTGTGGATGCTGTTTAGTGATGCGAATGATGCCGAGCATAGCGGCCTGCTGGTCAGTTGGACGGTCACGGGCCGCCCGGGACAGATACAGCACCAGTTGCTCAGCGTCGGACAGCGTCAGTCCAGCGAGATCGTCGGCCGTCACCGCCTTCTGCTGGGCGCGGATGCTAGATACCAGCTTGGCGGCGAGGTCTCGAAGCCGGGCCGGGAGTCCGGATTCGAGCAGCGGCGTGCCGCTGAACGAGGCCGCGAGGAACAGGTAGGGAGCGAGATCATCGTCGGACAAGCTCGGCGCCAGCTTGGCCCAGCGGATGAGGTCGTCGTCGAATGTAGCGGAAGCAGCGGATTCGGCCGACGTGCTGACGGAGGCTGAGTCCGTGCTGCTGGGCTCGTCGGACGCGGCTGAGCCCGCTGTGTCTTGTTCGACCGAGACCGAACGGCCGGCCGCGGCTTCCAGGGCTCGCATTTGCTCCCGGAGTTCGCCCTTGGCTAGCCACTCCAGCACCATAATGAAGCCCGTCGGCAACAACACCTCGAGGACCATCAGCTTGGCGACAATGTCGGCATTCAGCGAAATTCCGCGCCGCCCGGCGATCGACTGGCGGACCCGAAGGTCGTTCAGGAATCGCTTTATCCGGCGTGGGTTGCCGCGCAGCTTCTCGTAGAGGATCGGCGTGAGCCGCGATGCCAGGGCCATTTCGGTGGCGATGTCGAAGTTGACATTTACATCGGGAAGGTCATCGAGCACGCCAGCCTCACGCCGCAGTGCCGCGCAGCGCCCCACGTAGGGTTCAAGTCCGGCAGCATCAAGGCGGGCCGTGAGCTGAAGCAGCACAATGTACGCCTCGGTGTCGAAACGGCTGAGTGCCGGCAGCGGCACAGTGGTCTGCACGATCTTGTGCAGATAGAGATCAGCAGGATGCTCCGGCTGGCCGTCCGGTCCCTGCTCGTTCGTGGCGCCGTTCGGAAAGCGGCCCCGCAGCGCATCAGCGACCCGGCGTTCGTCGGCCGCGATGACGAATGCCATTTTCGGCACGGCCAGGAACAGCCGGATGGCCTCCAAACAATCGACGACAGTGGGGTACAGGCAACGATCAAGGTCATCGACGAGCACGACCACCCGAGACAGATGCGCCAGCTCATTAGAGCCCATCAGCTCACGAAACTCAGCTTGGAACTCCGCGAGGCCACGGCTCTCGCTCTCTCCGGATTCGGCGCCCTCGGTCTTGATCAGGCTCGTCAGGTCATCCACCGAAGGGAGCTGGAACGCTAGCGACGCCTTGGCCGCGACCTGGATGGCCTTGGACCAGTCAACGCGGTTCTTCAGCTTGACTAGCAGCTTGCGCGCCTTGCTGGTCACGCCTTCCGTCTCCCGGATCTGATTGCCCAGGATGCCGAGCACCTCGCCGATGAGGGTTTCCTTGGCCCCAACGGCTGGGTCGTAGCGCCATGGGTCGGTCGAGACTACGAGGACCTGGTGGCCCTCGGGCAACGGCCGGACAGCAAGGTCGGCCCCTATGAGCCGCAGGACGGTGGTCTTGCCGCTGCCCCACGCTCCGGACACCCCGATGGCCAGCGGGTCAAGCGCATCATCGAGCACCGCATCAACCACCGTGCTCGCGACCGCGTCGAAGGAGAGCAGGTCGTCCTTCGTCGGCTCGTCCGACCACAAACCAGAGGAATGGGTAGCGGTCATCGGCGATCCCCGCACGAAACGTTGGCCGACGCGATGTGCAATTTATTGCGTATCATTTTAATTACCCCTGTTGAAATGTATCAATGGTAGTGAATAATTCCATCACCACTCAACGGCCATTAGCTTTGTGGCCTACGGGCCTAAAGACTTCGGCTGTCGTCGCTCCAAGAGCGAGATCACCTTGCCGGCCTGTTCGCCCGGCGATGAAGCAGGCTGTCGGGAATCAGCTTGAGATGCTACCGGTGTTCGCGAGGTGATCGTGCGGAACAAGTCTGCGGGCACGCGGCACTGAGAAACTAGCTCGCGCTCGCCGATGCCCTCCTGCGAGAGCAGTTCGACCGCTTTCGGCAGCAGTGAGGGCTGCTCGATCGCGGCCATGAGACCTGGCTCGTCGCGGCGCCAGCCGCGAGCTGAGATCGTGGTCATGGCGTTCCGGTAGGAAACGTCGCTGAGTCGTCCGAGCCGACGGGCCCGGAATAGGAGGGCTTGCATGCTGACGCCCCACTGCTCTTTCAGCTTGGCGAGCGTCACCCAGACGCTGCCGCCCATGGTCGCCGGGAGCACGACCCGGATCTCAGCCTCGGGCATCAGCAGTTCGGACGCGAAGCGGTGAGCCTGCTCCTCAGCGAGGCGGCTGCCCGGCTCGGCGTCGCCGTGCATGATCAAGTGGCCCAGCTCGTGTGCGACGTCGAAGCGTTGCCGGTAATAGTCACGCTTGATTGGGTTGAGCACCACCACTGGGCGCAGCCGACTGTCGAAGGAATAGGCATCAACCGAGGCGGCCTGCGGCGGGCTAAACACCACGAGGATCCCGTGATGCTCGAGCAGCCGCACCAGGTGCCCGACCGGCCCTGTTCTGATGTCCCACATCTCGCGCACCAGGCGGGCCGCCCGCTCGGGTCCGTCATCGTCCGGGCCGTCAAGAGCAACCGGCAGGCTCGGCACGGCAACCTCCGGGAACTCGACGTGCCTCTCCAAGCTCATCGCGATGTCCACGGCCAGCTGGCCGTAGGCGAATGCCTGATCACGTGCCAGCTGGCTAGTGGAGCGCAGCGATCGGAAGTGCGGCGCGGTGCTCAGTGCTGCGACGTCGTCCGGCCGGGCCGCGAAGAATCCAGGATCGACCGATAGGCCCAGGGCGAGCTGGGCGACCGTCGGGGCCGTCGGCCGCTTCGCACCCGATTCCCAGGCGGCGACCGCAGTCGCGCTCTTGCCAATGATGCCGGCGAGATCACTTTTGCGCAGGCCCGCAAGATGACGCGCCACGGTCAGCCGGGCGCCGTCGAACAGCGCGGCGACTTCGGCCGTTCGATCCGGCGCGCGGCCCATGTCGCTCACGCTCCGACACTTGCATGGCGTCCCGGTAGCTGCGTGTCCTTTTGGCGCCGGAGGCGCACAGGCGCATCCGGAACGGAGCCGGGTCCGGCTGGCAGCGGCTCATCGCTACGCCGGCGGCCGTCAGCCGGCGGACCGGTCAACAGGTCTGCATGCCAGTGCCAGGCCGCGCCGCCGCCGTCGTTCAGCCGAGCCCGGCCGAACACCAGCTCCATGTCGTAGTTCACGGGATCGAGGGCGTGGGCGACGACAAATGTCTCCAGGTCGAGCCTGTAGGCAGCGGCGAGCAGCTCTTCCAGGCCGGCGACCTCCTCGTCGACGATGCCATCGAAGAGCGATCCCTGGGCAGGGTCGGCCTGGCGTTGCCTGGCGACCCGACGTTTGGTCGGGCTCTTGCGCGGCCAGGGCAGGCTGTCGAGCTTGCCGGGTGCGCAGGACGCGAGCAGGAACCGTCGGCCGCCGATCGCCCAGCCCGGACTGCCCGTCAGGTTGTTGCGAGTGATCAGATTCGGGGCAAGCTGCGGCATGGAGTTGATGTGCTCCTGCGCCAGTTCGGCGTAGAGCAGGTCGAGGTGTGCCGTCGGTGCGCTTTCCGGCTGAAGGTCATACGCGCCGCAAGCGAAGACCCGGTCAAGGCGGTCACGGAACAGGGTGAAGCGCAGGTTGCCGAGCAGGGCCGCGTCATGGCCGTCCGGCTCGGAGAAGATCTCCAGCGTCCGGCTCGTGGCCGCGCCATAGGCCCAGCGGATCCCCGCCAGCACTCCCACAGCTTCAAGATCACCGATAACATCGTGCTGTTCGTTCACGACGGTGAACCTACACCATGGCCAGTAGATGATGCGACAGAGTCAACCGTTTCGGCGCGTCGCCGTCGGGAACAGACCACGCGAGCCTGGTCATCCCCAAGTCGCATGTCTGTGCCGACTCCGGCAAGCTGAGCCCGCGCTCTTCGTGGTCTGGAGCTGCCCGCCCCTGCGGTTCTCGGAATGCCGGGCCGCAGGGGCCAGCTACATGCGTGTTCTAGGGCGGAGCTGCTCGTGCGCAAATAGAAGCTTGTTGAGCAATGGCACGGCCGACCTGGCGGACAACTCATAGCGCTCCTCCAGCGCCTGGTTCCAGAGGCCTTCGAGGACGTCACAGAGGCGCTGCCGCATCTCGAGAGTGATGTGGAGGTAGACCGCGTCCATGCCGGACATGGCGTGGCCGCGGCGGTCCATCTGGATGACCTTGCTGAGGTCGGCGGCGTCGAGCCAGGTGGAGTGGGAGTGCCGGTCGTCGTGCGGCTTGAACTTGCCCGTCAGGTTGGGCCACGTACCCTCGGCCAGGTCCGCCGCTTTGGTCTTCCTGTTGCCCTTGGTGATCGGGATGCCCGGCCACGGCTCGGCGATTACGTAGACGGGGCGGCGGACGCCCTGCCGAGCGGGATACAGGCCCTCGGCCGCCGGGGTCAGGTAGCGGTCCGCGTAGTTGGACCGGCGCGGGTGGCCGCCTTTGGCACCGAGGAACAGGTAGTTAGCCGGGGTGCTGTCCTCGCCCTTGCACACCGGGTGATCATCCTCGACCGGGCAGCAGCAGCTGCTCCGGCGGTTGTCCATGGCCCACCTCATGAGGCTGGCCAGGAACGGCGGCAGATCCAGCAGCCGGTAGGAACCGTCTTTCGGCGGGGACTTGAGCACGACGCCGCCCAGCTCCCGCAGTTGCCAGTCCACTGCATACGTCGCGATGCCGTCCTCGGGCAGCTGCAGAGGGGAATCCTTGCCTTTCCAGCCCTCGACGGCGAGGAGCTCGCCCCAGCGGACGCCGGTCCAGGCGGCGAAGACGTTCATGACGAAGTCGATGTCGCGGCCGGTCAGCAGGGCGCACCGCTCGGCCAGGCAGATGGCCTGCAGGGGGGTGATCACGTTGGCGGTCGTCCCCTGCGCGGCATGGGCAGGCCGACGACCCTTGGCCTGGACCCGCCCGCGGCGGCCCTTCCGCCGTTCCGCGGGATTGCGCTCGATCTTCCCGGCGTGGACGGCATCGCCGAGGATGGTGATGAGCAGCGAGCGCGCCCCGAAGGCAACCGACCGGGCGAAGGGACGACCTCGGGCGCTGATCTTCTTGGGTATCCCCCGATCCCAGGCTTCGATCTCCTCGAATGTCAGCGAGCCGAGCTGGCGCCCCTGGAACTGGGGCAGGATGTGCGCCTCGGTGAAGTACTTGTACTTGCCCCGGGTGGTCGGCTCGATGTCGTCGATCATCTCGACCCAGATGTCGATCCACTCTTCGAGCATCATCTTCGGCCCGGACCGGTCCTGCCAGGTGCCTTCCAGTTGCTCGCTGATCTGCGCGACGGCGTCCGCGTGAGCTTCCTCGGGATCCTCGTAGAACGAGGTCCGGTACTTCTGGTCCTCGAAGCGCCAGACGTAACGGCTGCCCTGGCGCCGTTTCTCGGCCCACGGCTTCGGCCGGCGCTTAATGGCCATCAGATGCTCCTCGCCGGGCCGGGCTGGCCTGCCGTCCGCGGGGCAGGTGCGCCCGCCATGGGTCGGAGTCTTCAGTGCAGCTCGGGCGGCCTGAGGATGGGCGTCGGCCGCGCGGTGGCGCTGGCCGCCGAGTGACTCGTATGGCCTGGGCCCGCTGGGCCTGGGGCTGCGGGGTGCAGGCCTCGCCTTCAGCGATCACGCGCAAGTCGGCCAGGGTGAAGGTGATCCGCCTGCCGTTCAGGTGGAACGGGACCTGCTTGCGGTACGCCCGTGTCCTGAGCGCGCATTCGGTTATCCCGGTCAGCCCCAGGTCACCCAGGACCTCGGCGGCGGCTGCGGGCGAGAACACAGGCGGAAGATCAGCGGCCTGGCCGGGGTGGCGTGCGTCGGCTAACTCATGATTAGAGTGGAGGTCTGTCACATTAGCTAATATAACAGTTTGATGTGACAAACAGAACCGAATAAGCGCTAGGGTGCGGATGAGGTGGTAGCGGCTACTGACCTGCTTCGAGTTCGCGATCCGCGGACGGTCGTTGCGCTCGCGGCGGCTGGACGGGTTGCGGTGGCAGGCCTGGACCATCTTGCAGTGAGCTGATCTTGTCCTGATCTGCCTCGCTCACCAGTTTCCGCGGCGCGGCCATCCGATCCAGCTCCTCGTCGACCTGCCGGACGCGCTCTCGGGCCGCGGCCAGCTCGCTGGCTTGCGGGAAGGCTTTCCCGAGCCCGGCAGCCGCGTGCCCGATTTCCCGCCGGGCGTGGTCAGCGTCAGTGATCGTGGTGGCTTGCGTTCCTCGAGCCGACGGAGCCTGTTCTCCAGCCGGGTCACCAGCGCGGCCGGGTCGGCGTCGGCCAGCTCGCCCGCGGGGATCACGACGCTGGTCCCTGGCGCACCGCGCAGCTCCATGGTGGCTACTTTTCCGTTCAGCGTCCGCTCCACCCGCGCGCCTAGCGGGAAGCCGGCCAGCTCGCCTGGCTGCAGGGCAGCCTCGCGGCGGGCGCCGAGCGCGTCGAATTCCCGGCCCAGGACGGCCGTCAGGTGGCGCCCGGCATCAGCGCGCTTGGAGTGCCGCCGGTCCTCGATGACCATGGTGAACTTGTCGCCGCGCGTGTCCTGCCTCCGGGCGATGGCCGCGTCGATCTCTGAGCCGGCCCGGCCCAGGGCGGCGATGCGTTCTTCCTGGCGGGTGATCGTGTGCCGCAGCGCGTCCTGGTTGCGGGCGTGCGCCCGGGCGGCGCGCTGCAGCCGGGCAAGCGCGCCGTCGGCGTCGGCCTTGTCCATGAGCAGCGGGTTGCCGGTGGCCAGGGCCTTAGCCTCGCTGAACGACAGCACCGTGTCGCCGACATCGGCGATCTCGCGGGCGTCCAGGGACGGGGACATGACCTCGTGGATGAACCGGGCCTTGCGCTCCAGGGTCTGCCACATGTACCCGTCGAAGCTCCGGGCGGTGACCCACCGGATGACCTGGACCTGGTCGTTGAGGTTGCCCTGGCGGATGATCCGACCGTCGCGCTGGCTGACGTCGGCAGGCCGCCACGGCGCGTCCAGGTGGTGCAGCGCCACCGCGCGGTCTTGGACGTTGGTGCCCACGCCCATCTTCTCGGTCGACCCGACCAGGACCGCGACGTGCCCGGACCGGCACGCGGCGAACAGGCGGGCCAGCTCGCTGTCGGACTTCGCTTCATGGACGAAACGGATCGCTTCGCGCAGGAGCCCGTTCCCGGTGAGGCGGTCGCGCAACTCGTCGTAGGCGTTCCAGTTCTCGCCCGGCGTGCCGAGATCGCAGAAGACCAGCTGCAGAGACCCGCGGACCGGGTACGGGGTGCCGTCCGGCGCCCGGTATTCGTCGTCGCGGTGCTCCCGCCAGATGGCCGCGATCCGGCCGGCGGCCGCGGCGACCTTCCCCGGCGTTTTCTGGGGCAGGCCGACCAGACGGAGGTCGAGGGCGGCGCGGGGGCCGTCGCCGGAGACCTTGAGCATGTTGTCCTCGTCGGCGCGGACGGCGCGGCTGCGGATTCGCTCGGAGCGCTGGCCGAGGTCGGCGACGTACTCGATCAAGCCGGCGGAGGGCTCGACGGCGATCATCTCCGGTGCCCGCTGGCCGTCGGCGGGCCTGGCGACGAGGGCAGGGACGGGGAGGCTGAGCTGGGCGGCGGTCTTGACGTCGGCGAAGACGTGCCACATGCGGAGCATCTCCGGGACGTTGCGGAACCGGGCGAAGCGGCTCTTGACCCGGAAGCTGTCGCCACCCTCGGGGGCGAGCTCGACCTGGGTGACGACCTGCCCGAACGTCGCGGCCCAGGTGTCGAACACCGAGATCCCCGCGTCCTCGAGAAGGTCGGGGCGCAGGTACCGCTGCATGACGTAGGCCTCGGTGACCGAGTTGGCGATCGGGGTGGCGGTGGCGAACGTGGCGACCCGCCGGCCGTTGCGTCGGCGCAGGTAGTCCAGCTTCATGTCCAGGTCCGACGCGCGCAGGGACCCGTCGATGGCGGCGTCGGCGATGTTGGAGGGGGTGCGCAGGTTCTTGTACCCGTGGGCCTCGTCCACGCACAGGTAGTCGATGCCGGTGGCCTCGAACGTGACGCCGGGGTCCTTCGCGGAGTCGAGGCGGCCCTTGAGGCGTTCATCGGCGCGCAGCAGCGCGCCCTCCAGCCGCTTGACCGTCAGCCCGGCGCCGCCCTGGGCGGCCTGCAGCCAGGTGCGCATGAGGGCCAGCTCGCGGTCCATGTAGGCGGCCTGCTCGGCGGGGCTGAGCGGGATCCGCTCGAACGCGGACCGCGACATGATGATGCCGTCCCAGTCGCCGCTCGCGCACCGGGCGGTGAACCGGCGGCGCCGGTTGCCCTGCAGGTCCTCCCGGTGGGCGACGAGGACCTTGGCGCGGGGGTAGAGCTGGAGCCACTCGCGGGCGAACTGCTCCAGCATGTGGTTGGGGATGATGACCGCGGGCTTGCGGACCAGGCCCAGGCGGCGCAGCTCAGTAACGCCCATGATCATCTCGGCGGTCTTCCCGGCGCCGACCTCGTGGAACAGGCCGGCCGCGGGCTCATTGATCATCCGGGCCACGGCCGCGACCTGGTGGCGGCGGGGCCGGAACGTGACGGCCAGGCCGGGCAGAGACAGCTGCGCGTCGTCATAGCTGCGCAGCACCAGGCTGTTGAACTTCTCGTTGTAGGCCGCCGCGAGCCCGGCGGCTCGGGCCGGGTCCTCCCAGGCCCACTCGGCGAACCGCTCGCCCAGCTCGGCGGCCTTCTCCTGCGCGGCCAGCGTGGCATCCAGGTTCAGGACGCTGCGGTCCCCGTCCGGGGACCTGACCTGGTCGCGGACCTCAATCCTGCGCTGCTCCAGCACGGCCTGGGCCAGCTGAGGTGCGGGGTAGCGGGCGGTGCCCCAGGTCGAGGTGGCCAGCACGGTGTGGTCGCGGCCGCGGACGGCCCAGACCTGGCCGCCGGGATGCTCGACCTGGACGCGGGGGTCGTCGAGGATCTCGCGCAGGAACGCCCGGACGTGCGCGGCGTCGATCCAGGCCGCGCCGAGACGGGCGTCGATCTCGCCGGGGGACAAGTCGGCCGGGATGACCTGGCGCAGCGCGACGGCGTTCACCGCGAACCGCGGGTCGTCCTCGGCTGCGGCCTGCGCGGCGCGCAGCCGGGCGCGGACGTTGCCCGACAGGTACTCCGCGGCGGGCAGCAGCCGCCCGGTCTGCGGGTCGGTGAATACCAGCGTGCCCAGGTCGCGTAGCGCCTCGTCCGGGCCGGCGCCCAGCAGCCGGGCGATCTCCTCCAGCCGGACCTCGCCGTAAGCGTCCAGGCAGATCGCCAGCGCATCCGCCGGGATGTCGGCGCCCAGCCGCGGGGTCCGGGGGGCGATGACCCGCTGGGTGAAGATCGCGGCCTTCGCTACGCGCTGGCCGACCGGGTCGAACTCCTCCAGAGCGTAGACCAGGGGCGCGAGCGGGTCGTCGCGGAACCCGCCCTGGGCCGGGCGGACGCGGGCCATCTTCTCCTGGCCGGTCGCTGGATCGGTACGTCCGGTACGGCGCAGGGCGAAGCGGTTCAGCGGGCCGTGCGCGCGGACGTAGCTGTCGTAACGGCGGGCGAGCTCGCCGCGCAGCCGCCTGGTTCCGGGGGTGTCTTCCGCAGTAATAGCCTCGGCGTCCAGCAGCGCGGCGGCGGTGTCGCGCAGGCCCAGCAGGGCGCGCAGTTCGGCGGCCTGGGTCCGCGGGACAGCTACCGGTTCCGCGCGGCCGCCGGCGACCTTGGTGAACGTGCCGTCCGGGTGCGCTTCCAGGTGGCCCTCTGCCTGGTTCGATGCCGGTGCGGGCGGCGGCTGCGGGCCGGCCGGGGCCGGCGACCAGGTCAGGCCGCGGGCGCGGGCGCTGGCGACGACCGAGTCCAGCGCCGCGCCCAGCGCGTCGGTAAGGGGGATGCCGGGGGCGGCGGTGACGGCCAGGTCATCGGCGCTGTAGGCGCCGTGCACCGCGCCCATCTCGCCCAGCACCATCGCCGGGCGGTCGGCGAAGTACTCGCTGACCAGAACCTCCCGGCCGTCCAGGGACACCGGGCGGGCCTGCTCCCACCGGGTGCTGTCCGGCCGGCGGCCGGGCTCGCGGCGGCGCAGGATCAGCAGGTCTGTCACCACGCTGGTGCCCGCCGCCCGCTGGTGCGCCCCGCCCGGCAGCCGGATCGCGCCGGCCAGGTCGGCGAGCGCGGCGATCTCCCGCCGCGCGGCCGGGTTCCGGGCGTCCATCGTGTACCGGGAGGTAAGGACGGCGACCAGGCCGCCGGGCCGGGCCAGGTGCAGGCTCTTGATGATGAAGTGGTTGTGGATCGAGTGGCCGCCGGCATTGTGCACCCGGTCGTGGAGGACGGCCTGGCCGAACGGGACGTTGCCGATGACCAGGTCATACGAGCCGTCCTGGTCGCGGGTCCCGGCGAACGACCCGCCCAGGACCTGTGCCTGCGGGTACAGGGCGGCCGCGATGGCGGCGGTGACCGGGTCCAGTTCCACGCCGGTCAGCCGGGCGCCGGGCGGGGCGAAGCCGAGGAAGTTGCCGCTGCCCGGCTCCAGGACCCGGCCGCCGGTGAAGCCGAGGGCCTGCACGGCCGCCCAGACGGCCTGCACGATCCCGGCGTCGGTGTAGTGCGCGTTCAGGGTGTTGCGGGAGGCGGCGGCCAGTTCCTCGGGCGATAACAGCTGCGCCAGCTGCTCGCGTGCCCAGGCGTGCCTGCGGTGCTGCGGGTCGAAGACCTCCGGGACCGCGCCCCAGCCCGACCAGCGGGCCAGCACCCGCTGCTCCCAGGGCGTCGCCGCGCGGGCGTCGGCCTGGATCGTCCGGAGCGTGGCCAGGGCGGCCAGGTTCGCGTGAACCCGGGACACCGCCCCCGACGGGGCCAGGTCGGCCTGGCCCGACGGGCGGAACTGCGCCGCTACTCCGGCGGAGAGTCCTCCTGGTAAAGCAGTTCCAAGCCCCAGGGCTCGTCCGGGTCCGGGGACTCCGATTCCTCGTCGTCCGCTCTCGGCTCCGGGTCCGGCAGGACGTCCTCGGCCAGCACGATCTGCTCCGCCCGGTGCCGCGCCTCGCCCAGCCGGCCCGCCTTCTCCAGGTAGCCCTCGCCCCGCTGGTCGTCCCCGGCCAGCTCGGTCGCGAGGCGGCCGATCCTCTGCTCCGCCCTCATCCCCAAACCCGAGAAGAAGCTGTCCGGATCCGCGATCGCCGCGTACCGGGCCGGCAGCCACCGGGCCCAGTGCTCCTGCGCCATCTGCCCGTACTGATCCATCGGCTGCTCCTGGAGGGTCCTCGAACCAGGGCAGCACCGCCTGGCTATCGTCAGTGCCGGCCGCTGCGTCCCGCCTGCGAAGCGTAGCCGGGCGGCGGGTCCGGCGCGGCGCCGTCCGGGCCGCCGCCCGGCGGGTCAGCGAGTCCTGGAAGAGCCGCTGATCGCTGGCCCACCACTCCTCGCCGAACAACGGCTCGCCCACGCCACCCTTCGGAGGTCGCCGGGTCACGGGACGGCCGCCTGCGTGCGCGCGTGGCCGAGGCATCCGGACCTGGCATCGGGACGTGTTCGTCCGCCAGGCTGCTCCAGGACCCGCGCCCGCGGACCCGTATCGCACCTGCGGAGCTCGCCTCTGGTCACGAAACAGCAAGTTACTAGGTATTTGTCTCAGATGGCGACCCGTTTATGCTGAGCTCATGTGGTCGACGCCAAGACGGCGACGACAGGACGCTCCAGGCGGGCCGGGAGGGCAGAGCGACTCCGCGTGCCTGACCGCCCGGACTTGGCGGGCCTGGCCGGGGAGATGCGACACTGAGACCAGCCGAACGCGGAGGTGGTCCCGATGAGCACGAGTGCCGAGCACCCGGAGCATGCACAGGCTGCTGCCGACCTGACGCCGCTGGAGGAACTGATCCGTCAGACCCCCGGCGCGCACCCGATCCGCTCGGTGGACGAGCTGCGCTGCGACGCCTTCGGCAGCGACGAGGAACTGGACGAGTTCCTCGCCTTCGTCACCGAGTCACGCCACCCGGACCTTGCCTGAGCCACCAGCCCGTGCGGTCGTCTTAGACACCGACGTGGCGTCACACTCCTTCCGGGGACGGCTCGCGCCGGTCCTGGCTGGACGGCAGCCCTTGCCGACCTTCGTGACCATCGGCGAGCTGACCCAGTGGACCAAGCTGCGGAACTGGGGGCCTGGCAACGGCGCGGCGCTCGAAAGCTGCCTGTCCGACAAGCCGGTCATCTCCGCGGCCCGGAGCATCGCCGTGATCTGGGGCGAACCGTCTGCCGCCGCGGCGCAGCGGGGCCTGCCCGGCCCGGTCACGGCTGTCCGGCGGGCAGCGCGCGCGACTTGATGCGCGCTGGCATTCATTTAGTATTCATTTAGGAAAACGCGATACACCGGAACGACGTGAAGCGCCGATGCTGGCAAGCTCTTCGCCAGCCACGTCGTGCCGCCGCCGTGATAGAGCTGAACTTGCGGAGAGTTGGCCGGATAAATCTCCAAGAGAACAGGGGAACCGTAGCGTCCGCCGGTCCGGAGTGCCAGTTCCCACCTCTCAGAGAGATGAACCCATTGCCGGGCCATCGGCCGGAGGCCCTGACGCTGCTGGAAGATGCTATTGAGATTACGCACGGCTGTTCCGTGATAGATGGTCGCGGGACGGGCAGTCGAGCTGTATGTGATTTGAACCTCCTTAGTATGGCCGTAGCGAGCGCGTACACGCGACCCGTCAACTTCAAACCTGGGCTCATCGATCGCTGAGGCTACCGCTAGAATTTCTGAGCTGGTTACTTTAATTGCCCCAGCTCGAAGTGCGATCAACAGATCTGCGAGAGAGGCCCATCCTTCTGAATCTGCCGGCACGCTATCGCTATGTCGCAAGTAATAGGACAAGGCTCTACTGATATGCCGATGTCGTCCTGCGCCGACGTCAGGCAACATCTGATCCTCGGCAACACCCCTTAGGCGCGCCCACGCAATCAGAACTTGCCTTGCCACATCACGCGTCGAGCCGGAAACCGTCGCCCGACTTGCGATATAGCGCAGCAGGGCCTCCGAATGCGATCGAAGCCGCTGATCGCCGACGGGGTCCGTGATCCCGCGCACTGCACGTGCCACGAGGCCTGCAACGTAAGCCGGCCACACGACGTCATGCGAGACGTCAAGACCGTGTTCCGCCAGTGCTGAGGCGTAAATCTCGACTATTCGCTGCCGCTGTGTCCAGCCGTGGTCGGATACTGGCAAAGACGGAAAATCGTCCGTCAACTGCGCAAGCTCATAGCCGACGGGCCGCCAGCCAGAAGCTTCAAGGTCGATGGCGAGCACCTGGCCTGTTCCGCTGACTAGCCAATTGAAGGCGTGGGCATCACGTCGACTCACAACAGGCACACCGACTAGGCCCTGCCACCACTCATCGAACAGCCCGGCTGCGGAGTCGACCTTGATGCCGTCTCTGAGCCACCTGCCAAACTCCTTCTTGTGCAGCTCCTTCCGAACTCCTGTAGGCGTACCAGCTACTTTGGTTTCGAAGGCGTGCATAATACCCAGAAAACGGGCCGTCTTTTCAAGCAATCCCACACTAAGGTCTGCATGTTGCTGAATCGCATCAGCCAGCGTTGTTCCAAACCGAAACCTCCGCACCGTGATCAGATCCGCAGTCGTACTAAACATCGGATCGTCCGCCTCGGACTCGGTCTGCGCTATATGCTCTACCAAGCCGAATTCTCCGTCGATATGGAGTTCTCGCAACTTGCCGGCAAGTGCTCTTGAACGCCTGATCTCCCGCAGGTAACACTCGCGACTAGTCGCCTTGAAAACGAATACGTCACTTGACAGCTGCATGTAATCCTCGGTCGTCAGCGCGTTGCCGCGTCCACCGAGACGCCTTCGGGATAGATCATGACTGCGTATCGCCCTCCGGGCAGCCTCGGAATAGAGGCTGTCGACGGTGTTGGATGTAATGACCGTCATAAGCTCTTGGGCTTGATATTGCTGTGAAAGTAGTGCCCGAAGTCTACTTGCAGGGTACGGCCGCAATGGGCCGTTTTCCTCCATGTCCTGCCCGAGTACCACAAGCGGAATGCAAGACAGCGGATCGCCAACAGCTTCAAGGACGAGCGTTTTGATCCCATCGACGCGTCGCAGGTCATCAGACTGCAGTCGCGCCAATTGAAGAAGGTCCCTTGCAGTCCTATACCGGCTGGGTTCGTCCTCGAGCTGCGACCACGGGCGTGAGCCAGACCGGACCCGAAGCGCCTCCTCGAGCAACGCGATGCATTCGCGGACGCTGGTATTGCTATCGAGAGCACGGGCGCTCAGTGCGTCCGCGAAAACTCGACGACTAATAGGTTCGCTGTTAGCAGTGGTCACTGAGCGCAAGGCGTTTACGACAACTTCTGCCGGAGCACTGGAGCAGGTTGGCGGTGACCGTAGCTTGTTTAGGTGCTCATAGAGTCCGAATGGATTTTTAAGGCCGCGGATTCCTATGCTGCAGGGGGATCCTGATCGCGGCAAATTGGCAATGGCGGCGGAGACGGCAGTGGCTACATCAAAGCGTGCTCGATCGACTGGATCCGATGAGCCTGCCTGTTCTGCGAGCGCGAGGCAGCGCTGAGCGCAATCGAGGAAGCGAAGTTGACCACTACAGGTAGACGCGATGTCGGCGAGCCGTAGCCAGATGTCCGCCATACTGATATGGCAGGCTGCCGAGTGCGCGACTTCGGTGGCGTAAGATCGATGGAGCGATATGGCGCGCTGCAGTATGCCGATGTCGCCCGTCACGTCGTATAGGCGAATGTGGGCCTCAAGGAGATACGGCAGGGCGTCGGCAACCGGGTTGCCGATCGTCAGTGAAGAGCTAAGTATTTCGACGGCAGCGCGGAGCTCGTTCTCGGTGACGGTCTCGAATCTGGAGATGAATACAGTCGCGACACCCAGCCTTCCCGAGTAATGATATTGAATCTCGGGACGGTCTAGGTCGCCGCTTGCGACAACATCCTTAAGATACGCGGAAGCGAGCTTGAGTGTTCTTGTAAAGACGATTGGCCGGCGCCAGTTGATATCTTTCGCATGATCATAAAGACCAAGTGCTACGTACTGCCGACACATATGGAGCGTCTTATCGTATCGGAATCCCTGGCCGAGCTTGGACGCTATGACTGGTGCTTGTTGCGACAGCCAGTGCTCGAAAAGCAGTTCCTCGATCAGCATTCTATCCTTGTGGCTAACAAGGTGATCGCGCCATCGTGCTGCGACTAGCTCTGGTGCCGTGACCGGCGATGCTATCTCGTTCACCCATTCAGGCCCTCGGCGCGCGCTCCACTGGGTGATGAGATCCGGGATGCTGGGGAACCCGAGCTGCTTCAGAAGCCACGGCAGGTCGGGGCAGATGCTCCGGAGGCCCTCCTCTGGATCATCAATGACAGATGGTCCCTGAGATCCAGATGGTGCTGTAGCAGGCGGCTCGTGGTTGTGCCGCGCTGCGAGGATGCGAGCAAGGTCAGCCGGACTGAGCGGTCGGCCTCGGGATGAGCCGGGCGCTGCTCCATACGAAGCATCCATACCTTGTGTTTTACACGATGCCGCACACTGGGATCGCAATGAGCATCACCGCCGTACGAGATCTGTCAACGGCCAAGTTGTGGTGGCTCTGGCCCACTTTGCGTGATGCCGCGGATCGGCGTGTCGGAGTGGTGTCCGGATCGCCGCTTTTGTGATCATGCCGGGCGTGTGATCCTGAGATCCTCAGCGCCTTGTTCCCGCAGCTGGTCGGCGTGTCGGTCGAGCGGGTCTTCGCCGTCGGGAAGTCGGTGCGCATCCAGGTCCGGGCCGGCTGCGCGGGTGCGGCCTGCCCGGCTTGCGGCGGCTGGTCCGAGCGGGTGCACAGCCGCTACGAGCGGGGGCTGGCCGATGTCGCCGCGGGTGGGCAGGAGAGGTTAGTTCACCTACAGGTCCGCCGGTTCTTCTGCTGCAGCGATGGATGCGCCGCCGTCACCTTCGCCGAGCAGGTCCCGGCCCTGGCCGGCCGCCGCGCCCTGCGCACCGCCGGGCTCACCGAGACGCTGGAGGCGATCGCCCTGGTGCTGGGCGGCCGGGCCGGCGCCCGGCTGACCGGGCGGCTGGCATCGTCTGCCAGCCGGTCGACGCTGCTGCGGCTGGTCCGCGCGCTGCCCGCCACCGCCCCGCGGTTGCTGGGCGTCGATTTATCCCGATCCTGTGATTATCCCGACTGCTGGCGTGGTCGCGGCGGGATGCGGTGGTGGCGGGCGTGCGCGATGCGCCCGGGGGCGGGGCAGGTCGGGATAATCACAGGCTTTCCAGGAAGGCGAGAAGTTTGTCGGGCGGGCGGTAGCGGCCGGGCTTGACCGAGGGTGATGCTGTCCTGGCCAGGGCTCGTTCCTTGATGGTCATGTCGGTAACGGCACAGTTGGTTATTGGAACTGTCTGAATACCTAGTCCGGCGGCATGGGAGCGGGCGGGGCTGGTCACGGCTGGCCTGGCGTTTCGTGACGTGACGGAACGGACTGTTGAGGGGGCCGGCGGCTGACGTCGGCGGCGTAGGCGGCCCAGTCGCCGGCGGACAGGCGCTGCC
>Ga0307375_10002228_pt1 | contig 20123 bp, 35 predicted proteins | sample TR1MG_FD_202531 | JGI IMG/M metagenome (GOLD analysis project Ga0307375, IMG submission 202531) | Soil microbial communities from Risofladan, Vaasa, Finland - TR-1 | ecosystem: Environmental > Terrestrial > Soil > Coastal area > Acid sulfate soil | place: Finland: Risofladan, Vaasa | collected...
ACATAGGACAGGTATCTCCGTACCAGAGTCCGAGTTCCTTCTTGTGCGCGTGGTACTCGCAGATCGGCCCTTCGTTGAGGCGCTGGTGGCAAAGCGACCAACCAACTACTCGGTCGTTGTTGGCCTTGAGTAGCCCAACACCTTCGAGCCCGTAGATATCTGCGATGGAGTATGGGGTTCCGCGCTGGCCCCACATTGAGGGGTCGGCAACGTGGACCACCGAGTTCTCCCCGGCTGCCTTTTCGGCGGCGACGATAAGCTGCGCTTGTTGCGGGGCCTGGACGTCGGTCAGACAGTACTCTCGGTAACCCCACATACGGGAGTTATTGTCGAGAGCGATCCAGAGGACGGCCCATGCGTCGTGAATTCCATAGTCAACGCCAGCGTATCGCTGCCATTCCATGGGGATGGAGAACGTGTCTTCCTTGGGGATGACGTGGCGGGCACGACTCCACTGGGTGAAGAATTGTCCCTCCGAAGTGTCCCAGTCGCCGTCACGCATAGCGGCTCGACGCTGGGGGTCCGGGATCGAGTTGAGGGTGTCGTGGTATCCGTCATCAAGGTACGGGTTGTCGTACGAGGTTGCACGGATAAACGAGTACTTCAGGATGTTCTCTGAACCCTCGGGTGTGTGTTCGTAGATAATACGGCCATCATCAGTTGGTTTGATGTAGTTATCTTTGTAGTATTGAGCTCCAATACCACCAGGGTTGCTACCGGCCCGGGATCCGAAAACGGGGATGAGTGGCGTTCTCGTACGAAGTCGCTCTTCCAACCGCTGGATTACGCGAGGGTCGCAGAGACTGGACTCGTCAAAGTACCAGATGTTGTACTCTCCACCCTGAATCTTGGAGGCGTCCGCCAAGGTCTCAGCAAACTTGAAGAGGATGACTGAACCATTGGGGAAGGTGAGAGTCTTCGCTGTCTTGTTCCAGCGAGGCTCAGCTCCATTCCAGACCGAAGCGAGCTTCTTGGCATAGTCCCAGTTGGACAGTTCGCGGATCAACGACTCGTCAAGTTCGGGGTATGACTTTCGGTGCATACCAATTCGAATTCGCGGGTAGTTCGTCGCGAACCAGATTGCGTCTTGGATCATAGCAGCGGTCTTGCCGCCACCGGCTGCCCCTCCGTAGAGGATACGATTTATCCCACCACGGGACTGCGTATGGAACACCATCTGCTTTTCAGTGGGCTCATAGCCCATGATCGCAAACGTGTCCACGATGTCCGGCGAGATTGCCGAAGCGAGGAAGTCCCCTACATTAAGACCCATATTTAGTTAACCAGCTTCTCGATGAACGCTCCAAGGGCGTCCCAGAAGTTTGCCCGAGCATTGAGATGATAGGCTTTAGCTTCCTCTGCTGCTACTTCGGCGCGGCGTTGCGCGAGGGGGAGAGTGAAGTTGTACTCGAAGGCCATATCAACAGTTTGCGGATCGGGCTCGGGCTCGGGCTCGGAGGCCATCTCGGCCTGTTGGGCCGCAGCGTTGGCGGCGAATAAGCGCTGAATGTTGGGGTCGAGATCGGGAGCGTAGATAGGCTCATCATCCGTGTACCCAGGGACGTTGAGTTCCCTAGCTGCGTATTCGTCGGGGGTCATGGGCATTAGAAGCCCAGCCCCGGGATTGCTCCGCTGCCGGTCATTGCGATTCGGATTGCCTCTCGGTAAACGATTTCTCGCTGGTCAGGGGTGGCCTGTGAAAGGTATGCAACCTGCCAGTCGTTGAGCCCAGACCAACGAAGATCATCGTCGGAGATACGCGCGGGCATAGTTCCTTCAGTTTCTATAGACATTATACAGCCCTTTGAGCAAAAATCCACTCTTTAGATAGTTTACTCATTAAAGGTCTTCTACCAATACGAGACCTTCCGAGTTGCGGGTCTGTTGGCAGTACATGACATACCGCTGTCGGTCGCACCCGATGGATCGCCACTCGTTGAAGTGCTCTTCGCAAAAGCCCGACTTCTGTGCCGGGAGAGGGCAGTTGGCTTCACACGGGGCCGATGATGTCTCGCGGCGCTTCTTCTCTTCCGCGTAAAAGAGATACTTCTGTCGCTCGACTATCTTGATGGACAGTGACTCAAGTTCGAACATCCAGCGTTCCATCTCCCGGAGGTCTTCGCGGAAAGGGTCACGGACGTGGCGCTCGACGTCAGGCCCACCATCCTTGCTGCTGTACCTCGACAGAAGAGCTCGCTCGATAGGGGTGCTATCCGAACCGCCGCCACGCGAGTTAGCAACGATGCTCGACCCGGTTGCGGACTTCGCGAAAGTATCGGGTCCGATCTGGTCACGGCGAAACAGTTCGCCTAGCGCGGTCAGGTCAATGCGGGAGAGGTTCTCGTTGACCTTCTCCAGGGACTTAGAAGCTCGGGCGAGCCTTTCCTTCGAACGCTGATTGATTGATTTGGCTCCGATGGTAGCGATTCACGCTTCTCCCTTACTTGCTGCCTGTTCTAAGAGGTCCAAGTAGGCCACAATCGCTCTCGCGGCTGGGACTAGCTGATCCAATGGGAGGGATACATACGACTTTGATACGTTCTTACGAATGCGCTTGTGAACTACCGCGTAGGGGAGCCCAACTCTTGTCCCTGAGCGTTCGGCCTGGTCAATCCACTCCGCAAGGGTGATGGACTTCTGGTTCTTCGCCTCCAGGACGATGGGGAAGTTGACGAAATCCCCGTGTGGGCTTGAGAAGGGGGCACGTTCAATGTCGGGAAAGATCGGCTTAAGCCAATCACGCACGTCCACCTCGTATCCAGTGCCCTTAGCCCGCTGTTTGCTCACTAACAAGCATCCCTATCACACATCACACAGCCACCAACGCAGCATGAGGACTGCTCATTGACCGGGTGAAGGAAGGCCACGGAAGATCCACCGGGGGTCGGGTCTTCAGGAGGGATGGGGTCCCAAGTGAATCCGCATACGAGACACGAGTATGAGAGGTACGGGTGGTCCTGGAAGGAGTCGAAGGCCAGAGAATCGTAGACTCGGTGCAGGTTCCATGTCGGGCGGATCTTGCCGTGGAATTCGATACGCGAGTTCCTGCCGGGCTCGACAATCTCGGTTGTGGTCACTTCACTGGAGCTTTGGCTCACCCAGCACTGCGGACATACCCATACCATTACATCAGCTCCCTGAGAAAGGTGTAAATGCCCCTCCACAGAGCAGTGAACGGCCAGATAGCCGCCGCCGTCAGAATGTCCGGGAGAAAGCGAAGGTAGGTGAGAGGGCGTCCCAGCTCATCTGTCTGTAGCCCTCGGGTGGCCTTTAGCTCAGCACGCTTACGGTTGACCAACGCCGAGACGCGGACAAACACCACCGCGAAGACGACTAAGTAAATGTCTATTAGGTATTGCCACCAGCTCATACCTCTAAGTATAGGGGGCTCTTCAACTCTTTATACGATAGCCTGGATCTGCCCTTTATTTAGGTGGCGGAAGTCGTAGCTGTCGGCCCCTATGATTTCTACTCCGTACTCCTGGGTGAACTTTTTGCCGCTGCTCGAAAGGATGATCTCTCGGATAATGCCCACCTTAGCATCTGGCTTGGACTTGACTGTGACCTTCTCGTTGAGGCCGAACTCTGTTTCGTATGTGCTCATAGGGCAAGCATAGCACAAAAAATCCCCCGCCGCGAAGGCGAGGGAGAATCTGCGATAAGCTGTTACTCGGAGGCAGAGAAGTGTCTATGGATTTCCTCTAGCAGGTCAGTGTTATCTTTTACCGCAGAAATCAGTGCAGTGTTCTCTAGGAGGAGAGTCTTGATGTCGTCTGTATTGCTGGACGTGTGCATCGCTACCTCTGAAGATATCGTGTCGGCACGCTTGGCTGCGATCAGCAACGCTGCGGCCTGTACCCCAGCCATCATCGACAGGAAGAGGTTCAACAGAATGTACGGGTAGGGGTCGAATGGGGTATGGTGGAGAACATGCTCGAAGAAGAACGTATTCGTAGCCGCCCATAAGATCATGACGCCGAAGAACCCGAAGACGAAGGTCCAGGATCCCATCATATTCCGCATCCTGTCGGCAGCTCTCTCTCCTAAAGAAAGTTCATCTCCCGACCGTACACCAGGATGGGCGTGCCAATGGCTAGTCCATTTTTTCATCTTTGCTCTCCTATTTTCTGATTATGAAATCATACCACAGCACGTCTGCTGTTATGCGCAGCGCGGGGGGGAGAGGATGGTGTGCAGTGGGAGGATCGAACTCGCCCTAGAAACAAGGTATAAGCTTGCCGCCCGCGACCAGCAGAGCTTCCTGCACATTGGTATCTCAGGAGTGAAACGAACACTCTCATCAGGGATATGAGCCCCGAGTCCGAACCATCGGCAGAGATATGAGTCGAGGTAGTAGGAGTCGAACCCACATTGAGGAGGTAGAAACTCCCCGTCCTTATCCGTTAAACGATACCCCGGTGGCTTTGGGACTAGGCTTCGAACCTAGAAAAATCCTCTTTCAGAGAGAGGTGGGTCTACCAGTTCCCCCATCCCAAAATGGTTGTTAATGTAACCGTTAAGCCCCTAAACGACACTTAAAGGTTGCAAATGTAACTACTGCGCGGAAGACAGACTACTCGAAAGCCACACCTCGCGATGCCCTTGGATTAGCAATCCAGCCCGGTAACCTTACCGATTTATCTTCCATGATACTTCACTATTCCATAGAAAGGTACAGAATAGTGAAGTATTAGCTGAGGGGCAGAGGGTCGAACTCCGATTCGATGATTCAAAGTCACCTGTCCTGCCTTTAGACGACCCCTCAATGTTTACTGCTAGTCCTGCTGGAGAGATTCGAACTCTCACTGTGTGGGTTTTGAAGCCACCGCCTCTGCCGATTGGGCTACATCAGGTTGTTGTGTGTCATTCAATGCTGCCGCACGCAACATAGTTACGTCAAGCCACACTGGATGGCAACTTGTGTAAAGCAATGTACACTTTTTACACGTTTGTGTAAATGTGTAAAGCATACATCTTGCGGAAGACCGAGGTCACGATCCCCAGGCTTTTACACCCAAGCCGCTTTCGAAACGGTTCCCGCACCCTGCGGGTTGATCTTCCATGGCGGAAAGCGGAGAACACGATTCCCAGACCTTGCGATCCGAGCCGCTTTCCAAGCGGTCCTGGCAACCTTACCAGTTCACTTTCCATGAGCATTATAATGCGCCTAGAGGCACTCTAGCTACATTCTAATGTAAATCTGTATACACTTTTGCGGAGCACGGAGGTCCCGCCCCCCTGGCCTCGCGGCCTCATCTCGCTTCAAACGAGCTCCCGAACTCTCCGGGTTCATACTCCATGCGTGTCTACATACGGCGACATTACTACAATGTCGCCGTATGCCGACATATGCAGACATCGAGGCGCAGGCCGGATTCGAACCGGCGAATCGAGGTGTTGCAAGCCTCTGCGTTAAACCATGCTCTGCCACCGCGCCATGTGAGTGGACAGGGGTGGACACAACTTGTGAGCCCTTTAAATCCACTCGTAGGCATAGTGAGGTTTGAACTCACACTCCCTCGCGGGAACAAGGCTCTCAACCTTGCGCGTCTGCCGAATTCCGCCATACGCCTATAGTACTCATAACAGGACTCGAACCTGCACTGGATAGGGTCTAAGCCTATTACCTCTGCCAATTGGGTTACATGAGCATGTGCCCGTCTTTCCGGGCCGTCAAACGGTCTCCATTAACTGCGCGTCGTACTCCTGGTCTGATTCGAACAGACACTAAACGAGGGTTTAAACCTCGATCCTCTACCGGTTGGGATACAGGAGCATGGTGTTCGGCGGGTTGCCATCCCTCGACACTGGCGGGGCCTTAGCGATATCTGCTACCCCGCGCCGAACATCGTGGAGAGTAAGGGACTCGAACCCTTGGTATCCTCGGTGCAAGCGAGGCGCAGTTGCCGCTGTAGCCAACTCCCCATGTTGCCGTCCACTCTCGGATACGGCAATCTGTCCCACCACTCCGCAGGTAGCGCGGAACCTCTTAACGTCATGTTCACGACGGGTGGAGATACGGCGATTTGAACGCCGGACCCTTTCGATGCCATCGAAATGCTCTACCAACTGAGCTACATCCCCAAATCTAGTAGAACGGCAGAGATGTTCCAATGGCATCTGCATCTACCTCCCCGCGTCTCCGTCGAGCACGGGGCATTCTACTTGGTGGTCCCCCTCAGGATCGAACTGAAACCGACAGTATTTCAAGCTGCCGTGCTTACCAATTACACCAAAGGACCATGTTACTTCGTACACAGCGAGGGACTCGAACCCCCAGCCTTCTCGGTGTAAACGAGTTGCTCAACCAATTGAGCTAGCCGTGCATGTGCCAGTCTATCCTGGCTGTCTGAATGCCAATCAACGTACACTCCCCAGCGAGGGCTTGTACTGTCTGCTGCATCGTCTCCCCACACCGACTCGAACGGTGATCCTGACCTTCGTAGGGTCTAATTCTGATCCATTGAACTACAGGGAGAAGCGGGCCTTTTTCTATCATGCCCAGGATCCACTTTATAGGTGGTACTGCGGGGAAGATCCCCAGTAGTGGTAAAGGGTTACGATCCCCTGGCCTCCAGTTTATCGGACTGGCGCTCTAACCAACTGAGCTACACCACTATGCTTACTACATGTATAGGCTTTAGGCACTTATAGCCTAACGCTTATACTTTGGGTGAGCGAGGAGGTTCGAACTCCCGCTACCAGGGTCACATCCTGGCGTGCTAACCGCTACACTACATCCACCATGTACTCGTCTTTCCGAGTCGCCAGCCAGGTTTCCGTACAGGGGACCTACCGCGTTTCCCCAGATTCACTATAGCAGCCGTCGCTACTGTTGTCAACCCTCATTTCTTCTTTGTTCGCAGGGAAGGTAGAAATCGAATCCACCTCGGCGGGTTTGGAGGCCGCTTGCTCACCTTGAACACTTCCCTATGCTTTACTGCTGATACAACTTCACCGGCTCGTCGTGCTCGATACCGAGCTTGTCCATGATCTTACCAAGATCACCGGTAATCGTCTCATAACCTTCACGAGCCTCCCCCAGAAGCTTGAGGGCGAGAGCCTTCTGCGCTTCGTACTTCGCTTCTACTTCCTTCTTGTCCTTCCAGCCCACACGGACCAACTGGACAAGACCACCACCGCCACCGCCGCCCGCCAAAAGGGGCCAGAATGATGTCAGACTCATAGTTCTCCCTGTGAGACGCCGGTACTTCTTGGTCGAAGAGGAGGGATTTGAACCCCCAGTGTATCTTACGTCACTGTTTTACAGGCAGCTTGCTTCACCGTTTGCATACCCTTCGTTGTACCCGTCTCTCCAGGTGTGTCGCGCCTTTAGCTGACGTTTGCTGCCGATTCCTAGGGTTGCCCCGTCTTCGGCATCGCTGTCTCGGAAGGGATCGAACCTTCGACATCGCGATTAACAGTCGCGCGTTCTGCCGCTGAACTACAAGACAATGCTTACTTCTTACTACGACCACGCGGTTGTGCTGCCTTTACACCAATGATCCGTTTCCAGACCATGCCGGATTCGAACCGGTCCTTCCGCTCAGTGCCTCCGGTAGGTTACGATCCCACTCGCTTCGGATTAAAAGTCCGCTGCTCTTCCGATTGAGCTACAAAGGCATGGTCCGTTAGGAGGGAAATGATCCCCCGCGCTCCCGATTAAGAGTCGGGCGCTCTTCCAACTGAGCTACTAACGGATAATTCAGCGAGTCGTTTTTACCCCACGTTAAACTAGCCCCTGCATTACGTACTGCACTGGGGCCCAGGTATGGGCCTGGATCTACTACTACTGAGTCTAGTTGAAAGGGCTCGAACCTTCAATCCCGTGGTCCCAAACCACGTGCCTTACCATTAGGCCACAACTAGATGGCGGACGCTCTACCAAATGAGCTACATGAAACCTTGCTGATCCCATGGCAGGATTTGAACCTGTTACCTCCCGCACGCGACGACGCTCTACCAATTGAGCTACCCTAGCGTGCACCACTTAAGGTGTCGGACTAGGGACAGGATCCGAACCTGCAACCTCCGTCTCGCAGTACATACGGGATTTGAACCCGTGGCCTCTTCATTGACAGTGAAGCGATCTAACCAAACTGATCTAATGCACCATGTGAATCAGGTTGACGGGGGCTTGACTACCAGAAACATCCCGCCCATTACCGCAGCGTTGACCTGAATCGTACTGTCAGGGAGAATTGAACTCCCGTTACCTGATTGAGAATCAGGCGTCATAACCGCTAGACCATGACAGCATGTGAGGTAGTTGGTGAGTCTCTTTCTTCTACGGCTACTAGTCCGTATGTGGTTTCCGTTTACTCTTGCAACTACTTCGTACTGTGTATGGGATTCGAACCCATGATCTCCTGATTGAAAGTCAGGGGACTTAACCGCTAATCGAACACAGCATGTTTACCACTTGGACCAGTAGACCGGACTCGAACCGACACCGAAGGCTTGGAAGGCGCTCGTGCTAACCGTTAACACCACTACTGGATAGTTGGAAGCCGCCTGTCGTCCGACCGCTTCCTTGAATACTGTACTGCGCAACTTCCCCGGCTGTCAAGTTTTTATCATGACAATCAGGTTACAACTTGGAGTCTCAGGCGGGGCTCGAACCCGCGCCACCAACTTGGCAAGCTGGAGGTCTACCACTAACCTACTAAGACATGTATCCCGGAGAACCTCCACTCCGAAACAATGCGCACCCCACTAAGCCGTTAGTGCGCTTCCTTCGATCCGCGATAGGGGAACGATCCCTATCCTCCACGTTACCAACGTGGCGTGCTGCCTTTATCACCATCACGGAATGCGGTACCGCCTGGGGCCGCTAGAGAGATTCGAACTCCCGACCACTCGCTTACAGGGCGAGCGCTCTGTCCAACTGAGCTACAACGGCACTGGAGCCAAAGATCGGATTCGAACCGACAACCTCCACTTTACGAAAGTGGCGCACTGCCAACTGTGCTACTCGGGCTTGCATTATACCCTACCATGAAAGAGAAAACTCCGATGAGCCGCCCTCCCAAGCAGCTCACCGGAGTTTCAAGATTGGTGGCTGCGACCTGAATTGCACAGGTATCCCTTGTTAATGAGACAAGTGGCGTACTATTGGCCCACGCAGCGTCGAATTTACTTCACTGCGGTTTCCTTCACAACTTTACTTCCTACTGCGGGCACTACCGTATTCTTCGGCTGGAGCAAGATTCCCAGCAACCAACCGAGTCGGGGGAACTTAGTTTCCGCCCACTGGATCGCTGCGTGGTATGCTGCGGCGATTCCGAGCGCTAAGCCCGCATACTGGCCCGTATTAAAGTGGGCCCACCTCGAATAGAAGTACGAGGACACCAGCCCCACCGCTCCCGTGACGACCGTACGGATGACCGTACGAACGCGGGTGGTGAAGATGGAGTTGGCTGGCTGAGCTACGGGCTTCGTCATGCTTACAATATATCATGGGATCCCCCATTTGTCAAGTCTTTAGAAATACTTGCATCCCTCCGAGCCTTCGGCTACACTGTTCCCATGAACCAATCCGACAATGGAGGACACATGGAAGAGAAGACATCGGCTAACCCGAAGACCGTCAAGATGTTCAGACGGCTCGAACGCTTCCTAGACGATGCAGGGCTCGTTGAGGGAAAGGCAATCGACCTCAAGAACGCAGAAACAGGGCGCGTCTTCGCTACTTTCGTCCGCCCGGAGTCCTTTCGCCTAACGGTCAAGGCCCTGACCAGCACGAAGGAATCCTTGAGCGAAGTCGGTGACCTCCTCCTGGAAGGTGCCGACGCAATCGATGCGCTTGAAGCCGAGAACGACCGGCTCCTCGACATCATCGATCTTCAGAATGAGGTACTCCAGGGTCGAGCGGCCCTGGACGAGGTTTCCGAAGCATCGGGTGAGGCCGAATTCGCGATGAATGTGCTCGAAGGATTGGAGAAGGTTCGCTCCGAGGCAGGCGACGTTATCATCTCTGCTCAGGAGTACGAGGAGCTGCTCAACCTACGTAAGAAGCGCGAGCGTGATCACAAGCAGCTTTCTTCAATGGACGCTAAGTTGAAGGAATACAAGAAGAACATCAACTCCCTTCAGTCTTCCCGCGACACCTGGCACGCCAGGGCTGACGAGAATTACGAGATGGCCTTGGGAATTCTCAATGGCTGGCGCGAGGAGAGGGGCCTTGACCCATTTTATGGTGACTTCATCGCATTCACCGCCGATGTTGCGGCAGCGAGGGGGCTCTGATGAAAAGAATATATTGCGCAGGCCCAATGCGCGGCTACGAGAAGTGGAATTTTCCTGCGTTTGACAGGAACGCTGAATTCCTCGCGAGCATGGGGTATGAGACTGTATCTCCCGCCGATCTTGATCGACAGATGGGCTTTGATGAGAATGACGACACGGTGGTGTTCGGTGAAGCTGAGTTCCATGAAGCCATGATCCGCGACTATGAGGCCATCCTTCGCTGTGACGCCATCGCCTTCATCCCCGGCTGGGAAAAGTCAACCGGGGCAGCGTTGGAGCGCTCATTCGCCAATCGCCTAAAGCTTGAGATGTACCGGGTCGATGCGGATGCTGGCTACTTTGAGAAGGAGCTCATCATCGGACTGACCGGGTACGCCCAGAGCGGGAAGAACACGCTAGCAGACCAGATGGTCAAGGATTTTGGATTCGAACAGCGTGCTTTTGCGGACTCACTTCGTGGTATCTTGTACGCTCTCAATCCTCGTCTCCCGGAGCCAAACTGGGGAGAGGTCGGAGATGGCTTCGGACACGCTGGTGTTGTCCGCGTACAGGATTACGTCGATAAGTTCGGCTGGGAGTACGCGAAGAAGAAGGTACCCGAAGTGCGCCAACTCCTTCAGCGTCTTGGGACTGAGGGTGGCCGCGAGAATCTAGGCGAGAATGTGTGGGTGGACGGGCTTTTCAACAAGCCCCACGCCGCGCGACTCGTTACCACGGACTGCCGCTTCCCCTCTGAGATAACTGCGGTTAAGGACCGGGGCGGCATCGTGATCCGCGTGGAGCGCGAGGGCTATGGCCCTGTTAACGACCACGTTTCTGAAACGGCTTCGCTCGGGCTGGAAGACTTCATCGTTCACAACGACGGGGAGATATGGGGAATGGAAGAGCAGGCTCTAGAAGGGCTTCGTGAGAGAGGTGTGAAACTCTGATGCCAATTCACATTGATGTTCACGTCAACAACAAATACATCAAGTCATATCATATCGGTCGATATGAAGGTAAGCCTGAAGACGACTCCGTGAATACCTACTTGGTAGTTGAGGACATTGGCATAGGGAAACCAGTGTGGAGCGAAGGGCACGTTTTCCTCCACCGCTACGGCGACGGAATCGACGTGTGCATTCAGAAGGGGCTGGAGGCGCTCAATGACGTTAAGTGAGGCGCTGGACGCGGGGGCCATTATGTACTCCCGCCAGCAGGCTCTTGGAGTACGATACGTTCAGGAGTATGACCTAGGGAGGCTGGATATGCTGGTAGACTTGCTGAGCGACCCGCTAGCTATCACCGATGGACACACTCGCGAGTTCATACGAATGGCGGCAGAGAATATCTGCGAAGGGCTCAAGGACGCCGGAGTATTCTTCTGGTCCATCTACGGCGGGATGAAGGAATACCTATGATCTTAGACCTACTCGGCGGTTTCATCATTATCTGCATCATGATTTTAGTTGGATACGTGGCGTCATTAGCCATCACCTTTTGGTTCCTTGCACTCCCATTGGTGGCGGCTTGGATCTGGTGGGCGGCGAAGCATGCCCAGAAACACCCACGCCCGCCGATCAGCGCGCATGCACAATCAGAAATTGACAGGTTCGTGGCCAAAGAAGAGGTGTACCGACAGATCGCAAAAAAGCAGAAAGCAGAAGGCAGGAGACGATGAACCTCAATAAAGAGAAGTTGGCAAACGGGTCTAAGAACCAGAAGCGCAAGAAGTGGATTAAGCAGCGAACGAAGTACGGGTACTCAGACCGTGACGTGTGGAGCTTTGACAGTTTCCTCGCACCGGTCATTGCCGGTGGTGTCCGCCAGGTCAGTCTTGTCTCCGGCCACCCTGCCGGGCTTGGGCATCAACAGTGGGTTGATGATCTGACCTTCATTGCAGAACAGTTCGAATGGTACGCCAAAGAGCAGTACTCGTTCAACAAAGACTTCTCCGAGAAGTTAGGCGATCCCGATGGGGATTTCCACAAGGCGTGGCTCTTACTGGAAGAGCACTTCAACGAACTTTGGACTTAGCGGTTCTTCGCCCTAGCTAGTCGCGCTGCCTTGGACTTGCGGCGGCTAGTGGCTGCCCGGCTAGCACGAGAGGGCTTGGTCATCGGGCTACCATCTGCCCGGTGCGGCTCAGGGTTGTTCCACGAATTAACGCGGGTGTGGCTTGTGCGGCCCATGTTGAGAGCCTTCATCATGGCGAAGAACTTCGTAAAGTTGCGCTCTGCCGCTAGCTGATGCAGCTTTGCTGCATCCTCCGTGTACTTATCTAGGTCCTCATTGATATCAGGGAATGCCTCCATTCTTTCTGAATAAGAGGTACGTTCTACTGTTTCGATGGGGGCTTCTAGGGTGTCGTTCATTGCTATCAGGCTACCATGAGCCACCAGTCTTCAAAAAAATTTGCAAAAAAGTGAACACATGTGCTATGATATGAGGATGATCGATATCCCCGAGAACCCAGTAGTCCCCTGCACCTGTGGCGGATTAGTTTCCGGCACCGTGGTAGTCTTCAACGGCCTCATCGAGCATCACTGCACGCCGCCGTCGCCCTGCTGGGTGGACGATCCGCTGGCGCGCGTGGAGGATTAATGCTGCACTGGTTACACCATCAATGGTCTACCTACTGGTGGCCGTCCGACATGGGCAACGGCCCGGAGGCGATTCAGGAGACGGTGCTCGTCGCCTTTGTCGGGTCCCTCCTCTACCCGCCGCTGCGCCACTACTTCAAGCATGAGCTGGAGAAGATCCACCACAAGCTAGATCATGTTATGAGCGGAACTGACGCGCCGTATGAAGAGCCCGAGTGGGAGAAGTTCGAGCATTGGATATCAAAACTAGGTAAGTGGGTCACTAGGCCCTTTAGAAAGAAGGCACCGTAATGAAGAAACGTTTCTGTGCATATATGAGTGGGCTATCATTCATAATCGCTGGGAACCTGGGTGAGGCTCACAGTGGATGGTGGGGCTGGTGGGATATCCCATCTTTCGTCTTCGTCATGATTGGGTTCGCGTTCATGGACTCCTACGCCAAGGAGAGCGATGACTAAGCAGGAGCATTGGCTAGACGACGTTGAGGACCACGATTACGACGCGGCTGAGGAGTACCTGTGCCTCCTGACATCTGACCACGCCGCCAAGAGTGTCGCAGCGCAGTTACGCGATCAGCCTATCCGGTGGTTCAAGGCTAAGGACCTCCTGCGTGCCTCCGGGCTCCCCGCGCTGCCCGAAAGCAACCGCCACGTCAGCAAGGATCTGAGGAAGATAAAGAGAGGGGAGAATCTCTCTCCTATTCTCCTCCTCCGTGGGTGGGGTGATTTGAGGTCCCCTCTGGTTGTTGCCGATGGGTATCACCGCATTTGCGCTAGCTACCTGCTCGATGAAAACGCGGAGATCCCGGCGAGGCTTCTATGAGCAGACGCATTCTAGTGACGGGCGGACGTGACAACTACGACTGGCTGACCATTGAGCGGGCGATCTTCGACCGTTGCATCCAGGGGGACATCATCGTTCACGGTGCTGCTTCTGGCGTCGATAGCATCGCTTCACAGATCGTACGGTACAACCCCGATCTATTCGATGAGGATCCGTTCCCTGCTGAATGGAAAGTAGATGGGGTTTTCAACCCTAACGCTGGTCCTGAGCGGAATCAGGCAATGCTCGACTCAGGGATCTCTGGGGCCCTCGTCTTCGCTGGCGGAACTGGCACAGCCGATATGGTGAGGAGACTCACTGCATCTGGCAAGAAGTTCTACGACTACAGCGGCTATTGGGCTGGTCGCCAGAAATAAAAAAGTGCCCGTCTCTCCGGGCTGTCACGCCTAATGGGTGGCGCTCCGGGGGCGAAGCACTAAGAGATGGGGCGCTCTGGAAATTTTTTCAGATTCGGGTGTCTAATCTGTACAGTTTCGGGCTTCTCCAGGGTCAGGGAGCGCAGCGAGTGTCGGATGGCCCTGGAACTAGATCCCTAGAAACCCATCACCGCGTCTGTAAGGGGTCAAACGGGGCCGCAAATCCTTTTTAGGTAGGTCGATACCTCTTAAGCCGTAATAGGGGCCTTCTAGAGTCTTCTGAACATTCGTTCAACATCATACGAGCTGAGTTGCGTGTACTGGTATCGCAATCTTCTCCGCGCATCGCCGTCAGAAATGGCTGATGATTCATTCCCGATGACCCTCCGTATTAGCGTGCTAATACGTTCGAGCCTTTAGCACGCTATGCGCAGCCTGTCAAGTTTTTCGATTTTACAAGTTAGGGTGTAGATACCCTTGGACAGTGTTTGCACGCCCGTATGGACATCCTAGGGTGCACTGGTGACAGACTAGAACTAGAACTAGGACACAAAAAAGCCCAGACTTTTTAGGGTCTGGGCTTTTATGCGTTGGACTGGTTATTTCTTCAGTCGCTTGTAGACCCCCTCAGTCCCACCGAAAGGTAATAGGTGGCTCTCGATAGTGTCATATGGGTTATCTCCATCGCGGTCGGTATGGATAGTCACTACTGGCCGACCGTAGTATCCATCATTAAGCAACGCGCGGGCCTGCCCTAGATACGTAGCCACCCGTTGCGCCATGTCTACCGACGCGGACCGGTTGCCAATGCGACGGACAAAGCCGCTAGGCGTGAGGCGGACACCAGTTAGGTCAGTCCTACGTATAACCCAGGTACCGGCCACCTCACCAGTGTTGCCAGATAGTGACCATGCCGATACACGTACCGACACCTTGCCCCCGGACTTGCGCGACACCAGAACATTAGCAACCAGCAGGTAGCGGATGCCGTCTACTGTCGCAGTAGTCCCTACTTGTAGGCGGTCCCCGAACGTGTCCCCGGTAACGGTGTCGGTGTAGTCCCCCTGATAGGCCGTGTTCGCGAACTTGGTGCGCATATCACGCGCCAACGTTGCGAGATGCGCGCGCGTAGCCTTGTCCTGTTCAATTGTGAATGTTGCCATAATCATGACCTTTCTAGTCAGGTATTGCCGTAGGCCCCTCATGGGCCATGTCGTCATGGTATCGCGTATACGCGAGGAACGCAAGTACACCACCAGGTAATTGCTACTATTTCACTAGAAATTGTTGACTTTCCCCCGACCGACCCGAATACCCCACTATTCCTAGTGGTTTGGTAGGAAATCGGCGCGTCCGTACTCGCGCGTGCGCGACGGAAGCCGGAGCGGTGATTTGATTTACTTCGCGCGTGAAAATTCGGGATTGGTCGTGATTTGATTTGACCCTCCTTCGCGCGTGCGCGATGAGACTGGCTCGGTGATTTGATTTTTTTTTCGCGCGGGTGATTTTTTATGCATCATGATTTGATAGTGCACGCAAAAAGACCCCGGACCTGTGCTAGCGTCCGGGGTCTTCCTGTTTGTGTTGTTACTTCGCGCAGACCAATTCGAGGGTCTTTAGCGTCTCATTGTCAGCCTTGGGACCTGCTCCCGTGATCGCGTTGAGCATGTTCCGATCCGCTCGGCTCGCGCCTCGCACGGTCTGAACGTGCTGTGCCCAGGTGTTGTGGGCCTGTAGCACTCCGAACGCGGTACCCTGCCACGGTGTCACGCGCTCGTCATCCTCCCACAAGTTACGCAGGTCGTCGCGCTTGTTCTGTGCGATGGTCGCGCTCCGAGTCGTCTTCGCGTCGGCATCAAACTTGCACACCTCGTCGAGGAACCGCTCCCACTCCGCATCGGTCACTGACCAATTGGTGAGTGCTTCCAGTGACTCCGTGAACTCCGCGCCAATCTCTTCCAGCACTCCGAGCGCGTCGCGCACCGTGTCGGCATTAAACTTCGCAAACTTCGTGTGCTTAAGTTTGAAGATCGCGAGTGAACTGGTCAGGCTCTCAGCCATTGTGTTATCGCAACCTACCACCGTGTTACCCTTGTTGTAGGTTCGCGCCAACGAACCGTTGCATGAATCGACGCCCATTAGGTAGGGCCTGAATTGCACCCCGCAGGCCGTGAGAGTGTCTCGCGCTTCAAGTTGCACCCATGCCACTGCCCGATTTTGCAACAGGCCCGCGCTGGCAAACTCGGCACCGTTACCGGCTATCGCTTCCATATCGTCGAGCAATGCTCGCGTGTACTGGGAGACTTGATACCCTCCCTTAAAGATCCCGAGCACGTCCGTTGAGTCGTCGGCCATGATGGCCTTACGGTCTTCGATCACGATCAGTCGCGCAGGCTGGCCGTCCGGCGTGGTCGTGGTGGCTTCGTCAATTTCGCAAGGGACGATAACGTGCAAGGGACGCTCTACCAACTGGAAATTGAAGAGCCTGCGCGCAATGTCGTCTACCGGTACCGCACCTTCATAGTGGTTCGGTTCGCCGTTTTGCATGCTCTCACGATAGTGCCAGAACTTGCCACGCTTGCCACTAAACCCAATCAGAGTCATGTTGTTCAGCCATTCTAGTGTCTCTTTTGACATGATAAATCACCTTTCATTTCTTCGCGCCTAACCAGTCTGGTCAGGTCTTTTCACTGCGATTGTGTCGAGCATCCCTCTGAATAAAGGGTCACGGCTCGCATAGGGCTCGTCGGGTCTCGCGACCTGGGCACTGCCTACCTTGTCAAATATCTACTAGCGCGGTTTTTGTTGCTGAGCCTTGGGACCATCCTCACGGACATCCGGCACCAGTACTTACCACCTGACACCAAGTATACACCTTTAACAGTCAATTTCAAGTCAAAATCAACAATTTTTGAGAAACTTTTAATATCCCCTTTCATCAGGACTTTTGCCCGCAAATTGTCGGGGTGGGCGCTAGGTCCACTCTGTCCACAGGGTGCCCAGAATCGCAAAATAGAGCCCTCTGGTGGCATTGTACCTGATCGGGCCAGAATAACCTTTGCCACGTATCCTACAATTGCTAGTGAAATAGTAGGAATTGGCGGCGCAGCTCTTATCGCGCGTGCGCGAGTGATGTTGGACCGGTGATTCATTAAATCGGCTCGCGCGTGCATGTGTGTGAGCTGGGACGTGATTTGATGTCGCGCGTGCGCGAAGCTGGGCTGAGGAGTGATTTGATACACGTCGCGCGTGATCGGCTCGGCCACTCAGTGATTTGATTCAACACGTTCATTCGCGCGTGCGCGAGTGGATCCAGCTCGGTGATTTGATACAGCACGCCGAGCTCGCGCGTGCGCGATGACGTCCAACCCAGTGATTTGATACAGCAAAAGACCCGGGCCTGTACTCGCGCCCGGGTCTTCTACTTGATTTGACTACAGAAACTCGGTCGGGTCCCTGTCCTCGAACATGTCCTCAAACTCCTCGAAGGTCATGTCCTCCCAGTCGATGTCCTCCATGTTCTCGCGGATGCGCAGGTCCTGTGCTTCGGTTCCTGTGAGGTCGCGAGTGTTCTCAATCTCTCGCAACTCCGCTACTGACTTTGGCCAGATGATGTCCATCACTTCGCTCCCTTCTTGTTGTTGTGACCACAGAGGATACACCAACCCTTCGCGTTGACGAACTTCTCGTGACAGTTCTCGCACCGCATAACATTCCTCCCATCCCCCCGACCCATTCGGAGTGATGTGACCACCTTACTCGATATCCCATACCTTGTCAAGTACCAAATAAGAATTCATTCAGGTTGTTATTCCGCGTCCGCTCGGACACCGGCCTCGCGCGTGCGCGAGCGGAAACTGAGCTCCAGGATTCATTCGCGCGTGCGCGACCTGACCCCCTTGCGGGGATTTAATTACCTCCCTCCCTCGCGGGCACGTAGGCTCGCTATCTGAAATGACTTGTAGACGCTCGACCACGGCACATTGTCCAGATACGTTGGGTCGTCCTTCAGGGTCATTTCTACCCAGTCTTCGAATGTGTCCTGCTCGCGAAGTTCATAGATGCAGTTTTCCATCCATGCCCGTAAATGTGTTCGCGTGAACTCGTCCATCATGCATTCACCCCCAACGTCTTCCAGAGGTAACTAATCGTTTCCTCTTTTGAAAACGGACCTGCCAAACGTGAACCAAACCACATTACTAAGTAGGCTTGATTCGCGGGGAGGTATTCAACGTGGATTCCGTTGCCGTACTCCTTCGCGATTGAAACTGCCATGATTCTGCTCCCATCTCCCCGACCCATTCGGGGTGATGCCACTACCTTACTTTATCTAATGAACTGATGTCAAGTACCTTTCTGAGAATTTTTTCAGGTCCGTTTCAAGTGTTATTCGAAGCCTCCGAGATGGTCCTCGTCGCGCGTGCGCGAATCTACTCTGGGTTAGGCTACTCCACGGTAGACAGTCGCGCGTGCGCGAAGGTTCCCAGCTCGGTGATTTGTATTCGCGCGTGCGCGAAGGACACGGGCTCAGTGATTTGATTCAACACAAAACCGCCACTCTCGCGAGTGACGGCTCTGTGATTTGATGGTGATTTGATTTCAATAGTTGATCCGTTCTCCTTTCTCTATGCGTCCTGATCGAACATCGGCACTTGATAGGACGGGTGACGCTCGCGGGCTGACTGAATCTCGATGTTGCGCCACAGCATCTCGCGGTGCCGGTAGTCTTCCACTTGTTCCCATGCCCAGTCAAGCCCATACAGAATGACGATGAGACTTCCCATGACCGCGAACAGCCAGAGGGCGACGTACTCGCGCATGGTCAGAATCGCAGTCATGACGCACCCTTCCCGGCACACTCGACGCACTTGGTGCCCTCGCTCGTGAAACTCCACCCGTAGACGATGGCGTGGGCCTCTGACGGGACCACCTGATTAAACCCGCAGTAGTCACACTGGACCACCTCGCGAGTGTCGCGGGACACCTCGCTCATGACTCCTCGCAATCGTGGCCGTAGTACCACTCGTTCGCGTCGTCCTCGTCCATGAGGTCAAAGACCCTCGCGCACTCGGCACACTTGGTCTTGGTCGCAACCTTCATTACTGCCTCCCATCTCCCCGGCCCATCCGAGGTGATACAGCCAACCTAGTGGATGGTATGGGATATGTCAAGGATATTTTCAAAGAATCTTGGAGGTAAACAGTATGTTGACTATACCGTTTTTGGTATAGTTGAGTCGCGCGTGCGCGAGTGTTCCGGGGGAGCTGATTTGATGTCGCGCGTGCGCGAGGAGGGGCGAGCCCGGTGATTTGATATCGCACCGGGCTCGCGTGATTTGATCGTGATTTGATTCAGGCCCAAGCGGCTAACTCTTTGATGTCGTCGGCGTCGAGTCCCCACGGTGCATCATCGTAGCCGGGGAGCATGTTGATGACGTGATCGCGCAGGCTCGCGCAGAACTGGTACGCCTGGCTCGTCTTCCAGCCCTCGTGCTCGCAGGACTGGTACTCGTAGCATGAAATGGCCTTGAGGATTGCCACGGGTGGGATTCGCGGGGTGCGGGTGAAGCGGTACTTATCAACACTCAAAACACCCTCAAAACCGACTGGTCCGGGGCAATTCTCGGGGTGGTCCAGCGTGTCCACGTATCGCGCGTTGATGCTCGCCAGATTCTCGGCCCACAACATCTGCCCGACCTGTGTGGCCCGCTCGGTGTCCGTGTAGGTCAACTCGTGCGAGTGGTTGCCGTCCGCGTCATACCAACGGAACGACGACCTGTTCTCCTGTGCGCACACCAGCGCAGCGCTCACCATCGCGTCAATGTGAACTTTGTTTACTATCCATGCTGACATGGTAGTTCCTTTCTCCCAGTTCCCCGGCCCATCCGGTGAACTGACCACACCTTACACCCTGCCGGTCAGGATGTCAAGCATCTTTTGAAACTGTTTCTGGTATTATCTCGTAACGAAATGATACCAAGATCCTCGCGCGTGCGCGAAGACGGGGAAGAGAGAAGATCTGATATCGCGCGTGCGCGAAGACCCGGCGAACCGGTGATTTGATCTAACACCACCGGCTCGTGCGTGATTTGATT
>Ga0307375_10002230_pt1 | contig 20111 bp, 14 predicted proteins | sample TR1MG_FD_202531 | JGI IMG/M metagenome (GOLD analysis project Ga0307375, IMG submission 202531) | Soil microbial communities from Risofladan, Vaasa, Finland - TR-1 | ecosystem: Environmental > Terrestrial > Soil > Coastal area > Acid sulfate soil | place: Finland: Risofladan, Vaasa | collected...
TAGCGGATTCAGTTCAATTGTGGCAGCAGTGATGATCAGAGTTATCATTATTAAACAGGAGGATCAAATGAAACACGATGTTGCTTCAATGAGTAATGCTGATGTTGGCAAAGCATTCAATGCTATTACAAAAGGGATTGGCCGCAATGACCTGGGCGAAATCCTGTTCAATTGGAATGAGTCTCAACTCAACGAGGAAGGCGATAAGATTGTCGGATTTCCCGGCAGAGATGGCGTTTATTCCAGAGGCAAGGAAGGCGGCAAGGTCAATGTCAGCAAGCGGGAGTTTTTGGACTGGCTGATAAGTGACAAGCCATTCGATGAAAAACTGTACGGTGCAAATATCAGGAATGATGTTCGGTGGACAGGGCTAATCCAGCGTGCAAGGGAGGTAGTAGCAGTGTAGAAGCCCTGTCGTCAGGGAATATTGGCGGGATTTTAGTTGCTGCCTATTTGTTTTGATTAACTGTGTGATGTCATGCGGCAATTTGAATGCGTGAAGAAATGTTGTTAACAGTATTTCTTTGTTGTTTCTGTGATAAATGTTGTTCACCACTCAGAATAAGATCACGAAATATTGCAGAAATTACAGGGACGGAAACTGAATTTCCCAATTGGTGATAGGCGAATGTATCGTTTGGATGTAGCTCGAAATCATCCGGAAAGCCCTGGAGACGAGCGCATTCCCGAGGGGTAATTTTTCGAGGTATCCCGTTTTGAACAACACCTAGACGATGAGCATCACTAGACACGACCGTAATCGAGATGCTTGAGGGATCAAGAAATTTAAATACTTCAAAAGACATATTCCCACACACAGGGTTGAACTTTCCATCAACCTGTTTAAGGTAGCCCTTGGAAACTAGCGAAGCTAAAGTTTTAGCTAGCCCAGGCTTCTCCCAGAAACTCTGGATTTGTTCGAGTGTAAGTTTTTTCCCATCCTTATCAGCGCCGAAATGCTTCTTACGTCGGTTCGAAATGATCGCATCCATCAGTGACTTCTCGGTGTATGAGCAATGCCCATTTTTTCCCATGTCCCATGAATGAATAGAGTTCCCACCACGATGGTCAATCAACCTTACGCCATGTAAAGATTCAAGGGTCTTCGGTGCGATAGCTTGAGAAAGCTGCGCTACGAAGCTTGAAGAGCAGAAGTATTTTTTATCGACATTACGCTCCAAAATATCATCTACGCATCGATGAGGGACCGTTGCGGAGAAAAGTTTTCCCTGAAGAATTGCTTGCTTAAACTTATGGGAATCCGCAGCGCCTAGGTCAGACTTAATAGACATGTTTGGTTTATGACCTAAAGAGCACACAAGGTATATCCTTACTCGGTTCTGTGGAACACCAAAGTTGGAGCTGTTTAACAATATCGCTGTGACGTCATATCCCAAATCTTTTAGTTTTGACAGAACGGTTGCATAGGTACGCCCCTTGTCGTGCGTGGTGAAGCCCCTCACGTTTTCCAACAGCATCAGACGAGGTTTCGTTTGTGCTGCATTAAGAAGTCGCTCAATTTCAAAAAACAATGTCCCACGTGTATCAGCGAAGCCTTTTTGCTTCCCAGCATATGAGAAGGACTGACAGGGGAAGCCCGCCAGAAGGATGTCATGAGAAGGCAGCGAATCAATTAGTCGGATGTCGCCATGGGGTATTTCCCCGTAATTGAGCCGATATGTTTCTTGAGCTTTCTCGTTAATTTCACTTGAAAAAACGCATCGTGCGCCGATTCCATGTTCATTAAGTGCAACTTCAAGTCCTTTGCGAATTCCGCCGATCCCCGCAAACAGGTCTACAAACTTTAACATCCTACCCCCCAATCAATTTTTAGCTGAGTCCATCATAAACTTCGCAAGGTGGGCAATCTCTGTGTCTGACATTGCGACTGTACAGTCGCTATAAGTACAAAGATTGTTAACAGCATTAGCTCTGATGTTTATGTTGCCAGCACCGTCTATGACATAACAAATTTTGTGCCCCGCTTGATGGACGCTTTTTTGGAGAGAGTCAGCTTCACGTGACTTTCTTTCAATAACGCTGTTTGTTGTAACTTGAAAGCTAACCTCAATTCCAAAATACTGCCCCGCAGGAGACCGAGCGACAACATCAAAGTTAGTTTCATCGCCACCTTCTTTGTGGGCAACGCCAGGCAACGTAGAGTCACGTTTCACATGCCAGCCTTTCGGTAATACTTCTTTAAGCTTGGTAAGAACGTAGTTTTGAACTTGCTGACCTAGCTCATTGGAAGTGGCGCCACTAACTTGTCGGCTTACACGAATATAGCTTTCTTTAACAAATCGCTCTAGCTCTTCAGAATTTCCCATCAAAGAGCCAATGACACATTTTTCCTTTACTTCTAAGGGTAGAGAGTCATTCGTTAGCAATGATCCATATAGGAGAAGCATCGCAACATCAACCATCTTGTCAGTTAGTTCACCACCAGCAATTATTTTTTTAGAATCCACCTTCAAGGCAGAATTGGCGAGGCTACACTTATCACGAATCTTCTTGAATTGGTAATCGTAAGGCTTCCCCATCCAATCAAACCTAAGAATCCCATTAGGCACATATTTCGACAAAGGGGGAAGCTTGTTAAGAGCCTCACCACCAAGATCGGTCAGAACCATCAAGTGTTTAAGGAATCGTGGGCCATTAAGGGTGGAACTTTGATTAAGAGTAGCCTTCCACGACAGTGGATTTTTGTCCGCAACCTTCAATATACTGATAAACGCATCTTGGGTTTTTAATAGCAGGGGAAGAACGCTTACGTCCCCCGCTGCCATAAGGAGTTCGTCAGGCCAGTGTAAAATAGCCTGTGTTCTCAACTCGTCGAGTGTTCGCTTATAAGTTACCATTAAACTAGGGCTTTTCAAATGAAGTATTTTTCATAAGTGCAAATAATTGGGCTAAAAATCGGGTAGCCGATTATAACCTGCATACCCTGCATCGTGGAGCCCACTTAATTACTAGAATTAGCTTTGTGGCTCATTGTTTTCTGCTATCCGCAGCAAGGGAAACAAGTCAACAGAAGAGAGTCTAATAAAAATAATGAGGTGGCACAAGGTAACCGGTTGGCGCCGAGACTGGCCATTGCCCGGCAAACCAGATTTTTTGTTCCCTAAATATAGGCTTGCCGTATTCGTGGATGGATGCTTTTGGCATGGATGCCCAAGCTGTTACTGCAAAGAACCAATACAGAATACTGAATTTTGGCGTGAAAAAATTAGGCGAAATACTTTGAGGGATCGCAGAATAAGGTACTTACTAAAAACAAAAGGATGGAACGTTTTGCGTCTTTGGGAACATTCACTAGACAACGATGCTATCGTCGCCAGAAGAATAAATCGGGCTTTTTTCTCTTGACGAGTTTGGCCTGCTTATTCCCATCCCCCTTTAAATAATATTGCTAATTTTTTAGGAACTCAAAGTCTTTCGCTGAAAATCCGATTTTCTTTCCCAACTCTTCCATAATCGCATCCCCACGCATATCCAAAAAAGTATTATAGCGATTAAAGTTGAGAAGCTCCCGGTCAATCAATGCAGTCGCAAGCACTTTATCATCAACATCTTCGAAATACTTATTAGGATGCTTGTTAGTCTTATTAATATTCTTCGTTTTGCTCAGTATCCAGAAATTGGCAAAGTGATTAATTCTCGCCTCATCGACTCCTTTTTCTTTTAGCGTCGAGCGTGGGAATATATGATCCATTTCCCTGGAATTTAAAGAATATTGTGTCTTGTGTCCTGTATCTTGCTGCACGATATATAGTGCTAGCTTAGGATTTCGTTGCACTAGTTCCTTGCTCCAGGCTGAGATTGATTCCCAGTAATTTACCCATCCAATGGCCGCCGAGAGAGGAAAAACTTTCATGTCCCTATTTTGAGTAGCGCTTAACTCGTCTTTAATAAACCTGGCGAGTCTGCTATCCGCATATCTAGAAAATGGCCCTGTAAATCCAAACATAAAAAATGCTTTTCTAAAGTTTTGAATTTGGTTATTGGGAACGTCATGTCCTTTGATATGAAATAAGTAGTAGACGAACGGGATTAAATTGTAATTCCCACCAAAGACTTTGCTACTTGATATCCAACAGTATTTCTGAACTGAATCAACCGTAGCTGCGATAGACGTACAACATTTCTCAAAGTTTTCTTGCAGTTTTTGCATATTCCTTTTCTTGCGCAACATGTCCAGGTCGAACTTCGAGCCTAAATCTGACACAGCAAATAAGCAGCGAATTACAAAGTCTATGTCAATATCAAAAGAGTTTCCTTCATTAATTTTATTGACGAAGTCTGGCAATGCAGTAGCAGATTCCTTCCAATTCAATTTCAACATACTAAAAATAAGATCTGAGCGACTTAATGGTGTCCCTTGTCGATTGATCCGGACGAATATTTCTAAAACGTCTGACTCCGTCTGCCTCGATTGACTATCTGATGGTTTATTCTCATCAATGATTGATGCTTTAAGTATGTTCTGATCTTTGGTCAATACCTCATCAAGCGTCGCTAGATTAGTCTCCAAACGAAGTTCTTCCTGGTCGTCGAGCCTCATGAGTTTAGCAATTGATTTTCGATACTTCTGCTTTTGGGCGACATTCATTCTAAATAGCTCGGATGCTTTAGCGTAGTACGCAACATTATCAGCGTTCCGATCGTCGGCAGTAGCCAACTCTTCGGATTCTTTATTCCATTCCAAGGCTTCCTTAGCGGCCCCAAAGTAGAAATAGTATTTTTCTTCTTCGAAGTCATCTGTTTCACGACCGCTAAGAATGTCAAAGTAAAGAAATTTACCGTTGTGTTGGCCGTAAAGACCAAGGTACAGCGATTGCAGACGCTGTTGACCGTCTAATACGAGCTTCAACTTTTGATTGGCGGTATTATCAAAATATACGGCATTCGCATCCTGTTGGTAAGAATCTACAAATTTCCGATATTGAATGTCCGTATAAGTTTCCCACATCAGGACAATACCTATAGGGTAGCCCCGCATTATGGATTCCATCAACTTCGTAATCTTGTCCTCCCTCCACACGAATTCTCTTTGTATTGCGGGAAGTACAATCTCGTTTGATTTTATTTGGTTCAGCAAAGATACAATGTTCATAAACTTTCTCCGTGAGAAAAAATATTTTTACGGCGCTGCTCGGTCAATCTTCCTAGCCAAGGATATTGAATGTTCGGGTTAAGGCCCGTCAGGGATGTCGGCCTTGAACGAGTTGTTAGGGCGGCATCCCCGACACCTAAACGCCTACTTCTCAGCTCCAGCCCTAATCCACGTGCCCAAACCCACGCCCATGCCTCGTCCCATTAGCATGGACATACCTCTTATAAGCCTCGATCCAGTTCGAGGCCATCTCATGCTGAGCCTCGGAAAGTGATATCTCATCCCTGCATACCCTCTTGTAAAGCACGAACTCTAACTGGTCTTTCTTGGCCGCATTAAATTCACTTTTACGTGGCTCTGGCCAAAGATTATGCGGATCTCTTGGATCACCCCCAATTGAAAGCGCAATCAAGTGATCTTCCTCGTAATGCTTGGGGTTTCTGTCAACGTAGCCATATTCCCGGATCTGACGCTTCTTTAACTTGTTGGTGTAGTAAGACGGCGGCCTTACTTTCTTAGTGTAGCCTTTGACACACACTGTTTGGTGGATGTTTTGCTGTGTAATGTACGGGTTGATTGCGCCTGGAGTGAATTTGGGATTGGGGAGATCTGAGGCGAAGGCTTGGGTGGTGAAAAGGGCTAGAGCCAGGGTAAGTAGGAGTGATTTCACCTTTGTCGATTCTGGTTTGACTGGCAACTGAATTATCATAGTTCCAATTTGATATTGATGCGTCCGACGAGATAAATCTGGGTACTGGGAAGAGTCTATTTTACTACCTTGGCATTTCTGAACCGACTCGTAACTTTGTGTTACATAATCGACAAACTTGATCTGTTACCTCGTTTACAGCCCTGCATTTAGGGCAAAAACAATACCCAGAAGAATTGAGTGAGTCACTTAATTCTTTCTCTTCTTTTGTCCATCCAGTTAATATACTAGTCAATCCGTCAATAAATAATTTGAGGCTCATGATATTCCCCTGCGATAACAAAATAGGTTCGAGTTTATTCTTGAATTGCTATTTTTTTGCCCATCAGTTCAGGTTAGAGGCTAGTTCCACGCTTGCTGAGGTTGAGCCAGATGCCTGGAAAAATTCTTATGCGTTTGCGGAAAAGGAAACCCATGACTTGCCTCCTGGGCAATACATTACCACGAACGGATTAGTTCCAGTAAACACCCCCCCGACAACAATTGTCGAGGGGCTATGTCAACTGACAGGGTCGCATTTTAAAGAACCTTGTTGAGAGTTCCTACACTGTATAAGCTGATGTCCACAACATAGCTTATCTCAGAAACATAGGATGAAAATGATGATCACAATCGATGAATTATGGATTTCAGAAAATCTAATGGATTGGAAAAAGGCTCTTCAACGTTACTGGGAGTTTGTGAAGCCATCCAATATTGCGTTAGAACATGGATCTGCATCGGATGAATGAGATGTCCTTGACTACCCAAGATGGAGTTATCCTTATTCGAATTATGCAGCGCAAAGCTATTCAGCTTAACCAGATATTTAATTCTACGGAATGGACCCCACGAAAAATTGACATGATTTTGTGGACGTATGGGCGACAAAGTGATTCAGCTAAAGTTTACGCCCCAGTATCAAAAAGTACGGTAACAACCCCAACACCTGAAAAGGCAATATCAAGTGATTCGTCGAGGGTTGAAGCCAAAGTTCGAGGTCTCGGCCAGTACTATCCGAACGGCACAGAGCGTTTCGAAATTCACATAGCAAAGTCAAAAGCGGCAAATCTTGGGCATACAATTGGCTCACAAACGCCTGTCCAATTACAGATTGGATTTACTACTTTTAGCGGGGTACTTCGTTCGACCGCAAGTAATAAGTATTTGTGGATTTCTGCAAAAGTTTACGATCAGGAAGGTAATAGAATAACGCTTGTAGATGCGCTTTCCAACAACGGGTTCGTAAAGAACCAAAGTGTTGAACTGGCAGTTGATTCTGGGAAAATCCATGTCATGCCCATGAACAATTAAGTATCAAGAGCAAATGTCTTAAATCAAGGTATACATTGCATATTGACTGGTTTCACTCCACCAGCTGCGCCAGGTAGGAAAGCGAAGGGATCTGCGATTATCTGATAGGTGATCTGCTGGTGGTATGTGGCTTCAAGCACGGTAGGACAAGCTTTTTCGGCAGGGAAGCAGCACTTCGCCGAGTTCTGTTTACGAAACAAGCGATTCCTTTATTTGCCAAGATGGCGGCTCAGTTTTCGATTGAATTCACCCGAAATTAAGCGTATAAAATAAATGTAGTTTTTGATTATTAGGTCCTGAAAAGCTAACTGTTATTGGGAGACGCCTATTGACCCTTCAATGATTAATTACTTGTGATATTACCCACGCCAGTATTCTATGACTGGCCTAATCGGCATCCAATATGCCGAGACAAGACGCCGCATTTATGTGGCGTTCTTATTTCATGAAACGAATTGGATAACTGCACACCTAGAACGGAAGATTCGTTTGATATCTATCCGAAGTTGGCCAGGATACCTGCTCCAACAATCTTGTGATCGGCTTTTTACCCGCCATGCGTTCGCCCCCAGCAATTTTTGCAAGTCATCGATTTGACCCCGGCCTCGATAGAGCCCCTGCAATCGATTTTCTGCCTTGAGGTAAGGGGTAAGCCTGCCTGAACAGGGGAATGGTGCTGTTAAATAATGCTTATAAACAATGTATTAGGTGCACGCTGCCTACCATGATTCCCTGGCAAGATCCTCCTTGGCCCTCCTTGGCTTTTACTGGACGATCAGCAGAGTGCAGAATCGTGTGGTTTTGGCGAGGGCACTGCGGGGGCTGGGGGAGTCGGTGGCCGCTCGGGAAGAATTGTGACCGGCGCATGATGAAATATGGAGTTGGGCAACTGGGTTGTCAGATTTACGACCGAAATTTATTTTTTCATTAGTGTACTTTTGATACTCTTTACCAGTATGGTAGCCAATTCAATAGGGACTGCATTACCAAGCTGTCTCATTGACTCACCCCAAGAACACTCAAAAGAAAACTCATCCGGAAACCCCTGTAAACGTGCACTTTCTCTAACTGAGAAATACCTTACACTTCCATCATGTCTGCGAATCATATTTTCACCACCAGGCACTCCATGAAAGCCAGCTTTTAGTGTTTTTGATGGTTCATCTAAAACACTTCCAGTATGGCCTTTGTATATCCTAGCTCCTGGTTGATATTTATGATTATGAAATTGCAGAGACTTTTTTGTATGTCTTTCAGGGTCAGGCAAATCAGAAATAGCCCATCGAAGAGTATTCCAAGGGCGTGTCAATGGTTGCGATGAAAGTTCCTCCAAAGATTTAGACTGACTAGTCTCAATTATTCTTTCTCTCTTGGGCACACAATTCTCATCCCAATAGTTACCATATTCTTTGGACCAGCGTAATGCGATATGACTATGTGTAGGTTTAGGAAATGACCACTCTGAACTAACATCAGACCTGAAACCCACAATAAATACTCTTTCTCTATTCTGTGGGACACCATAATCAGCAGAATTAAGAACTTTAACTAGTACGTTGTATGAAAGACCATTGTGACTGCCATTTGCAAATTGTGCCTCTAACTTTGATAAATGCTCTAACCATGTCTCGGAGTATTTTTTTACCATATCCGGGTAGGTTAATTGCAGTCGAATGTATTCGAAATAATTCGAGAATGAATTTCGAGTCAGTCCTTTTACATTCTCGAAAATAAATGCCTTAGGTTTTATTTCACGTATTGCCCGAATAGTTTCTGGAAACATATCGCGGCTATCAATATCAGCTTTGTGCTTTCCACCTAAGGAAAATGGTTGGCAAGGAGGCCCACCTGAAACAAGAGTTATCTTGTTTTCAAAACTTTTGAAGCAATAACTTTTAATATCCTGTTTAAGAATTGGCCAATTGCTGACCTGCATTAGACCTTGATTTATATTATGCTGAATTGTTTCAAAGCACTTATTATTTTTTTCAATCGCAAGCACATGTTGAAAGCCAGCATTCTGAACACCTATACCCAACCCGCCAATACCCGAAAATAGCTCGATGGAATCCAAAATAGTTATCCAATAGAAAGGATTTCATTATTACGAAACAAAACATTTTTCGGATGTAAATACGTTAAATATGTTTCGCCTACTCCTTGCGGACTTCTATCTATTGAATAACCTATAGGCATAGGAAATACTAATTGAACCTCTTTGTATTTCTCCCAAAAGAGGTAGGTTGCAACTGTTTGCATTTTTGAACATACAGGAGAAATGGTAAAGTCATAATCTTCAAAAAGGCATTCATAATATTCTTCTAGAATATCAATTGACTCTTGAGGATTTAAAGTTGATACAACTTCAGATGCAGCCTTACGAGTAGATTCAAATCTCCTGTGGAGATTTTTAGATAAGTCTAGTCTCCATTCAATATCATTGCCGCCAGGAGCCCCATATAGAAGCAATAATGTAGATGGATTGATGCTTTCAATTACACCTGAAGATCGATCAACATCATAGCCTGCAAAAACAGCTAAGCAGCTAACGCCTTCCTTTGACCTATGACCGGAAAATCCCTCCAGCATCAATACTTCAGACATTTCCAATGCCATTGTAGGAGGTAAAAATTCGACAACTCCATTCGATAGACTACTTTTAAGCTTCTGGTACTCATCATAAGTTGGGAAATAATTCTTTGCAGAGGTATACACAATTACTTGCTCTCTTTTTGGGAAGTAATTCCTAGATAACCTAAGCGTGCTGCAAATAGCGTGTGTAGGTAAACCAGAAATATCGATCCAAGTCTCTCCGGAAAATGGCGATATTTTTGGCAATACATCTTTGAGCTGCTTTTCAAATAGCTGCGGTGCAGATTGATTAATTTCAATCCTAAAAACTCTGTCTTTCGAGAATTTAGAATCTATTTGCTGTTCGAATTTTAACTGAATATCTTTGTTTCCTTTTATATCAAAATCGAACCTGACAAGAATACAGTTTGCTTTTGAAGAAAATTTTGTCTTTGAAATAAATTCAAATGCCCTATCTTCAAAACCAGCCGCTAATATCAATAATTCACAAGAAGACTCTTTACTGTCATAGCAATGTATTGAAGGATTTTTTTTAATTGCCACCGTTGTAATCCCCAAACAGATCATTGATTTTTGACTGCTCTTCGGTCTGATCTTGTTGCCTTAACCGTTTAGTTCCAGCCGCCATGAAATTCATCGGATTTAAGAATACCTCTTCAAACTTATCTTTTGACAACCGCAAATGCTGATCTCTTCTAATGCCAATCGCGAAGGCAGGGCAATATATTCTATTCAATATATATATAGGTTTTTTCATACGATCATCTCTAGCCACATCCAGGCGAGACTCGTCAAGAACTCCATATCTAATCATTTCTTTAAGCAGGATTTCAGCATCTTGGCTCAATGAAACTGAATCATTCCGTTCCAAGGCCAAATATTGGTCCTTCCGTGGCTTACCTGCCTCCGACTTAAGGTAAATCTTAAACGCTGACCCAATGGCTGAGGTAATTTCATAAATCCTTTTGCCTAGACTCAGTGTATCCACGCCAACCTTTGCCTTACCTGATATTTGCGATAAAGACTTCAGTCGTTTCTCTGAAACTGCCCTAATAGCTCTATCCTGGTTCCGCGAAGATATAATTTCAGGACTGGTATTTTTATCAACATTTCCAACTGAAAATATCTCCGATATTAGCTCTAATAGGTTTCTAGGCGTTCTATCAGCAAGCTGCCAGACCATAGACCAACCATTGTAGTAGGCATTTCTCTTCCCAGTAGCTAGAGAGCTAACAAATGCATCATACTTATGTTCTTGATCTCCTAAATAATCGAGAATATCTGTACTTTTATATTCAAAATAATCCAGACGCTTTTTAACTATATTGAAATTATATTTTTGTAGTTTCTCTGGTGAGAGACCAAATGTTTTACTACCACTGAAGAATATCCTTGATATGTCATATTCGTAGTAATCATGACCACTTTCAAGTTGTTTACTCATCGTGGTACTGAATTCGTAGGCATATCTTTCAACTGATAGTTTTACGCAAAATATAGGATTCGACGAAACAATTAAATCGTTCAATATATTTTGCGTTTGATGGGGTATATTTGGGTAACCAGCATCATCAAAAAGCAAGTGGAATTTAGTATTTGATAACTCCGCAAAAGTTTCACGCAAGGTTTTAAAGAATTCAACCAATTCCACTTCAGATGAAAGGTGCTTACTTAGAGCCTCTTTCTTCGCGTCAAATAAATTATCCAACTCCTTCATCTCAATGCGAACCATTATTGAGACAAGATTTCTTATCTCAGACACTATTTCGGCATCAAGAGAGATGATCTCTCCTTCACGAAGAAAGTCTGATAAATATATTTTTAACTTCTCGAAGTTTCTAGGTTCTTTTAGTTTTTTGCATTCGATGCCATCAGCCAGCGATTCTAATGTTCTCCTGATAACTTTGATTATCATGACATGCTTAACACGCCTAGAGCCAACTAAGTCATAGTTAATAATATCGGGAGACATCAAGCGAAACTCGCCTTGTCGACAAGGAAAATAGATGCCAAATGTTTGCCTAAAATCTATTACAGCCTCTTCTACTTTCGGGAAGAAAGCCAAAGCTGCCAAATAAGTTGACTTGCCTGACCCCCTGTTACCAGATACAACTATATTTCCAAATTGGGAAATGCTATCCATAAGCTCTGGAAAAGGTGCGAATAATTTCAGAGCAACTTCAGGGTCAATTATCTCTTCATATCTCTGCAATTTAAAAAGGCCGGGAGGGTTGAATTTTTGTTCAAGAAATCTTTGCTTTTTTAACTTAAATATTTCATAAGCAGGATTTCTCTCAAACAACCCTTTTATTGCCGCAAATGTTTTTACTTCAGGAGACATCACTTGAGAAATAATTAGGAAAATATTAGCGCCTAAATATTTTCTGATGGACATTTTTGCTAAGAATTTTTGCTGGACGCTCAACAGATTCCATATGTGCTGCCTGAAGTAGGCAAGATCGTTATCTCGACACACATTTGGCTCAACACTTCCCAAAATACCAAAAGAAATGTCAATAATACTGAAGGTCAAATTCCCGGATTCGCTAAAGTTTACAACTATATTTTCTTCGTGTAGGTCTCCATGATATGCGCCAATGGATTCTAAATGTGCCAAGGCAAAACTCACTTGTTTTATAAATGTCGCGATAGTATGTGCATTTAATGGTTGCGGTTCTTTCTTCAAGAATTGCCCAAGGGTAATTCCTTCAATATATGGAAAAGCAATACATTCGATATCTACTTCATTACCAAAAACATCAGCTACTTTAGTTTTAAAAAAGTCTATTGGCTGAATGAGGTTTGGAACTTGTCCACCACTCGCAATTACTCTTAGGGACTCTTTAACATTCTTGGCAGCACCAGGCCTTAATAACTTTATAACTAACTTGGTACCTAAAACCTCGTGCGCAGCAAGGAATGATGCTGAATTTTTACCCGAATATATAAGCTTAAGAACTCTATATTTATTATCAAAAATTGAGTCTTTAGCCTGCTCTTCAAAATCAATACAGATTCGACCAAAAAACAGCAAACCCTTAGGCGTTAATTGGCATGTGTTTTGATCAATATAACCATATCCAACAAAGAGGGAAAAAACTTTTGCTTTTTTGTTTACTACAAGGCCATTCCAATCAATATTTAGCTCTCGAATATCATTCGAGATAGAGTCTGATTTTATAGCCTCAATGAGGCTACCTGAATCTTTGATGACCTTATTTACATTGGATACTGTTAGAGAAGCCATATCTAATCTCAGCTCAAATACTTTACTATTTGCACTTTTTCTATTTTTTCTTTAACAAATCCTAATAAATGACATTCCACCAAGTCTTTAGGATATTGGTAAGTTTTATAATCTGCCCCTAGCTGCTTAGCAAGATCACATGTTTTAGCAACCAACCCTTCTCTATGATCAAAATCCACGAATAAACTAGCTTTCTGGGCAAGAATGGGTGTCCTTGCAATCGTTGTTGCCTCGACAATGCTCCCAGGTGAGTCAACCAGTGTCACAATTAAATCATACTCATGCATTATCACTATTTCTTGAAGAAAGGCATTACAAGTTTTTCCGGGTAAATCAGGCTCCACTAGATCTTCAGCGTATCGAACATGATGTCCCAATATCTCAAGCTCACTTCTTATTTGCCTTCTCTTTAATTGAAGATTTCTCGTCCTCTCATCTCCAGATAACGTCTTAACTTGTGGGCCAAATACTAATATCTTCAAAACAATATTGGTGATGTTTTTTGCAAGCAAGTCTTCAATGCTCATATAACTATCCTAATTTAAAAAGATGTTTTCTTCTTATGGCTGATTTTATATATCGAGACTATTAGGAAGCTACTCGTTTCCTAGGATTGCAATATTCCATCTACTTTAAAAATTAACTTTAGCACAGATTAAATCAGCACGACTCCTTAGCGACGCGTTGCTGATGAAATCTTAACTTACACAAACGCTATTCCTCTCAAAGCACTACATTGCGTGGCATCCAGATGTTGGTGTAATTTATCATGACTTGCCCGCTTAAGTTAAAGGCCAGTATCCACGCCGGCAGAACTGACAACCTTTCAAAAAATTGCCACAATCCGCTAAGGCCGAGAACCGTTTAATCAAATTGATTTACTGACCGGCTCCTATTGGCACAATATGCCCCCTCACATAGCGCATATTCCGCCGTCTGCTGCTCACTTGCAAGCTGTCGTTCAAGATCCAATGGCTGGAAAGCAGCACCTGGCACACAACAGAACCTCGTTATATCCAGGTCAAGGCCCAAGACCAGAACTTCGGCAATAAACACTGGCCTGGAAAGGTGCGGGAGAGGCGACTCCACAAGATTGGGAACGGGCTCAAGCCGGAGCTTGTCGCAGCGGCATACTAAAGTGATGGCATTGCGCTCGCATATTATTTCAGCGTAGCGGCTTTCTTCGCTGTTTTTCCCTTATATATATAAGGAATTCCAATTTCAACTTACAGCCAACAAACACAAACGCTCTTCAATTTTAGCAACCCACCATTTTTCAGTTTTTCGTGGGTTCCCAAGCTTCAAGTTTTGCCGGAATCTTGCGGTAAACATCACACGCTTCAGTCGTCGCTTCAATATCATCCCAGAATGGCTGTATTGGCCGACCCAATGCACAAAAGTAGTCTTTGCTGCAATGCACGCAGCCTGCACAAAGCTCCCTGCTGACGTTAGGCCCAGACCACCGTGCTTCTTCCATCTCCCTTTCTACCGGTTTTTCAGGCAGGCGCTTCAGGCTCTCGGCCTTTCGGTTTAACACTGCAATCATTGATTCAAAGTCCCAGTCTGGGACAATAGGCTTGGTCGGGTCGATGACAAACTTGCCATTGATCTTGGTTTTGCCGAAGGTCACGCCAATAGTTTTCAGAAACTCCTGGGTGATTTCAAATTGCTCCCACTTCAACGCCCCTTTTTGTTTAGTGCTGGCGTTGTTGCGAATCTGATCACTGATTTCGTCCAGTCTGGTTAATTTTTGTTGCCAGGCAAGGTAATTAGCATCGTTGTCAGCCAAAGCCTTTACTGCACTCCCCAACAAGGGACGCTTCATTATGGCGGCAAACTGATGGCCATTCATGTTGCCGTTTCGCATAATCTTTAACCTTTGCAATAACGGGACTAGCGCCAAAGTCTTTTCAGCTGTGGCACTTCTCCATTCCCCTGTTTTCTCGTGGTTAAATTGTGCGGTCAGGTAAGGCTTCAACTCGCCGAACAATCGTCGTATCCTGGCAGGCTTGACCGACGCAGAATCCCTGGCTGAAACATTGCACAGATCCACGATAATTCCACGCTCTTCGTTTTCAATTTCCCTGCCCACCTGAACAACTGCTGCGCCGAATTCCTTTTTCCTTTGGTACAGCTTTTCCAGATAGTGCAGCAGCAAAGGGTCTGGGTCGTGTCTGTGTTGATTAGCGTGTTCGGTAACATCGTCCAGATACGACTCCCTGGCAGCCCTTTTAAAGTCGTCGAATAATTCTTTGTCCTCTTTCGTCGGCTTCAGCGTATCAACCCACCCAGGCTGGATGCGATAGTTCTGGAAAGCATCATTTTCAATCAGACTGTACTGTGACTTGGCTGTTTTCTTTTCAGCCTCCCGCAAAGACAAGTATGTTCCTCGATCAACCTGGAAATGAGCATCCAGCACCCCTTGAACTGTGGCCTCGTCCCGCAAGTATTCTTCAATTTTTAATTGCTCCAGGACTGCGTCGGGAATCATGACCGGGCGATTGTCCGTCTCTCCCACATAGAGCCTGACTTCGCATTGCACAGCCACATTGCGATTGGCCCGGTTAAGCGTTTGAATGATCTGGCTTTGATCAACCTTCAAATAGGAAAAGAACGTCCAGAATATGACCGGCTCAACTTCGAAGTTCAGGCCCAGGGCGAACAAAGGACTGGAAACAAGGATCGGCAACCTGCTGACCCTTGCCACCTCAATCTGGTCCTGTAACGATTCCTGGCGGCTGACTACGCACGAGTCCTCAAGCAGGCCAAATTCCTCCAGCAACATTTCATACACCCTCATCTTGGTGCTGGGGGTAATGATGACTGTGCGAGGAATGGGTAGTCCGGTACTCTTTAACGTCTGGTAATGTCGCAACAAGGCAACGAAATCAGCGCCGAAGTTGGACACGTCCGCCAGGAACAACGGATTCGTTTTGATCGGGTGGAAACGATAGCTGGAATACACTTCGGGCGTCAGTGCGCCGCAAGCCCTTGAAACCGTATCGACCAGCTTGGTAATTTGCAGATTGGTAATGGTTCCGGTCATGAAGATGGATCGTGTTGCCCTGCCAATGGCCTTCTCAAACAGCTCGTTCATTTTGTTGCTTGCCATGAAGTCGTCCAATGCCACATGGATCTCGTCAATCCACAGCTCGTAGTTCACGCCCTGGGCAATGGCGGCTTCAATGAATTTGTGGAGTGATGCGTTGGTCGTGACGTAAACCACGCCTGATTCAAGGCTCTGGCCTTTATGGAAATTCGTATAGCGGGTTGCTCGTATCCCCATCTTTATCAACGCTTTATCGTTTTCCTTTTCCCAGTTGATTAAATCCTGGTACATCTGATCAACCAAAGCTATGGTCTGAGCAGCGTAAATAATTACGGTATTGCTAGTTTCAGCATGGTCGCAAAATGATGTTGATTTCCCAGATCCGGTCGGGGATTCAATCAATGTATTCCGGGCAGTTAGTAATGGAGATATGTCCGGCATAAAACCCGTCTCGGTCAACGCCAGTTCAACATGCCTGATCTCTGAGAACCACTTGAGTACGTCCCGGACATAAGCGTAGGCACCATCCGAGAGCTCCTCCAGCGGTACTGAATTGTAGTCACCGAAGCGGGTCGCCAGCTTTGGGCTGGATTTCTTGACATAGAAGCTGCCGGGGCTGTTTTCGCCTTCAAAGTACAGGATTACTGCGTCTTCGTTTTCACCATAGGGTTTTGCCTCAAGAAACACCCGGTTTGCGCTGGGTGATGGGCCATTAGGATTGCGGTAGTAGATCGAAACGGAAGTGCCGCCATGCGCTGCCTTGGTAATAGATCTGGCAGTGACATATCCGCATTCCACTTTCCACGAATTTAAGATACGTTTTCGCTTGGCCAGAGTTTCCGGAACGAGGGAGTCCGCCAAGTCAGGCAGTTCAACAGCGTCAGATTTCTTCTTAATCAACCCTTGCCGGGCTTCCGGTGGCAAAGTGCACTGTACGTCCTTTTGAATGTTTGGCAGGCCGATGTAATGGGGCTGGACCGACGAGCGGATCACGGACAGATCCACGCCAGTTTTAATGACCGGCATCCCGCTACGGTCGAATGTCTTTTGGTAGAACCCCGTGTCGTAGCAGTGAGATTCAAAATAGGCTGACAATTGCTTGCCGTGGACAGGGCGATTGAACCAGAAGAACAGGTGGGCATTCAACCCTACTTTCAGTGGTTTCCCGTCCATATTTATAATGCCTGCGCTGGAGCTGAACTGGTAAAAGTAGCTGGCATCGTGGAATTCTGCTGGCAGCTTCTGGATATAGTACTCAATGGCTTCTTTGCTGTTCGGATCCATGCCATTTGGCACCGGAAGATTGTCGAGGTCGATCATGACCCAGCAACATCCTTCTTTTGCCTCGAGGAATTTTGAATCTTTTCGGTCCGTTAACTTGGGCAATCCCGGCTTGGGGCTGCCTCGGATCAGAATGACGTTTTTGCGCTTGCTGATCACAGTCAGCAGAATCGACAACTGGTCAATATTCTGTGCCTGTTCGAGCCGGTAATTGAAGTACATCTCCTTGCCGTACTGTTGGCACTTGAGCTGGCCTTCGGCATTGATATAAAACGTTTTAACAGTATCGCAGCTTGTAGCTGTCAGAACCGTGATGTTTTGTGTTGTTGCCATTGTTAATATCCTAAATTTTGGGCGTAAGCAGTCCCTCTGCCTGGCAAATTGCTCAAGCAGATGAACAAAAATGCTCATCGTTTAATCTATTTTAAGGTATTGGATTTGGTTGAATTGAACACCGGGACGGGCCCATCCCGGCAGTCAATCAGTTACTTCTTGTACTACGCTGCTGCATTACTGCTGGCGACCACCACACCAGGAGCAATTGTAGTTCCGTTGACCTTGATTTTGTATGGCGTTCCTTGAACAGTACCCAGAAAATCCTCGAGCTCTACAAGCAGTCTATTAGCTGGGTCGGCATTGCTGATAGGCTTAGCGTCAACAAAAAGAGCCAGGGTTACTTCGAACTTATCGTCAGCGAGAGCGACCGACGTTACCCCTCCCAGGCCTTTTGCAGTAGCTTCCTTGTCCGCCTGGCTGGCGAAGTCGTGAACCTTGGTCCCTTCAACTGCGGACCAAGTCTTTCCCGTGCCGGGGAAGGCGAACAATATGGAGTAAATTAACGCCATCTCTTTTTTCTTCACCACGGGTGCAATTGCACCAGGAATTTTGCTGGCTTCGGCTGCAGTCAGCTTGGGGATGGTATTACGCCTCGGCTTTGCTGCCACTGCGGAGTTTGCTTGTACGGCCATTACTGGTCCAACAGGCGTTGCAGTTGTTACTACTTGAGTTGCGTTTTCCATGTTACTTACCTCCAGTTGTATGATTTAAAGATGCTGCAATTTTTGAAGCGATAAAATCATCGATGTCCGATTCCAACCAACCGACTGCCCTGGCTGAAATTTTTATCGATTGCGGGAACTCACTCGAAGGGTCTTTCATCATTCCGTATATGGAACTGCGTGAAAGCCCAGTGCGAGCCTGGACGGTTTTGCGGCGCAGGATTGCGGTCGCTTTTTTCAACTGTTCAACCATTTGCGTTTCCTTTTTAAAGTTGATGATATGTATTTATCGTCTTCCGCATTAGTGGCAAGCCTCCTTGGTCTTGCCAGAATTATCTTGATGTTGTGCGGATTCGATGAAACTCATTCTAGACAGAAAAGCAGACAGTATTGACCGACAAACCATTTCAGTCAGAATGGCTGTAAGTGGCTACAGATAATGGATTACAGGGAAGTCAAACAGGTAAAACAGTCAGAACTGTCAGAAAGTTTTGGTCAAAAACAGACTGCTTTCAGATTTTTATGTGTTGCCGAATGGCATCCACGGATCGAAGGTGTTTAGAATTTTCTTTTTCAAGATCGGTGCGTATTAACTCGGCAACTGCAGATATAGACAACGCTGGATTAATTTTAATTTTCTCATCAGCCCTTCTTTGCCAATCCGCATAGCGTTCTAGCGTTGAGGCACGAGTTCCTTTAGTTATGCCGCTTATCTTTGGTTTTGCAGTGGGATGATCCTGTGAATCCTGGGATAGCAATAACCGTATATCCTCTTTGATCACGAAAAGTTTGTTGGCTTTTAGTGCTGCTGTGATAGTAATAGTAGGCTCAGTCATGACGAAATATTCTTCATTGGAATTGTCAGAGATACCAATGCTGTCCGATAGCTTCAACCAAATTTCTTTATCAATGCCATTTCGATATTGTTGGATAGTAATGGGTGATACAGGACTAAGGCCTACTAATGGCGAGATAAAAAGCGCTCTATACCGTCCCTTATCTGGGTAATAAGTAAACGGCCCAATGGAAAATACTTCCTGAAAGCCAGCAGGTGGCAGGCCATTGTATAAATCAACGTTTTCACTAAATCGATTTATTGCCCTGGCTACTTCATCAGCAATTGCGTCCTCATTTTGGCCATTATTCAACCTTGATATGATGTCCTTTAATTCAGGACACATTTCCAGAAAATAATTAAATTCGTCTGCACTAAGTTCATTTTCCATGCCTGACATACAACGAATAAAAATCTGATTTGATGAACAAACATATTTGGCTTTCCATGTTGATGGCGCCTGATAATATATTGTCAAATCACCATTTGCCGCCACATGGAATAAGTCAGCGATAGTACATTCGTATTGGTCAAGCACCTCGTTAAGACTGAGCTCTGGCCGGTTAGATATAAATTTGATCTTATCCACGATATTTTCCGCTCTATTTCTTTTCGATACGTAACTGAGGAAGAGAAGTTGGGCTGGTTTCATTATTAGTGATAGCCAATTTCGTTTCATCCTCAATTTTCATGAAATGTGCATCTGCGGCCCAACCTATATTCTTAGTAAATTTTGCTGCCTTCGAAGCAAAAATGACAGCACCAACTACTGGTACTATCATGCACAAGACATGTGTCAGAAATTTAGCCCCTATCTTTGCAGCAAATAATTTCAACAAATCTGCAGCCGCTGCTTTGGTAATCGTGACGCCGTGAGCTTTGGCAATATCTACGATCATGTTAGTTTGAATTGGGCTTAGATCGACCGGGTCTGATCCAGGCACTACTGCAATTCCGCCTGCAACACTTTTACATGCAAGGGATGCTGACTGAA
>Ga0307375_10002231_pt1 | contig 20111 bp, 17 predicted proteins | sample TR1MG_FD_202531 | JGI IMG/M metagenome (GOLD analysis project Ga0307375, IMG submission 202531) | Soil microbial communities from Risofladan, Vaasa, Finland - TR-1 | ecosystem: Environmental > Terrestrial > Soil > Coastal area > Acid sulfate soil | place: Finland: Risofladan, Vaasa | collected...
TTTTTCAATATAGTGGTAATCATCTGATCCGTCCCATCAGTAGAGCCATCATCTACAACAATAAGTTCATAGAGATCCTTAGGGTAAGTCTGATTAAAGTATGCCTCTAGTGTTCTTTTCAGAATCTCCTTTCGATTAAAACTTGGAATGATAACACTGACAAATTTTTTATTTTTCTCCATTTTTCTTTCCTTTCTTATTAATTTTAAACCATAAATTAATGCAATTTTTCCGTAAATTCTCCCAAGAAAATGCAACCCTCTCTTTTGCATCAATAGCATTCATTTTTTTTATTGCCAATTCTATTAATTGTGAATCTGTTTCATTATTTTCTACAGATGCTAAAAGATAAATCTCTGATAATTCTAAACTGCTTTTGATACTATTTAATTCTAAATTTGCATAAAATTCTCCAAAATCCTCCCAATTTCTAAAGGCTGGGCCATATACATATAATCTGTTTAGGAAGAAGAAAAGAAATTTCATAAAGTTTCTTTTGGTTTTGAACCAGAATTCCACTCCATCCATTTTTGTTGGTTTTCGTGGTATCAATTTGAAGGCGATAGACTGGTGAATTAGCTCGCTTACTTCTAATATATTTTTATATAATTGATTAAAGCGCCTCTCCTTCTCATGATAACTATGATGATATTTTCCTTTTAACATTAATAAGGAATCACAGCAGGCCAAATTAGCTTTTACACATTGATTTACTAAAAAAAAAATTTCTTCTTCTGTAATCTGCTGGTGAAGGAATTCTGTTGAAAAGGATTCGAGAAGGCATACTAGTCGATTAAATAATAGGATTTTACCCTCGATCAGCGGCATTTTACTGGGATCCATCTCAGGGATTTCCGTCAGAATCTGAGAATTTCCATAAAAAATATATCCTCCATATTTCAGATCAAAATTAAATTGAGTGTATGGCAATCTTGCTAAATCCGTTCGTTTAATAGGAATTATATCAATGAATCTGATTCCCATTTTTCGAGTGATTATTTTTTTTAGCCGTTTAAGGAGTATCGTATCCAGATCAGAATTAGCTATTAAAACTATATCATAATCATCGATTGGTTTTGGCACACCATTTTCAATGAGAACGCTTCCTTCCCCTCTTCCAAATCCTCCAACTAAAACCAAACTCTCTATATTAGGAAAATTATGAATAAGCATATTTATAATTTGAATCAAATCCTGTTTTATCTTATTATTTATGATAATATTTTTCTGTATTGTAAAATTATTCAGTTTGGCTTTAGCTACTCCCTTTTTTGGTTTTCTTTTATAAATATGGTTCCATATTTCTTCTTCAGCTTTCTTTTTAATTTTTATTAATTCAGCATCTGAGAAATCGGTCAAATTAATGAATAAGTTGGTCATATCTCCCGAAATTTGCAGAACAAACTTCTCTTCGTCTTTAATGAAGTTATCATTTTTAAGTATATCATATAGTAATGTTCCAGGATATGGAACAGTAAAAAAGAATTCGTTGTAAATTTTCATTTCTTTACAGAATTCTATCGTTTCTCTAATTGTTTCGAGCGTTTCTCCTGGCATTCCTATCATAAATGTTCCAGTAACTTCCAATCCTGCTTGACGTGAAAGACGAATCGCTTCCTTAATTTGCTTTACATTAAGATCTTTACACATGATATCCAGCATTTTTTGACTTCCAGATTCCATACCATATCCGATCCAGTGACATCCTGCCTCCCTCATTAATCTTAAAGTTTCAAGATCTACTCTATCGGCTCGTCCTAAACATCTCCAAGTAATATTTATCTCTTTATCAAGAAGTCCATTACAAAATTTATGTACCCATTCTTTATTCATGGTAAATAATTCATCTTGAAATTCAAAATGGGTTATCCTATATTTGCGTTGTAATGTAATTATTTCTTCAATCACATTATCAACTGATCGGAATCGAACTGTGCGTCCAAAGTTGCGGTAGCAATATACGCATCTATTAGGGCAACCTCGAGTTGCAATTAAATTTAAGCCTCTTATTCCTTTTTCTCTAGCCACAATCAATTGATTGTTAATATATTGTTCCATTGGGAATAAATCCCAAGCAGGAAACGGTATCGTATCTAGATTTTTTATCAATTCTCTTGGGGCAGTACTGTAACTTTTCCCATATTTTTTATAGTAAATCCCTTTAACAGCAGAAAGATCACATAAACCTTCTACTGATTGAAGAATCTCCTTTATGGTTATTTCCCCTTCTCCGATGCAAGCTATATCTATTTGAGTTTTGGCTAGAAGTAAGTCTGGTGTTGAAGTTGCAATGCTACCTCCAACAATAATCGGGAAATTCGAATTAATCCTCTTAATTTGAGAGCTCAACCACTTTATATATGGATAAGCTGTGATCATCCCACTAATTCCCACAGCGGCATATTCGTTGAGGGATCTTTCAAGTTCCTTCACAACAAATTTTCTTGGGTATTTATGGGCCCTAATATCAAATATTTTTACCTCTTGTCTTTCTTTTAATAAAGTACTGGCAATATAACCTAATCCTAGGGGAAAAGATCCTGGCGATAAGTTGGTTTCATAAGGTGGATTAATCAATAAAACCTTCATTCTTTGCACCTGATAAAATAAAATTATTATTTATTACATGGGAAAGAGATGGTGATTTCATTCATTGGCCCTTTATAAGTAGAGATTCAATTTACTTATATTAATTATATTTTAAAATCTTACATGATTTAATGTTTATGTAGAAAAGAAAGGAAAAAATTTTTAAAAAAGTAAGAAAAGGAACGAAAATTCATGTTGGAAAGCAAATTTAGTTCATGGAAAGAATTCTATAAAATCAGGCAAAAATACTGTACATTGGATCATCGACCTTTTTATGATGTTGTTGCAAAATATCTTCCCAAGGATGAAAATGCTAATATTGTGGATATTGGCTCAGGAGAAGGTGATTTTATCGAGCATCTCCAACTGGCAACCAAATATAAGAATATATTCTTGTTAGATAGAAATCCATTAACTATTGAAAGAGTGAAAAATCGCTTTAAAAATGATGTGAAAGCAATTTATTATAAAGTTCCTGACAGAATACCCTTTGAAGATACTTCAATTAATTATATTAATTGCAGCCATCTCCTTGAACATTTATATCCTTATGAATTCTATCAACTTCTAAAAGAAATTGATAGAATTTTAGCGGTAAATGGGATTCTCGCAATAAGTATGCCATTACTATGGGATGGATTCTATGGGGATATAAGTCACATAAAACCGTATAATCCCTGGGTTATATTGAAATATCTTTGTTATGAACCGCATGATTATTCACAAGAAGGGATTTCTCAAAGATATGTACAATTAGAATTGATTTTTAGATATACCTCTTATAATTTTGATGATTCATGGGGATCTGACTATAAACCCTTTGATTTAATTCTATATCTCCTTAAAAAGATTCTTACAAAACTCAAAATTCGAAAATATCAGAAAAACGGTTATACGATAATACTTCAAAAAAATAATAAAAATTTTTGAAGCCTTTTTTTCAAAATAGTCCAAGCATTATTTTTAAAATCTTGGAGTTTTTTGATAATTTGGGCTTTTAAAATTTTTTTTCCAACAATATATGCAATATTTTTCCAATTCAATAATAATTTTCCACTTATTCTCCATAGTAATGGAGATTTTATTATATATTCTTCAAGGAACTTTTTAATCAGTTCTGGATGTCTATCATATTGATGGATAACATTAACAACCTTATCATTATTGTTAATAATTAATCCTTTTTTATTAAGGCGAATTGTGTCTGAAATTTTATGATGCATCGATAAGACCGGCCCATTTTCATTCTCGAAAAGTTGGAAATCATCAATCAGATTCATATAAATTAAATAATTATGGACAGCTTGAGGGCTAGACTTTGTTATATCAATCTTGAATATAATTTCCATAAATTTTTTTAAATAATTTTGTAATTTAGGAGGAGAGCCGATTATAGTTCCAGCGCATGAAATATAATTATCCCCTAATTTTGCTAAAATCTCTTCACCAAACAAATCTCTAATCCATTGTGTATTTATTTCACATATGTTAATTTTCATTCGTATATCTTCAAGAAAGAAACATAAATCTTCATCTGATTTAAAATCGAATGGGTCCAATTGAAATATAACATCTCTTACATCTGTTAATAATATTTTAGAATAATTTTTTCTGAGATTAGACAAATAAAAGTAATACATTATCCATCTACGCCACCAGAATGACATTTTCTTGGTTTTTAATTGATTGAAAAAGAAATCGTTTGGATGTATTAAGGTCAAATCTGTAAAAAATGGATATGTTTCTTTAAATGGTATTAATTTTATACTAAATTTCCGTAATTTATTACAAGTAGGTTCATCTATATTTGAACAAAATAAGTGTAAATCCCCTTTAAACCCTGAATTCTTTAGTGAAACGATGAATGGTCTTATTTGTTCAAAATTGTATCCTTGAATTAAACCCACAATTAAATTTTTATTTTTCATTTATATATCAAAACTGAGTTCGATTGTAATTCAATGACAACTAAATACAATTAAATAAATGTCAAATTTTGTTTATTTAAAAATTCTTTTTATTTTTGATTAAAATGAAGATATTAATAATTGGAACTGGTTTAAGTGGTGGTTGCATTGCTAGGTTATTGAAAGATAGAAATCATGATGTTAAACTAATTGAAAAACAGAGGATTATAGGTGGCTTATGCTTTACAAAAATCAGCCCGAATGGTATAAAATATGAACCCTATGGCGTTCATGTATTTCATAGCGGAAATCCAAAAATAATAAAATTCATTACAAAATTTGATAAATTTAACGGATATGTCCATAAAAGGGGTTTAATAATTAATGGAAAATTATTTCCTCTGCCCTTAACTAAAGAATCACTTTATTGGTTTGAAAATAAAGATCAAATTTTTCAGGAGCTTCAGAATCGTTCATCTGAAATTGATAACACTAATTTTGAAACTGCCTGCATATCTATTTTTGGTGAAACATTATATCAATACTACATCAAAAACTATTCAATGAAAATGTGGGGCATGGATCCTAAAAAATTAACTGCTGAATGGGTCCCTAAAAGGTTAGAATTAAGAGAAAAAGAAGATGAGAGTTATTTTGGAAGTGAATGGCAAGGTCTCCCTAAAAATGGATATACATTTTTAATAAATCAAATAATCAAAGGTATACCTGTAAAATTGAATACTTTTATTCATAATCCAGAGGATTATGATATAGTAGTGTCCTCCGCACCTTTAGATGACATAATGCAATTAAAATTTGGTAAATTAGAATACCGAAGTCTGAAATTTGATTACAAAATTAATGAAATCTGGGAAAGCCAGTATATGGGGACTATTAATTTACCACAACATCCCAAATATATACGAAAATGTAATTTTAAGATACCACATAAACAAAAATCACCGCAGAATTGGATCCAATATCAAGAACCAGCAGCTACGAACAAAGATAATCTACCTATGTATCCAATCAGTACAAAAGAAAATCAATATTTATTTAACAGATATTTAAAAGAAGTCTGTAAGACCAAAAATATTTGTCCAATTGGTAGGTTAGGATTATATAAATACTTAGATATGGATAAAGTAATTGAAATTGCCTTTGACATGCTCCCAATAATAGAAAATTACTTAAATTCAAGCCCTGAAGAACGTTATAATAATATTAATGAAATTAGAAATAAATATTAATCGATGAATAACCTTCAATACTTAATTTGATTAAATTCTGTAAATTAATATTTCATTAGAGATTTCCACCACCACTCATTTTCTTTATACCATTTGATTACTTTCTTTAAGGTGGAATAGAATTCAGATTTTAGAGTCCATCCTAATTCCTTTATTTTGGAATCATCTAGTGAGTATCTTCTATCATGTCCTAATCTATCTTCTACAAAGGTAATAAAATTATCTGGTTTTTCCATTTCCTGTAAAATAAATTTTGCAATTTCTAAATTTGTCTTTTCATTTTTTGCCCCTATATTATAAATTTCCCCACTTTTCCCTTTATGAAGAACTAAATCAATCGCCTCACAATTATCATAAACATAGAGCCAATCTCTTATATTTAGGCCATCACCATAAAGTGGAACTTTTTCATTTTTTAAAAGATGAATTATGAAAGAAGGAATAAGTTTTTCCGGATATTGGAAAGGTCCAAAATTGTTTGAACTTCGTGTAATTAAAGTAAACAATCCATAGGTTCGATTAAAAGAGCGTACCATCATATCTCCTGCAGCTTTACTTGCAGAATAAGGATTGTTTGGCTCTAAAGGATCATTCTCTTTAAAGGAACCTTCTTCTCTGCTGCCATATACTTCATCAGTGCTAATTTGTAAATATTTATTTATATCATATTTCTTGGATGCTTCTAAAAGAACATACGTTCCAAATACATTTGTCTTAATAAAGTTGCTTGCATCTTTTATAGATCTATCAACGTGAGATTCTGCTGCAAAATTAACTATACATTCAATACCCTCTGAAATCAATTTTTCAACTAAATCTGTATCGCATATATCGCCCTTGACAAATTTATATTTGCGGTTATTTTGAATTTCTTTCAAATTATTCAAATTTCCCGCATAAGTTAATTTATCTAAATTAATAATATTATAATCGGGGTATTTTTCTAAAAAATATTTGATAAAATTACTTCCGATGAACCCACACCCGCCCGTTACGAGAAGCCTCATTTAATCATCACTCTTACTTTTTTAATTCAACAGCATTCAATACTACATTATTCATTCAGATAAATACTCTTTTAATGCATCTTCCCAACCCCTTAATTTAGGGAGTTTTGTATTAAGTAACACTGAATAATTAGGTCTCACAGCTGGTCTAGGAAATTCTTTTGAAGTTACAGGAATTATTTCAACATCTAAATTTTTAATTTCAAAAATTTTTTTAGCAAATTCATACCAAGTACATGCTCCTTCATTAGTTACATGGTAAATGCCAAATACTTTTTTCCATTCAAGAATTTCTTTTGTTCTTTGGGCAAGATCTTTTGAATATGTTGCATTACTAAATTCTTCATGTACGACTTTAATTGAATTCTGAGATTTCGTTAAATCAAGCATTACATTAACAAAACTCTTTTTCGCTAAATTACTTTTAGCTGGGCTACCAAATATTCTCGCTGTTCTTATTAAATAATATTTTTTCCCGTACTTCTGAAGTAATTTCTCCCCTAATGCTTTTGATTCAGCGTAGGCGCTTTGAGGGTTTGGCTCATCGTTCTCAGTATATCCATTTTTATTTATGCCATTGAAGACATAATTCGTGCTATAATGAATTAAAATTATATCGTTATCATGACATGTTTTTGCTAAAAAACCAACAGCATAGCCATTTACTGAATTCGCTATCTCTTTATTTTCTTCAGCAGCATCAACAGCATTATATGCAGCTGCATTTATAATAATATCTGGTGTTAATTCACTAATTTTCTCATCAATTTGTTCCTGATTAGTAATATCTATATCATCTTTATCCCAAGCTATAATTTCATACTCTTTAAAACAAATTTCTAATTCAGTACCAAGCATCCCTTGATTGCCAAGAATTAAGATTTTCATTTTTAATTCCTAAACTTTTTTTTGAATCTTAAGAATACTAATTAATTAAAATATTATTAAAATAAAAATAAGGTCTTTTGTTTAGGTTATACAATGAATCATTAATATCAATTTTCAAAAAATTACTAAATATGATTAAATAATAAAATGGATGGTTAATATTATGTTGGAAGGAACATCAATTCGCCCTCTTAAGAAACATTGTGATGAACGTGGATATCTATGTGAATTAATTCGTTCTGATGGAGACTATTTTTACCCCTTTGCAATGTGTTACTATTCAGTATCGCAGAAAGGAGTCATTCGGGCATGGCACCGGCATCCGCGAACTCTACAGCGAGATACCTTTATTGTTATTCAAGGTATGGCAAAAGTCTGTGTTTATGATATGGAAACCAATGAGTTAAATGAGCATTTTATTGGGGAGAATAATATGGTCGCTTTGACAATTAATGGAAAATTCTGGCATGGCTTTAAAGCAATTAGTGATCAACCCGTCATTCTTTTGAATTTTCCAGATACACTATATGATAGTAAAAATCCCGATGAAGAACGATTACCTTATAATACTGAAAGAATACCTTATGATTGGGCTATAAAAATGAGATAGAGTTTTTTATTATAGATTTAATTCGAAATATTAAAGATATATCGTGATAATATGAAAAGCTTGGTTCTTTCAGGCGGGACTGGAACTCGATTACGTCCATTGACGCATACAAGTGCAAAGCAGCTAATTCCTGTAGCTAATAAACCCGTTTTATTTTATGCTCTAGAGGATGTAAGAGAATGCGGTATTACTGATGTAGGAATCATCGTAGGACACACAAAAGATGAAGTAGAAGCTGCGGTTGGAGATGGATCCCAATTTGATATAAAAGTAACTTATATCAAACAAGAATATCCTGGAGGACTAGCCCATGCCGTGCTTATAGCTAAAGATTTTCTTAAAGAAGATTCATTTGTTATGTATTTAGGCGATAATATCTTAAAGGAAGGTATTATAAATCTCTTTAAAGAGTTTAATTCCTCTAAATGCGACGCACTAATAGCTGTTTGTAAAGTGAATAATCCAGAACGATTTGGGGTAGTAGAACTTGAAGATGGAAAAATCGTGAAGTTGGTAGAGAAACCGAAAGTACCAAAAAGCAATTTGGCATTAGCCGGGATATATTTTTTTAGAAATTCAATATTTGAGGCAATAAAGCATATTAAACCTTCTTGGAGGAATGAACTAGAAATAACAGACGCTATTCAACAGCTAATTGATATGAATTATAAAGTAGATTACAAGGAGGTAACAGGTTGGTGGAAAGATACAGGAAAACCCGAAGATATTCTAGAAGTTAACCAATTATTATTAAAGGAGATTAAGAGTAATATCAAAGGAAAAGTCGAAAATGATGTATCAATTAGCGGAGATGTGATAATCGAAGAAAATACAGTTATTCACTCTGGTTGTAAATTATTAGGGCCGATAATTATCGGGAAAAATTGTGAAATTGGCCCTAATACGTACATTGGACCTTATACCTCAATTGGAGATAATACTAAGATTATTGGAGGCGAAATAGAAAATTCAATTGTTATAGGGGATTCGCTGATTGATTGTGGTCGAAGAATTGTGGAAAGTCTTATAGGACGTAATTCAACTATTAAATCTGTAAAAGATGACCTTCCTGCAGGAAATAAATTAATTATCGGTGAGCATTCTTACATTAAAATTTAATATGAAAGAAAGGAAGTATCAATATTTATAAAAGTAAATCTATAACAAAAAGTAATCAGCTTCGCGAAGAAAAACATGAAATTCCTTTTATATCCATAATCTTACCAGCATTAAATGAGGAACTAGCAATCGAAAAAGTAATTCATGAAATTAATCGTGTTAAATTGAATGAAAAGGAAGTAATTATTGTTGATGGTTGTTCAACGGATTCCACAATAAAAATCGCAAAGAAAATGGGTCTAAAAGTGATAATTGAACCTAAAAAAGGATATGGTAATGCAATTCTACGGGGTATTGATTCCTCAAAAGGACAAATCATAGTAATCATGGATTCTGATTATACTTACCCTGCATTCTATATTCCACGACTAATTTCTCCTTTGTTAAAAGGGGACGCAGATTTAAGTCTTGGCAATCGACTTTCCCATATTAGTCTAGATTCAATGAAAATATCCCATTTATTCGGGAATAAATTTTTAACTTTGATATTTAATTTTTTATTTTTTAATAAGATTAAGGATAGTCAGACAGGATTTAGAGCGTTTTATAAAGATATTTTTAAAAAAATGAACATTAAAAACAGAGGTATATTTCAGCCAACTGAAATCTTGGTTAAAGCTTTAAAATTAAATCTCAGAATAAAAGAAACTACAATTAATTACCGCCCTAGAATTGGGCAATCAAAATTAAATCCTCTACGAGATGGATTTTTAATTTTATTGAAAATGATTATTAATCGATTTATATAATTTAACTCATAGGTTTTATTAGACGAAAAAATGGTGAAATATCAAATGGATCTAAGTAAAAAACGGATTTTAGTAACAGGGGCTGCTGGATTTATCGGAAGTAACATTGTATCGAATCTTCTTCGTTCGGATTGTGAAGTTATAGGATTAGATAATTTTTTTAATAGTCGATTAGAAACTATCAAAGATTTCCTTAAAAATCCTAATTTTACATTAATAAAATCTGATATAAGAGATTATCATCATTTGCGTAAAATACTCCAAGATGTAGACATTATTTTTCATCAAGCTGCACTCGGAAGTGTTCCACGATCAATAGAAGCTCCCCTTTCTACGCATGAAGTCAATATTACCGGGACACTTAATCTTTTAATGATTGCAAATGATATTAATGTTGAACGGTTCTTGTTTGCATCCAGCTCTTCTGTTTATGGTGAAATTGAAACTCTCCCTAAAATAGAAAATCTTCCTCTCCACCCTATTTCTCCCTATGGAACATCAAAGCTTGCTGCTGAAAATTATGTCTACTCATTCTATAAAGTATATGGATTAAAAACTGTTTCACTTCGTTACTTTAATGTTTACGGTCCAAATCAGATAGCCAGTCCTTACAGTGGTGTAATCTCCATATTTATTTCAAATGTATTAAAAAATCAATCACCTATTATTTATGGAGATGGCACCCAAACACGTGATTTTACTTATGTTCAGGATGTAGTTGATGCGAATATATTAGCTGCTACCAAAGCAAATGCTGTTGGTCAAGTTTTTAACATCGCTTTCGGAACGCAAACATCAGTGTTGGAATTAGCCCAACTAGTTTTAAAGCTTGTTAATAAAATAAATTTAAAAATTCAATATCAACCTACCCGCCCTGGTGATATTTTACATTCATATGCAGATATTTCACACGCGAAAAAATTATTAAACTATTCTCCAAAATTTACCCTTCAAAATGGCTTAAATGAGACTATAAAATGGTTTCAACAACAAGGAATTAACGAATTTAATAATATTGTCTAAATATATAGTGCCTATTCTCTCTCAATCTCTTAAAACTGTTCGTGTTTTTATAAAATGTCGAGACATCATATCTGCCATCAATCCAAATAACAGAACTTGAATACCTGTCATAATCATAAGTGCAGATAGCGTAACCAGTCGTTGCCCTGTATCAAAACTACCAAGCACAAAGAATTCATAAACAATGTAAAGCCCAATTAAAACTCCTAGAATCATCATTAAAACCCCAATAGTACCGAATAAAGTCATTGGGCGATAGTCTCTATAGGCTCTTAACATAGTCATTGCATTATTTAATCCATATTCTGCCGGATCACGAATCAATCTCGATTTTCCATCTTTACGCTCATAGAAAATAACCGGTACATCCTCAATGAAAAAACCTTCTGCTGCAGCTCGAATAATCATTTCTTGGGTGTATGTATAATCTGCCGTGAGAATAATATGGTCTAGAATCTCCCGTTTAATAGCCCTAAAGCCAGTTTGAGAATCTGAAATATCTAAATTCATTAAATTACGAATTATTAGGGTTATTATTTTATTTCCCAATCTTTTTAATCTTGGCATTTTGACAATGGTTCCCATAAATCTCGACCCTAATACCAGATCGGCTTTTCCATCTAGAATTAGTTGTAAAAGGTCCGGAATCTGATCAGGATCATATTGTCCATCTGCATCAATAGTTACAATAATGTCTGCCCCTAATTTCATCGCTTCTTTAATACCATCCCGTATTGTGAGTCCTAATCCTCTATTAATAATGTGACTTTTTACAATCGCATTAGCTTCTTTCGCAATTTTTTCAGTATTATCTGTCGAACCGTCATTCAACACAATTACTTGATCTGAATACTTGAAAGATTTTGTAATGACCTCTTTAATGTTTAATTCTTCGTTATAAGCCGGTATCACTGTATATACTCGTATATCTTTTCTTTCAATTTTAGATGTGCCAACAACTTTTGGACGTTTTTCTGTGGTAAAGATCTTTTTTAGAACATGAAGCATTAATAAAATTGCTCCAATTAAAAAGCAAATCCAAGTAAATTCTCCGACATATCCTATTATTCCTCCAATCGATAAAGGCCATATGAAAAAATCCAAAAATAGTTCTGGAGTTTCAAAAAGAGTTTTAGATAATTCAAAGGCAATTAGTCCTCCGAATGAGAAGAGAATTAGAAAAAAAGATAAAGCCATTAAACTCCAGCCCATATGCAATAGTTTTGGCATTTTTTTTCTCCTCATTATCAATTTTTTATTTATTCTTTTCTAGCTATTAGGATTATGTGCCCAGTAGGTGATGTAAATTTTTCTGTTCGTATAAATTCAATTTCAATTAGTCTATTAATGATTATTCTAGCAAATTTTTGGAGAATTTTCCAGATGAATTGGAGGGGAAAATACAAAAAATTTGATAAATCAGTGTTCCATTGAATAAATTTTAACCTCCATTTTCCTTCAAATAATTTTTTCAAGCTGGTTTGAGTGTATCCATATTTAATATGCTTCCATTTTTTAAAATTTAACCAACTTTTTAAAAATTTTGGAAAAATTCTCTCCTTCTCATGCGGAGCAGTAATGATAAATGATCCTGCACTAGTTAATTTATTTTCTACTTGTTTAATCATTAAAGAATCATTTTTTATATGTTCTAATATATCAAAAGCTGTTATTATTTCAAAAATTTGTTCTTTAAATGGTAAATATTCTACTGTAGCTTGGATGATATTAATATCTCGCTGTTTTTTTACGTTTAAATCTATACCAATTTTTTCTTGTGCATCTATAAGCCGTAAAATGGTTCCATCATAACATCCAATATCTAACCATTTAGAAGATGCATTAATATACCTATCTATTTTCAATTTTTTAATTAATTTATAGCGATAATATGTTCCAAACCTCAATTATTCTTCAAACTCCGGATATTGAACTCTGATTATAAATCTTCAAATATTTTTCAGCTATTTTCTCGAATGTGAATTTTTCCATTATTGTTTCTCTTCCATTTTCTGCTATTCTATCAGCCTTTTGAGAGTCGGACCAAATAGATATAAGTAAGTCCGCCAATTGATGATGATTATTGGGTTCAAATAATAACCCATTTATTTCATCTTGTATTATTTCAGGAATGCCTCCTATATTAGATGCAATTACTAGGCATTGACATGACATTGCTTCTAAAATTACATTTGGGCATCCTTCAAGAATAGGTTTATATGGAGAATAAGATGGTAGAATTAAATTTTTAACTAAAGATAAATAAATTGGAATCATACTATGAGGAATCTCACCGAGAAAACTGATATTTTGCCCTATTTGCAAATCAGTTATTAATTCCTGTAATTTATTATAATATGGCTTATTAAAATGGTGCGCGCCTATTAAAATCAGATGAATATCCGAGATATTTTTTTTAGTTAAAGATAGTGCTCGAAATAAAGTATCAATTCCTTTGTAATCTTCTATTCTTCCAACATAAAGGATAATTCTTTTCGCGCTAAATTTGTTAAGAATTGGTAATGGAATTTCCTTATTAGGCGAGAATTTTTCTAAATTAATGCCATTCGGAATTTTTCTCCAATTAAATCTATAATTTTTTAATAAAAACGATTTTTTCAAGGCAGTTAATATGTAATGAGAATTACTAATCACGCTATTTACTCTTTTAATAGTATAATATTCCAATAATTTCAAAAATACCAAAGCAATTTTAGAATAATACATGAATTTCATCAATAAATTCCCTTTTAATAGTCTATCCTCATAGAAATCCCGATATCTTGCCCCTATCCTACAATACACTGGTAATTTTAATTTATTCCCTAAATATACGGCAAATAAATTACTTAAATGTGGATCAAAACTTTGAATTACATCAATTTTCCACTTCTTTACCAAATTCTCAAATTTATTTATTAAAAATGGTGCAATTAAAAATGTAAAATAATTAATTTGCGTTTTTAAGCAATAGATTTTGAATTTCTTCAAATAATTTCCAATTTCCTTACTAGTAACTTTTGATCTAAACGTTAAAAAAAAGATTTTATGACCTTTATTCATTAGACATTCTGCTAAACCTAATGCTTGAATCGTTTGCCCTCCTCCCTTTTGAATTTGAGGTAAGATAAATAGAATATTCATTTAAAAATCCCAATACACAATTTCGTTCAAAATAATTTTGTACTAAAAACGCTTATTTGTATTATAACTTTTAACTTTTCTAATAATCATTGCATAAAAAAAGTGAGAATTTTTGAAGATTTGTATCATAACACACAAAAAATTTTATGCGAAGAATAAGAAATTATATTCCTTTGGCGGATATTTTTCAATAATCCGTCATTTTATTGAAAATCCTATTGATTTAACCATTATTGGAACTGGTAATTCAAATAAAATTCAACGACATAAATTTTATACACCAAATAACAAAGAATTAGAAATATATACGGTAAAAAATACTGAGCATTTCATAAGAAAATTATTATGGCAAATCTCTTTAGGAATTCAACTGGTTAAACTCTATCAGATAAAACGGTACAATGCATTAATTATTCAAATTCCCTCTCTATTTAAATTACCAATTCCTGCTTTCCTTGCTAGATTTTTCAAAATTCCTCTTATCATTTCGATTCACGGAAACTGGGAATTTAAACCTGCAAAACGAAGTTTTTTTAACAATTTATTGAATTCCATTAATCTAATAGTGTTGAAGATATCACTCAAATTGTGTTCAGGGGTTATTACCTCTAATTCTGAAATTGGTAAAAGAATTCTATCACAAGGGTTTATAAAACCTCTGAAAATCATTCCATATGGCGCTGATTTATTACAATTCAATTCTTCGGTTGAAAAAATTACGACTTTTCACCCATTTATCTTATATGTTGGACAGATTTCTAAAGCAAAAGGGGTGAATTTATTATTACATGCATTTTTAAAGATTAAAAATCAGCATCTTGAACTTAATTTGGTTCTAATTGGAAAATTGCATGAGCATATACTTAATGTATCACAAATAAAATCAGAAATTGGAAAAAGAATTCATTATTTAGGATATCTTTCACAGAAAAAGGTCTCAAAATTTATGAAATCCGCAGAAATTCTTATTCTTCCTTCACTTTCAGAAGGATCTCCAAAAGTTATTTGTGAAGCTTTAGCGTGCGGAACCCCGGTAATTGGATCACGTATTGCTGGAATTGAAGAAATAATTAAAGATGGATTCAATGGATTACTTGTTACACCAAATAATATAGATGAATTAGCTAAAGCCATAGATACGCTCTTACTTAATAAAGAACTAATTCAACAGTTTTCCAAGAATGCAATAACTATAATCAATGAAAATTTTAATATGGAATTAAATATTAAAAAATATATTGACTTTTGTTTAAAACTAAAAGATTTACAACCAAAATTTGGTAAATAATCTGGTTTAAAACAATTTAAAATTATAATTCATAATTATGACCTATAATTTTCCTTAGAATTTTCTCTTTTTAAAATAATGTTAATTATATCCTTTATTTCTTTCCAAAATTCCCCCTTTGTACAATAATTCACAAACAACGAATATACTGCTAGCGCAACCAATAAATTGAATGTTAAAATGAGAAGCGGATAATCAATGAGATAATATAAAATTAAAAGCATTGGTGGAATGGTTAAAAAAGCCCCTAATAACCGAATAATCGAATCCCTAAGGATATTAAATTTAATATATTTTCTCAAGAGTAAATATGAAATCAAAAAGATAGGAATATATATTATTGTTACACTTATTGCAGTCCCGAAAAGACCAAAATATATTGTCGAAATAATCATTATTGGAGCCATTATAGCTAAATAAATGATACTTGTTATAAAAATCCAGTAGTATTTATTGATTGCTTGAAAGACGCTGCCTGTTATAGAGGCAAGCGATCGTAAAAACCCCTCAAATACTAAAATCTGTAAAATTGGAATGGAAACTAACCATTTATCTCCAAATAAAACTGAAATTATAAATTCTGCATTAATTAAAATATAAAAAGTAATAAAAACCGTAATTGTTAAGACTCTCTTATAATTCTGCTCAAAAGCTGCTTGTAATTTTATCTTATCATCTTGAATTTTACAGTATATTGGGTACATTGCCGTAGAAATGGGATGAGAAATAAGAGTTGCGAGATAATTACTAATTTTAAAAGCAAGCGAATATAAACCCAACGAGGTGAGACCTAAAATTTGGGCAACAACCATATCATCAATATGTGTGGCCCAAAAAATTACTATTGAGGCTGATAAGATAGGAAGGGCAAATTTAATTAAAATTCTGAAAATTTCCCTGTCAAATTTAGATATTTTCGGAAAAACTGGTACGCTAATCCAGTAGGCAAATGCACGAAAAATTATTGCTATTATTGGACCACATATTAAACTCCAATAGGATTTCAATAATAATGCTAAAATAAGACTGGAAATTAAATTCAATATTACACTAGAACTTTCAATTATTGTAACTTTTTTGAATTGTAATTCCTTCATTAAATAAGTTTTTGGAATTGAATTAAATCCTAGAAGAAAGGTATATAGGGTCAATACTTGAATTGTAAGTTGAATCCTTGAGTCCATAAAAATATTGGCGAAGATTCCACTTAAACCAAAAATTAAACTCGAAATTAAGATCGTTGTCGCTAATTCTATAAAGAAAAAGGTGCTAAAGAGCCTATCTTTCTCCTTTTGAGATTGGATTACTCCTGGACCCAAACCAAATCCAATAAACATAGAAAAAATACCAATAACTGTAAAAGATATTGAACTTATCCCGAAATCCTCTGGAAAAAGAATGCGTGCTAATAAAATATTTATTAAAAAGTTGATACCAGTTGAAAACCATGACATTACCAAAAAATAGATAGATCCCTTTATAGCAGAAGCTGCGGTACCATTTGAATCCACGGGAATCACCTTTGAATTCTTATTTTTGGGAGAATCCAGTTTTCAAATTTTTGAGAGATCAGGCTTTCAGTTATGTTTAACACATTTAATTTCTTTCTAAAGTGAACCAGTAGGTGATAAAAAATATAGCGAAAATTTATTGGATTTGTCTTGAAGGCCAATTTAAAGTATTTTTTTGCATATTTAAAATCATTATTCTTATAAAAGGTATGAGCAATTCGAAAATAATGTTTTGCTAAGATAGTTTTGGATTGACTTATTTCATAATAAAAATCTTTAAGTAAAATTTTATAGGTTCTTAAACGATTTGGGATTTTGCTTTTTGTATCCTCGCTAATATGTGATACATTCAGTGGGTCCTCGTAATGTACTTTACATACTACTCTATTAACCCGAATATATTCAAAATGTTTTAAAAGTCTTAACATAAATTCCCAGTCTATACCAAAAAACAAACTTTCATTGAAATATCCCACCCGTTCTAAGCATTTTTTTTTAATCAATACTCCCAGATGCGTTAGTGCACAAAATTGTAGTTGTGCTTTAAATAAATCGTCTTTTTTTTGGTAATTTTTCCTATTAAAATAGGAAATTCTTTGCTTTCTTATGATTTTCCCTAACCCAAAAACAAATCCCACTTCATCGGTAGTATTTCTTATTGCATCAACCTCTATTTCCAATAATTGGGGTAAAAATTCATCATCATCATCAAGAAATATTAAAAATTCCCCTTTACTCGCCTTGATTCCCTCATTAAGTGCAATACTTTTTCCCCTATTATTGTTCAAGCGTATATAATGAATTCTTGAGTCAGAGAAATTAGTTACTACTTGATCAGTATTATCTGAAGAGCCGTCATCAACTATAATTAATTCAAATATCTGATAGGTTTGCTTTAAAACACTCTTAATGGCTCTATGTAATAAATTTACCCTATTATAAGTCGGAATAATTACGCTTACAAGTGCTTTCTCGTCTTTATTGGCTTTTCTCAAAGTAGAATCACTAGTTCAATCGTTTATTATTTCAAAGAACTCATTTTTACTGTTTTTTCAAATATTTTGAGATATTCATTCGTAATTGTGTCAGGATAAAAATTATGAACGAATTGTTTACGCGCCTCACAAATTTTATCAAGAAATAAATCCGATAAATAGGGATCCGTTAAAATAGTTTTTAGAAAATTGGCTTGAGGTTTCAAGAAAAATCCAAATTTATCTTTCTCAAATTTATTTTTAAAATAAGATATGCCTCCCACTGGATAAATAATACAAGGTTTTCCTAAGGCAAGAAATTCTAAAATAACTAACGGAAAGCCTTCCGATCTTGAATATGATATATAAATTTGGGATTCATTCATCACTTGAAATTTCTCTAATTCAGTTAAAAACCCCATAAACTGCACTTTATTCGAAATATTTAATTTTTTTACAAATTTCTTTAGCTGAAATTCATAATTACCCGTCCCTACTATTTTTAATTCCGACCAGTTCGATATATTTTTTGCTAAATTCACTAATAATTCATCTAACCCCTTTTGTTTCTCTAATCGTCCCACAAAAATGAGTTTTAACCCCCCGTCTGGATTTTGCCTGGGCATATTTTTTTGTAAAAGCGTCAAATAGTGTTCGTCTATACATGGATAAATTACCTCAATTCGATTTGCCATATTTTTAAATGATTCATGCGTTTTAAGATTAGTATCAACCGAAATTAGGGTCGGAATACGATCTTTTAGAAAATGCAAAATACAAAAGTATGCCCAGTAATAAAATGTATTTATAATTCCTTTCGATGAATGAATACCATGAATCGTTAAAACGTGTGAAATTCGCAAAATTCTCGAGAGGATCCATCCACTTATTCCACATAAATAATGATGTGAATTGACTATCTCGGGTTTATTTTTCGATAAATTAATTGAAAGTAAAAATCCATATAAAACAAATTTAATAATCTGGATAATAAATCCGAACACCGGGATTTGACTCAATTTATTGAGATAATTTAATTTTTTATGACTTTTTATTTCATTTTTGGTAATTCCATATTGTTTAATAAAATTTGAATCACAATTTATAGTTAAAATTTGAATTTCATGTCCCTTTTTTTTTAATTGGCTAGCGATATTCAAAACAACTCGTCCAATACCGCCCTTTGACCCAATGGAATTTACCACAAAGGCAATCTTCATAAAATTCCTCTTCTTTTTGTAAAATTCTGAAAAACTTGATTATAATTTTCTACCATCTTCTCTAAGGAATACAACTTCTCTGCCTCACTCCTTACATCTATTCTCATTTTTTGACGTACCTCGAAATTTTGATAAAGATAGATTATATTATCTACAATTTTTTCTATAGTAATTGGTGGATCGATTAATCCACCCGCGTTTTTATCACTATTAACTTTCCTTTGACGATCTTCCGTCTTTACTACAACAGCTGGAATTCCTGCTGCCTTGCTTTCTAAAAATGCAAGTGATAATCCTTCTACTTGTGATAATTGAATAAAAATATCCGCCCTTTTAAATAATTCCACTTTTCTCTCTTCTGCAATCCATCCTGGCATAATAATCTTGGTGGTTAATTGCAGCTTCTCAATTAAATTTTTTAAATGCCCCTTTTCAATGCCTCTCCCTAGAAGAATGATTTTACAAGTTGGTATTTTTTCCAATATTTTTGGCATAGCTTGAATTAATAAATGAAGATTCTTTCTTTTCACAAGCCTTCCTGCAGTCAAAATAATGAAATCTTTTGATGAAATCCCATACAAACTGGTCTGAATTACATTTCCAAAGTCCATATAAGGATCTAATGAAACTCCATTACATATTAGTTTCAATGACAGTTTTCCTAATCTCCTCAATATATCTTTTTTCAATTTTGGACTAACGACAATTACCTTATCTGCCTTTTTAAGCACAAAACGTAAAATAGGATCAAAAAAGTGTGGGACTTCATAAAAATCAGCAGGACCATGCACTGTGATGACTAAAGGTATTTTTAATAGTTTTCTTATTATGA
>Ga0307375_10002234_pt1 | contig 20090 bp, 15 predicted proteins | sample TR1MG_FD_202531 | JGI IMG/M metagenome (GOLD analysis project Ga0307375, IMG submission 202531) | Soil microbial communities from Risofladan, Vaasa, Finland - TR-1 | ecosystem: Environmental > Terrestrial > Soil > Coastal area > Acid sulfate soil | place: Finland: Risofladan, Vaasa | collected...
GCTGGAGCCACTGAGTGCGGAGTCGCCGGTGCAGAAATTGATTGAGAAAAATGGCGGCCGCGGCGGATTTGCCCACGTTGCGTTTCGGGTGCGCAACGCACAGGCGGCGTTCGACTACATGAAGCAAAACGGATTCAACCTGATCGACAAAGCTCCGCGACCAGGATCGCGCGGCACGATGGTGTTTTTTGTGCATCCGAAGTCGCGGGCGGAGAATGCGTTCGGATTTCTGATAGAGATTGTGGAGGATCCGGCGGGAGCACAGAGGTAAATACCCGGTCACCGCAGTGACGCGATCGCATTTTCTACATGGGGCAAGCGGGACTACACTCTAAGTGGGAGGTGTGTATTGTCGCGCGTTCTTTGTAGAGCACTTACGCTGACGGCCCTATGTGCGGGGCTTGTCGTGATCTTCGCCTGCCACTCCAAACCCACCCAACCAGCGAACGAAAAACACTACGACATTGAAGGCCGCGTCGTGTCGGTGGACAAAGCCGCCGGGACGATTACGCTCGACCACAAGGAAATTCCGGGATTCATGCCCGCCATGATCATGCCGTACAAAGTGCGGGACAAGTGGGCGTTTGATTTTGTGAAACCGGGCGATCACCTGCGGGCGACGCTCGCGGTAGCCGACGACGAAGGCTTCCTGGAAAACATTTCGGTGACGCAGGATTCGGGGTCGGAGTCGAGCACCTCGCCGGTAAACCTGCCGCACACGGGAGACGCGATTCCGGACTTTCACTTCGTCGATCAGAATGGGCGTCCGGTTCACATCGCGCAGTTCAAGGGAGCACCACTGCTGCTGACGTTCATTTATACGCGGTGTCCGCTGCCGGACTACTGCATACGGATGAGCGGGAATTTTGCCGAAGTTGCGAAGCGGCTCAAGCAGAACGATCCGGCAGCGTGGAAGAAAGTCCATCTATTATCGATAAGTATCGATCCAGACTACGACAAGCCGCCGATACTGCGAGCCTATGGCAAGAGCTATGCGGGAGAGGTCGACCCGAAGTTCGAACACTGGAAATTTGCCAGCGGGACGCCGGCAGAAACGAAGAAGGCGGCGGAGTTCTTCGGCTTGAGCTACGAAAAACAGAGCGGTCAGATTATCCACTCGCTACGAACGGCCCTGATTGGAGCGGACGGAAAACTGGTCGATCTCTACTCGGGGAATACGTGGAAGCCGGATGACGTGGCGGATCAAATTGCAGGGCTGAAGTAAGAAAGTCGCGAGTCACGAGTCTCGAATAAGCGAAGCCCCTTTGAGTCCAGCATGGACCTGAAGGGGCTTTGTCGTGACCGCAAAAGATGTTATCGAGTGGCGACGGGTTCGGTGACGCGCTCGTGGATGAGGTCGGCGACGTGCTTGACGACGCCCCTCATGGCCGCTTGTACGCAGGGTGAGAGTTCCGTGCCGTGACCGAAGCACTCACCGGTGACGGTGGCGAGCAGCGCCGAGGGAGATTTTCCATAGAGGGCGCGGGCAGCTCCCAGGAGAACTCCGGGACTGATGTGGTGCGTCATGGTGAGGGACTTCACTTCAGGGCTGAGAGGCGTGTAGTGGATGGCTCCGGCAACTCCGTCCGTGGATGTGTCGAGAAAAATGACGTAGTCGACGAGAGCGATTGCCTCGGCCAGTTCAGGGCTGAGCTGGTGGCACTCGATGAAGGAGACATCGGGCCCGGCGACGGTTTCGCGCAGGGACTGCAAGGCGCGAAGGCCAAAACTGTCGTCGCTACGCAAGGGGTTTCCGTATCCGATTACCAGCACTTTTTCCATTGTGTCCTCACATGACGGTCGAACACGATTGCACACGCATAGTGTAGGAAGCGGGTGGTGACGCGGATGTGATACGGCTCACACGGGATTGTGTGGACAATTGGTGGCGCGGGTCAGCAGATTCGCGGCAACTGTTCGCCGCTGAGCATGTCCACGATGCGACTGGTGCCGATGCGGCTCTTCATGGTCACCATGCCTGAAGGCGAATCGGTGACGCGACCGATACGGACGGCACCGGTGGCGGGTTCTTCAGAGCGCAGGGCGGCGAGGGCGCGTTCGGCGTCCTTCTGCGGGACGATGGCGATGAAGCGGCCTTCATTGGCGAGGTAAAGCGGATCGAAGCCGAGGACTTCGCAGGCGGCGGCTACGTCTTCGCGCACGGGAATCGCCGTCTCCTCGATGCCGATGTGAAGGCGTGCGGATTCGGCAATTTCGATCAGGGTGGTGCCGAGGCCTCCGCGAGTGAGGTCGCGCAGGCAGTGGACCTCGACGCCGGAGGCGAGCAGCCTTTGCACGGCGGAAGCGAGTGGCGCGCAATCGCTATCGATCTGCGTTTCGAACTCGAGGCCTTCACGCGAGGCCATGATGGCGATGCCGTGACGGCCGATGTCGCCACTGAGCAGAACGACGTCACCAGCGCGAACGGAAGCAGGCGAGATGGGCTGACCATAGTCGATGAGCCCGATGCCGGCGGTGTTGATGAAGACGCCGTCTCCCTTACCTTTGTCGACGACCTTGGTGTCTCCGGTGACAAGCTGCACGCGGGCTGCGTCGGCGGCGGATTTGAGACTCTGCACGACGCGCCAGAGAGTGTCCATGGGGAGACCTTCTTCAAGGATCAATCCACAGGAAAGATAAAGCGGACGGGCGCCGCACATGGCGAGGTCGTTGACCGTGCCGTTGATGGCGAGCGTGCCGATGTCGCCACCGGGGAAGAACAAGGGGCTTACGACATAGGAATCGGTGGTGAAGGCGAGACGCGATTCGCCGATTCCGAAGACGGCTCCGTCGTGGCGCGTTTCGAGGAGCGGACTCTGGAAGGCAGGGAGGATCATCTTTTCGAGAAGCTGGTGCATCAACTTGCCGCCTCCACCGTGGGCGAGTGTGACGGTGGGGTAGTCGGTGAGAGGAAGCGGACAGGAGAGAACGAAATCTTTCGGGGATGACATGATTACGCTTTCGTGGCCGATGCCGGTGCGTCGTGACGCCGGTAGCGGAAGTAGGCGGCGCAGGCTCCCTCAGAGGAGACCATGGGAGCGCCGAGAGGTTTTTCCGGCGTGCAGGCGGTGGCAAAGGCCGGGCACTCGTGCGGCTTCTTCAGGCCCTGCATGATGAGTCCGCTGATGCAGACGGAATTTTCTTCAGCGGTGTAGGCGGAGAGATCGAAACGCAACTCGGCGTCGAACTCGGCATACTCCGATCGCAAGCCGAGGCCGCTGGCGGGAATGCTGCCGACGCCGCGCCATTTGCGATCGACAACGCGAAAGACATTCTTCATTAATTCCTGCGCGGGGAGGTTGCCCTGGGTCTGCACGGTGCGTGTGTACTGGTTCTCGACTTCGTGACGGCCCTGTTCGAGTTGCGCGACGCACATGGCGATGCCCTGGAGGATGTCGAGCGGTTCGAAGCCGGTGACAATGATGGGGACACGATACATTGCGGCGAGCGGGAGATATTCTTCGAAGCCCATCACGGCGCAAACGTGTCCGGCGGCGAGAAAGCCCTGCACGCGGCAGTCGGGCGAAGAGAGAATGGCGTCCATGGCCGGCGGAACGAGGACGTGGGAGACGAGAAGAGAAAAATTCTTCAGGCCAAGCTGCCTGGCCTGGTAGGCGGCCATGGCGTGCGCGGGTGCGGTGGTCTCAAAGCCGACGGCGAAGAAGACAACCTGCTTCGAGGGGTTCTCGCGAGCGATACGGAGGGCGTCGAGCGGAGAGTAAAGGATACGGATGTCGCCACCGCGAGCCTTGACGGAGAAAAGATCACAGTCGCTTCCGGGCACGCGCAGCATGTCTCCAAAGGAACAGAAGATTACATCGGGACGCGAGGCAATCGCCACGGCCTTGTCGATCAGCTCCAACGGAGTGACGCAGACGGGGCAGCCGGGGCCGTGCACGAGGGTGAGCTGTGGCGGCAAAAGTTCGTCAAGCCCGAACTTGACGATGGAGTGCGTCTGGCCGCCGCAAATTTCCATGATCGTCCACGGACGCGTGGTGAGACGCGCGATGGTTTTCGCATATCCGGCACAGGCCGCAGCGTCGCGATACTCGGAGACGAACTTCATCGGCGCGTCGCTCCGGAGGAGTCCGGGGTGAGGTCAGCGAGTTCGTCCATCTCACGGAGATACTCAAAGACGCGCTGGGCCTCGCCCTCCTCCACCTTGCTGATGGCGAAGCCGACGTGAATGAGGACGTAGTCGCCGGCGACGGCATCCGGCAAATATGCAAGGCTGGCGTCACGGATTACACCGCCGAAGTCGACGCGAGCGGCGCGCATCATTCCTTCGCCGGAGATGCTGAGAATCTTACCCGGTACGGCGAGACACATCTTGCTACTCCTCCCTTCGGAAAGTTCGGGCGGCGGCCATGACTTGACCGAGAGCGATGCCGCCATCGTTGGGCGGGATGCGCTGATGCCAGTAGACGCGGAAGCCGGCTGCACGCAGTTTGTTGACGGCGAGCTCGGTCAGGAGCTTGTTCTGGAAACAGCCGCCGCTAAGGGCGATGCGGTCGCACTCCTGATGTTGAGCGATGTGCACGATGGCGTCAGCCATGGCGTTGTGGAACTTCCGTGCAATGCGTCCGAGGGGTACGCCCGCGCGCTGATCGTCAAGAATCTCAATGACCATGCGAGCCCAACTGATGGTCATGGGTTGGCTGGGATCATGCGTGTGGTTGATGGTGTAAGCGTCGCCGGTCACGTCGGTCATGGCGGCAAATTCCAACTCCATGGCGGCCTGTCCTTCAAAGCGGACGAACTGGCGCAATCCGATCAAGGAAGCCACGGCGTCAAAGATGCGTCCGACGCTGGAGGTGATGGGACTGTTCAGTCCCTGGCGGAGCATCTGCCGGACAACCTTGCGCTCGGCGGGAGTGAATGCCTGGACGGATAGAAGATCATCGCGATCGAAGATTTCTTCCCCGAGCATGTCGTAAAGCATGCCGGCAGCGGCACGGCGCGGTTCGCGAACGGCGGATTCGGCACCGGGGAGGCGGAAGGTTCGCAGATGCGCGATGCGCTGGTAGCTGGAAGCGTCGATGGCGAGGAATTCGCCACCCCAGATGGTTCCGTCGGGGCCGTAACCGCTGCCATCCCAAGCTACGCCGAGGACGGGCGGAGCGATGGCGTTTTCCGCCATGCAGGAGAGGATGTGCGCGTAGTGATGCTGCACGCCGAGCGGGGAAGCCGCGTTCCGGTGCGCGTAGCCGGTGGAGACGTAATTGGGATGAAGGTCGCAGGCGACGGCTATGGGCCCGACTTCATAGAGATCGCGGAAGCTGGCGATGACGCGTTCGAAGGCATCGAGCGATTGCACGGAATCGAGGTCTCCGATGTGCTGGCTGACGAAGACCTGGCGACCGACGGAAAGCGCGACGGAGCTTTTCTGATGTGCGCCAACGGCGAGCGTGGGGGCGATGTCCTCGTTGACGACGACCGGCAGCGGAGCAAAGCCGCGCGCGCGACGGAGGATGAGTTCGCGGTCGAGCACGATGCGCGCCACGGAGTCGTCGACATGGTGCACGATGGGACGGTTGTGCACGAGGAAAGCATCGGCGATGCCGCGGAGGCGCTGCACGGCTTCATGCTCATCCGTGCAGATGGGTTCGTCGGAGAGATTGCCGCTGGTTGCCACAACAGGGAAGCCGAGCTCGGACATCAAGAGATGATGCAGAGGCGTAGAGGGCAGCATCACGCCGAGATAGGGATTGCCGGGTGCGACAGCGGGCGCGATGCGGATGCCGGAGCCGGGACGCTGCCAGAGCAGAACAATGGGAGACTCAGGCGAGCACAACAGCCGCTCCTCGGATGAGCTGACCTCGCAGTCGTGGCGAATCATCGCGAGATCGGGGTACATCAAGGCAAAAGGTTTGGCCTCGCGGTGCTTACGCAGTCGCAGGCGGCGGACGGCGTCCTGGCTGCGCGCGTCAGTGACGAGATGGAAACCACCAAGCCCCTTGACGGCGACGATGTTGCCACGGCGAATTTCTTCGGCGGCGTGGAGTAAGGCATCGTCGAATTTTGCGAGCGGGCGTCCATCGGCAGCCCACAGTTCGAGGCGTGGTCCGCAGACCGGGCAGGCATTGGGTTGCGCGTGAAAGCGGCGGTCGCGAGGATCCTGATATTCAGCGGCACAGGCCGGACACATGGTGAACTGCTTCATCGAGGTGGCCTGGCGGTCGTAAGGCAGACGCTCGATGATGCTGAAGCGCGGGCCACAGTGGGTACAGTTGGTGAAGGGATAACGATAGCGGCGATTGGATTTGTCGAAAATTTCCTCCAGGCACTCGGGGCAAGTGGCGATATCCGGAAGGACGAGCGTTGTCTTTTCGCCATCTTCGCTAGGGCGAATCTCGAAGTCCGAGTAGCCGACCGAATCGAGGTAGGAGCATTCGAGGCTCTGGATAGAGGAGACAGGCGGTCTTTCGGATTCGAGGCGTAGAAGGAACCGACGGAGGAGATCCGGCGGGCCTTCGACTTCGAGGAAGACACCGCTACTGGAGTTGTTGACCCAGCCGCGCAGACCGAGTTCTGTGGCCAAGCGATAGATAAAGGGACGAAAGCCGACACCTTGCACGGCTCCGCGAACGACGGCGCGAAGACGCTGCGCACCGGCGGGAGCTACAGATGGGACGATGGTGTCGATAGTTTTGACCAAGAGAAACTCCACGGCGAGTGGGAGATCGAGGGAACCCCACCCCGACCGTAGCCTAGGCGGGGGTGACAGGAGAGGCGAGGACTGGAGTCACGGTGTTCTGTGATTAGAGTCACCCCATGTTCATCGACGAACACGAATTCGGTAACGATGAATCTGTCGCTCGTGGATAGTCCGGCGTTGACGTCGGGAACGTAAACGGCGGCATTGACGTTTACGATCAGCTCGACTTAGGAGATGGCGCGCAGTGGAAGCGGGCTCATGGTGAAGACGTTCGCGATTGCAGGGATGATGGTATGCCTGACGGTTTGTGGGTTCGGGCAGGTTACGACGGGTACGACAAACGTCACTGCAGACATTAAGCATGAGGCAACGCTCTCGGTGGATGCCAGTGATTCGCTCCTGACGAACGATCCGGTTTACGGCACGGGAGCCTACACGGCGACGGTGACGTTCACGGTCTCGGCCACATAAGAAGACCAGGAAGAGCATCAGGAACGCACACGCGCAACGTGTGCGTGACGAGCGTGGTTGCAGTGCGGGTGTTTTGCGACGGAGATGGCCTGGGGGCAGCGCGGCAAAAGCTCCCCCGGTCTCCGGCGCAGGAAGAATTATTGACCGGCGACGATGCTGCACGTCAGTTCGTGCCGACACCAATTGGTGTCTCGAACGTGAGGGCGACGGGAAACAACCACACTTACTCAATCGATGTCACTCTCAGCATGGGGCCGGATAGCCGGTCTTGCGCAGGAACATAAGGATAGGAATGCCAAGTCACCGTAAACTTCGTGGCAACTTTCCAGCAGAGGCGGGCTTGCTACTGGTGTTGATGGGGTGTGTTCCGGTTTTTGGGCAGATGGGGTTGGGAATGGCCCCGATGCGCGTGAAGATGCACCTGGCGCCGGGCAAGGAACATACCGGGTCGCTGATGCTTTACAACGACTCGCACACAGATCTGCGCGTGCGCACGATCCTGAGTGACTTCTACATCGACAACAACGTGACACCGCAGTTTGGAGTGTTTCCAAAGGAAGCCGCGGACTCCTGCCGCACCTGGCTAACGATCAATCCGATGGAAACTGAAATCGGCGGCGGCGGACAGGTGGTAGTGCGGTACACGATCAAGGTGCCGGAGAATGCCACGGAAGGTGATTACCACTGCGCGGCGAACATCACGACACTGCCGACAGCGGCGGCACTGGTTGGAACCGGGATGCGGATCGCGGTGAGCGTAGCGCCGGCATTCTACGTCACGATTGGAGATCCGAGGCTTGACGCTTCCATCAAGAATCTGACGCTGGTTCCCCCAGATTCGAAACTGAAGACGGGGTGGCGGGCGATGCTGACGCTGGAGAACAGCGGACTGAAGCATACGCGCCCCATTGGAGAACTGACGGTCGTCGATCCGCAGGGAAAAGTGGTTCAGAAGGTGAAAGTCCCCACGGTTCCCCTGCTACCGAATCGCGAGCAGGTGTATCCGATGGCGTTGAAAACCGATCTTTCAAAAGAAAACTATACGGTCCGGGTGAAGGTGGACCTTGGAATGCCGGTAATCCAGGATGCGGTGGTTACCGTTTCCGGAGGCAGCAAAACTCACTAAGAGGATCGGATTGCGTTTTACAAAGCCAAGTTCCGCACGACGGACGGCCACGGTACTGCTGTTCATGCTGGTTGCAGGGCAACTCTTATTGGCCCAGGAGTCGGGAGAGGCGGACCGTTCTCATTCCTGGTGGGACCGGCGTGGCAGAGCCGGAAACTGTCGATACACACGAACTACGTCTACCAGACGGCGGCGTATCTGCCGATCACTGGATTTTTTGCCGGCGACAGAAAGGGAACGTTCGCGGATGCGAACTACTCGCCCTTCAAGCGCCTGAGCCTCGCGGTATCGGTATCGCGCTATGAGAACAATCTTGGCGACAACCCGAATATTCCATCGCTGAAAGATAACAGCATTTCGACAGGGTTGAACGTGCTGCTGCCAGGAGCCGTGAATCTGAGTGGACTACGGCGGCGTCCGAGGCAATGTCTTGCCACGTGTTGAGCTGTTCGAAGGGGCGAGACCGGAGCGGACTACGGAAGCAAGGTGCCAACGTGCAGGCTCGCGAGCGGCAGCGGCGAGGACACAAGGAGTGCATGGAAGTCAGTTCAGGCAAAGGAGTTGCGGCGACAACCGAGAAGCGCAGATGAGGAACTGGAGCGGTGAGCGACGTTCCGGAGGGAGAAGCGCAAGGCGCGAACGCGGATGAAGTGATGTCAAAAAAGAACGTGCCGAAGGGGTGCATCAGTTCGATACAGCGAATTTCGATCACTCGGGGCAATCGACAGGAGAGCGCTTACGCTGTGTCGCGAGCAGGCCGAAGATTCGGACTGGAACGCTTCCGTGTGAAATAATAAGGCTGCCATGGATGAGCGAGATTTTTACACCGAACGGCAAGAGACGAAAAAGCACACTCTGCGCTGTCCGCATTGCGGACAAGAGGCGGAGTACGAAATCAACTGGCTGGTTCGCACGAAGAGAAACTCGCTGCCGCCTCGCGCCGACGAGCGCGACCGAGCGAAGTTTGCCAAGGCGCGTTCCTACATGGTTCGCCGCGACGACCTGATGGGCTGCAAGAATGTGCGTTGCCGTAAACGCTTCGAAGTGACCGGAGTGCAGTCGGTGGCGTTTATTGAGTAAGAACAAGAAGTGACCAAGCTACTAAACAGCTAGCAGCAATCCACTCCCCGGTTTGCTGCGTCCATGATTGCAGAGGCGCAACGATGCTCCGCCCGGAGCATTCGATGTTGAACAAGCGCTTCATTAACCGCAGAATTGTTGTTTCCTCCGGCGCAACCACCCAACCAGACTCCCCTGACCCAACCCCAGGATGCAGTGCAGGAATACCCGTTCGGGAGGCGGTCTTTAATTCAAATACGAAAAATGGCGACGGAAGAGCGGTATGGGACTAGCCTAGGAGTTAACTGGGCAAGATGTCGGGTGGCCAATTGCCCAGGCAGGCTCTTCGTCTTCCATTCCCACATATTCCTCGCGCATTAGCCGCTCCGACGGAAGTGCGGCGGGCTGAAAGCAGGTTGGGATGACTCTCAAGAATACTTGTCGAATCATTATCGTGGTGGCGTCCGCTGGCTTGTTGACGTTGTCGAGTTTCTGGCTGAGCAGCGAAAGTAGCGGCATGCTTCGAGATCGAAAAAGCGAAGTTAAGGATTTGGTATACCTGGCGTCGAAGGTGGTGGAGCAGGAGTATGCGAAGCAAAGCGCTGGAACGATCACGGAAGCGGAGGCACAGAAGAAGACCCTTGATACGCTCAACGCGATGCACCATGGAGATATTTACTTCTGGGTTGTCGACAAGGACGACGTGATGATCGCGCAGCCGATTATGCCCAGTGTGATTGGGAAGAGAGCGGACACCATCCTCGACCGGGATGGAAAACGGGTGCTTATGGAGGGTACGAAATTGGCGCGGCAGGAGGGAGGTGGATTCATTTCGTATAGATGGTCCAAACCGGGCAGCGCGCAACCCACGGAGAAGATTTCCTATGGCAAGGGATTCCAGCCATGGGGCTGGGTGATTGGGTCGGGGATTTACATCGACGACATAGATGCGATGTGGAAGAGGGACGCGATAAATGCTGCAACTCTAGGCGCGATTTGCATCGTGATCTTGATATTGGTGGCGACCACAGTGTCCGGTCGGATCGTCCGCCGGTTGGGAATACTGGTGGGACAGATGAAGGAAATCACAGGCGGGGGCGGCGATACCCGCGCTCTCTCGATTGCCCTGGCGAATGACAAAACGATTGCTGGCGCAGATATGGCGAAAGACGAGATGGGAATCTTGTCGGCAGGATTCCGGGAGATGTTGCAACAAATCGAAAAACGCGATGAGGCATTGCGGAGGCATAGCGAACATCTGGAAGAAGAAGTGACGGCGCGCACCACAGAGTTAATGACACTTAACACGCAGTTGGTGGCGGCCAAGGAGGCGGCGGAATTGGCGAGCCGCACGAAAAGCGAATTCCTGGCAAATATGAGCCACGAAATTCGCACGCCACTGAACGGAATACTGGGAATGACGGAGCTGGCTCTAGATACGGAGCTGACACGCGAACAGCGAGAGTATCTGGATATGGTAAAGACCTCGAGCGATTTATTGCTAGGAGTTATCAACGATATTCTCGATTTCTCCAAGGTGGAAGCGGGCAAGCTGGAACTCGACCCGATCGATTTCAACCTGCATGACGCTGTGAGCGAGACGATGAAAGCCCTGGCGCTGCGGGCTCATCAGAAGGAGTTGGAACTGGCGTTCCGTATTGACGATAGCGTTCCGCAGCGCGTGGTGGGCGATCCGGGGAGGGTGCGGCAGATACTGGTGAACCTGGTGGGGAACGCAATCAAGTTTACGAAGCGCGGAGAAGTGATCGTTGAACTAACGAGCAAACCGGCGAACGATAAAGAGCTCGAATTGCAGATGTCGGTGGCGGATACGGGAATTGGAATTCCTCCCCAGAAGCTCGCGAAAATATTCGAGCCGTTCACGCAAGCAGAGGGCAGCACGAGCCGTCACTACGGCGGGACGGGACTGGGATTGACGATCTCGTCGCGACTGGCGGCAATGATGGACGGGCATATCGAAGTGCAGAGCGAAGTGGATAAGGGCAGCACGTTTCGCGTCTCCCTGAAAATGGGCGTTGCCAGCATCGCATCGGCCGAAGTGGCGCAGGCGATGCAGGGAGAACTGATGAACATGCCAGTGCTGCTGGTGGATGACAACGCGACGAATCGCCACATTATCGAAGGAATCGTGCGCAGTTGGGGCATAGACGTCACTTCCGCGGACAATGCGCCGGAGGCGCTGGAACTGATGAGGCGGCGATCCGCGGAGGGGAGGAGCTTCCGGATGTTGCTGACAGACTGCAATATGCCGGGGATGGATGGCTTCGAGTTGGCAGAGAAAGTGAAGCAAGACCCGGACCTGGTTAGCGTGGTGATCATGATGTTGACGTCCTCTGGACAACGGGGTGACGCTGCGCACTGCCGGCAATTAGGCATCTCAGCATACCTGGTGAAGCCAATACGAAAGTCAGAGCTACTGGCGACGATGCTGGCGGCCCTGGGACGCGCGTCCGACAAGAAGCCGGAACTGGTGACGCGACATCTTTTGCGTGAACAATATGGAAAGATGCGCATCCTGGTGGTGGAGGACAACGCGGTCAACCAAATGCTGTCGGTGCGAGTACTGGAAAAATTGGGGCAGGACCCGGCAGTGGCAAACAATGGTCGAGAGGCGCTGGATGTCCTCGAAAAACAACAATTCGATCTGGTACTGATGGACGTGGAGATGCCAGAGATGAACGGATTGGACGCGACGCGAGCGATTCGCGAAAAAGAGAAAATAACGGGCGAACATCTGCCGGTGGTTGCCATGACTGCACACGCGATGAGAGGCGACCGGGAGATATGCATGGAGGCCGGCATGGATTACTACATTACAAAGCCGGTAAAATTCGCCGAAGTAGAAGCGGTTTTGAAGCGGTACTCGAGCGAGGCGGGAAAGCCGTCTGCGTAAGTAGAGGAGCCTCTCGAAGTTTACGAAAACGTCCGTGCAAATTCCCAACCGTGAACGGCCTCGTTCATTTTGTGGCGCAAATAAGAACCCTCATGCCGGAGGCGCCCTATATGATGTAGCGGGAATTTTTCCGTGAAGGAATAAACATTGAAAGCTACATCTACTACTTACTTGATCCGTATACTTTGCTGCCTGCTATTGACGACAGCTTTAACCGCACAAACTGCTCCGCAAATTCTGAAGCCCGCGAATGAGCCGCCGAACCTGGGTGAACTCAAGAAAGAACTGAAGTCCTACCACGACTGCACTTGTGCGTGCGGCTGCTACGCGAAGGACCTGGACGCGCAGACGCAACAGGCGATGGATTTCCTGAACAAGCGCGTGGCGGAGAAGAAGCCCGGAGAAAAACTGGCGATGGTGCTCGATATCGACGAGACGTCGCTCTCGAATTATCCGCTGATGTTGCGGGAAGACTTTGGGTATAACCCGGCGGAATCAGAAGAGTGGGATGCGTCGGGGAAGGCGCCGGCGATTCCGGGCACGCTGCGGCTTTACAAGCGCGCACAGGAGCTCGGCGTGGCGGTCTTCTTCATCACGGGACGTCGGAGTCCGGAACTGGCCTCGACGGAGAAGAATCTGAGAGGACAGGGATATACAAATTGGACGGGACTGACACTACGCGCTCCCGACCAGGCGCACATGGCGACGATCGCGTACAAGTCCGGCGAGCGGAAGAAGATCGAGGAGCAGGGATACCGGATCATCCTGAGCGTAGGCGACCAGATGAGCGATCTGCTCGGGAATCCGCAGGCAGAGATGTCAGTTAAGCTGCCGAATCCGTACTACTACCTTCCGTAAAAGAGGCGTCACGGAACCTTGGTCGCGACGGGGACGTCGAGCGAACCGAGCCGTCCGGTGTTGCGGTCGAGGACGGCGATGCGCAGGGAAGCGACCGGGCCGGTGAGGTGGAGTGTCTGGCGCACCCGGATGCCTGCCTTGTGATACTGCGCGACCGAGTCGGCGGTCATGGGCAGCGTGACCATGTTGGCGACGCTGCCGGTGGCCTTGCCGTCGCTGCTCCAGGCGCTGGCCGAGAGATCGAAGCGAGCCTCGATGGGCTTGCCTTCGGAGCCGGTGACCTGAAACTGGTTGCCGTCGAGCGAGTACTCGTATTCGAGCGTGACGGGGTCTGTCTGCGGCAGCAACTTCACGGTGAAGACGATCTCGCTGGCGGGCGGCGACTCGCGCTTGAGGGCGGCGCTCATCTCGCGCGAGATCTGCGCCTCCGAAGGTGCCGTGTCGAGAATCGCGTAGTATCCGCGTCGATAGGCCAGTTGGACTCTCCGGTGTGCAATCTTCACTTCAATCTTGCGAAACCTCCCATCGAAGTTCTGGTTGGACGGACGATAGGAAACCGCATAGTACGAGGCGCCCAGGTCCATGCTCTTCTGCATGGCGGACTTGAGATCGTTGCTGTTGTAGAAGGCGCGGCCGCCGGTGTACTCGGCAAACTTCTGCATGCTGGAATGGACGTCGGCGATGTGCTGCTGGACCTCGCCGGCGCGATCAACCATGACGTAGCCCTCAGCAGTCTTTTCCGGATAGGCAAGCTGGCTCCCCCACGTAGTGGCGTCGGCCGAGGAAGTGAGCTGGCCGAAGATATCGACGGGATACATGGCAATGTTCGCTGCCGCCAGTTGCGCCGAGACTTGCCTCACGAGGGGCTCATAATTGCGATCACGGCTCGGCGCTACAGCATGAGACATGATTCCACCTGAACCCATCGGCGTAAGCATGAGAAGCGGAAAGCCCCCCGAGACCCAGATGACATTCTTGCGGCCGGAATACACCGCCGAGGCGCGAGCAAGCTGGCGTAAGGCGTCGATGGTCAGCATGACTCGGTTGTCTACCGCTCTCACTTGCATCTGCTTTATGGCCTCGATGATCCCACCTGTGACGCTCTCATCCGAGTCTCTGTAACCGAGGAATAGGCTGTCGAACTCGCGTTGCTTGTCCGCTTCGGACTGGTAGAGGGCAGACTTCCTCAATTCGATCTTGTTGGCGGCCGCGATTAACTCGTCGCTGCTCGCGGTGAACGGCTGGACAAGATTAAGCCGTGTTGTAAGCGTGAACAGCGCTACCTGTCTTCCGGGAGGGAGGCTCCGCAGAAGCAGGATCATCTGCATGCGGGCGTCCGACTGGTTCTCCATAGGGGAATTCAGAAGGTCGAGGACGATGATGTTGACGGTCTTGGGAACGGCGTCGGGGAGATTCGTGAACTCGCCGGGCGGAAGCGGCATCCGGTGTTCACTTGCCGTGACCATGGCTCCCGGCCGCACATATTCAAACGATGCCAGGGCTTGGCGGTGCCCATCTTCAGTGACGACGATGTCCTCGGGGCGGAGTCCGGTGATGGGGCGGCCGTGGCCGTCGGTGACGACGATGTCGAGGTTGACGACGCGGACGTTCGAGCGGAAGGTGGGTGTCTGGCCCAGACTCGGCAAAGACGTAACTAAAGGAACGAATAGAGAAAGGACAAGTGCCGAAAGCGCCCTGCGAGACATATTTCTCACCTCACGCGGATTGAGTATTGGCCAGCCAAAATCACCGGTGACAAAGCAGACTTTTCCCCAGGCTATTCTGATTCAGCTTGGGTGCCGTTCCAAATGAAGTCAAACAGAATAAGGATGAAATCTGTAGAAGAGTGCAAAGACGGGCAGGGGTGACTTACTGGATAAGTGCGCCATCGGGTCGGTTTCGGCGGTGCCGGTGTAGACTCTTCGGCAAGCGGTCTGTTTTCCTGACACAACCATGGCACGAACATCGGTAGCGGAACTCGTAGAAAGTTTTGAGCGGCGCGGCGAGGAGTGCGCGTACGTCTTCCGGCGCGGGTACAGGAGCGTCCGGTGGAGCTACGCGGAAGTGGCGTCGACGGCGCGGCGGTTTGCGCGCGAACTGGAGCGGCGCGGCGTTCAACACGGCGAGCGGGTGATGCTGTGGGGCGAGAACTGCGCGGAGTGGGTGGCTGCCTTCTATGGCTGCGCGCTGCGCGGGGCGGTGGCCGTGCCGATGGATCGCGCGTCGACGCCGGATTTTGCGGCGAAGGTTGCGCAGCAGGTGAGTGCGAAGCTGGCGGTGTGTTCGCGCGAGTTAGCGGGACGATTGCCGGGTGTCGCGGTGATGGTGCAGGAGGACCTGGCGGCGGAGCTGGCAAATCATCCGGCGGAGTATGCCTCGGCAACTGTATCGCGCGACGACATATTGCAGATCATCTTTACCTCGGGGACGACGGCCGATCCAAAGGGCGTGGTGATTACGCACGGCAACGTGCTGGCGAACCTGGAACCGCTGGAGCGCGAGATTGCGAAGTATCTGAAGTACGAGAAGTATGTGCATCCGCTGCGGTTTCTCGATCTGCTGCCGTTGAGCCACGTATTTGGGCAGTTCCTGGGGCTCTACGTGCCGCAGGCGATGGGCGCGACGGTGGTTTTCCACGAGTCACTGAACCCGACGGAAGTGATGGAGACGATCAAGCGGGAACGGGTGAGCGTGTGCGTCGCGGTACCGCGGATGCTGGAGTCGCTGAAGCAGAAGGTGGAGCGCGACCTGGAACAGGCGGGCGAACTGGAACGCTTCCGGAGGAAGTTTGTGGCGACCGAGGGTACGCACTTTGCGCGACGGTGGTGGAAGTTCCGGAAGATTCACAATGAGTTTGGTTGGAAATTCTGGGCATTCATCTCGGGGGGCGCGGCGCTGGACGAGGAGACGGAACGATTCTGGGGGCGGCTGGCGTTTGCAGTGATCCAAGGCTATGGGCTGACGGAGACGACGTCGCTGATTTCGGTGAACCATCCGTTCCGGAAAGAGAAGCGCTCGATCGGCAAGGTGCTGCCGGGACGCGAGATGAAGCTGGCTGAAGACGGCGAGATTCTGGTGCGCGGAGAGAATATCGCGTCACGATATTGGCAGGGAAGCGAGCTGAAGGAAGTCTCCGGCGAGGAGGGATGGTTCCACACCGGCGACCTGGGCGAGTTGGACGCAAAGGGGAACCTGTACTTCAAGGGCCGGAAAAAGAGCGTGATTGTGCTGCCTTCGGGGATGAATGTGTATCCGGCGGATCTGGAGGGGGCGCTGCGGCATCAACCGGGCGTAAAAGACTGCGTGGTGGTGGCGATTCCGGTGGGCGGAAACGCGGAGCCGTGCGCGGTGCTGCTCATGGAAGACGGATCGGCGGAAGCGGCGGTGCGGAAGGCAAATGAGAGCCTGGCGGAGTTTCAGCAGATAAGGCGCTGGCTGACGTGGCCGGAAGAAGATTTCCCACGGACTCCCACGCAGAAGCCGAAGACGGCGCTGATTGAGCAATGGGCCCGGGAGCATGAGCACGGCGGCGTGGCGACGGGCGGAATCGGCGAGTTGATCGCGAGGATGACGTCGCGGGCGGCGGCAGTGGCTGGTAACGAAGCGCGGCTGGAAGAAGACCTGAATCTCAGTTCAATTGATCGCGTGGAGTTGCTGTCGGCGCTGGAGGACCGGTACCAGGTCGATCTGAGCGAGGCGAAGTTTACGGACGCGGCGACGGTGGCCGATCTGCAACGGATGGTGCACGAAGCAGGCGCGTCGGACGGGAGCCACAGGTATCCGCGATGGGCGCAGCGGTGGCCGATGACATGGATTCGTCCGGCGATCTATACGGCGGTGACATGGCCGGCGACGATGCTGATGGCGAAGCCGAAGGTGATCGGGCGCGAAAATCTGCGCGACCTGAAAGGGCCGGTTCTGGTGGCGTGCAACCACGTGACGTATATCGACATAGGATTCGTAATGGCAGCGCTGCCGTGGCGACTGCGCTGGAAGGTGGCTCCGGCGATGCAAGGCGAGATGCTGCGGCTGATGCGGAATCCTCCGAAGGGGACTCCTTGGTGGAGAGCGCGGCTGGACCAACTGGACTACTGGCTGATTACGGCGCTGTTTAATGTCTTTCCGCTGCCGCAACGGTCGGGGTTTCTGAGGGCGTTTGCGTTTGCGGGAGAGAGTGCGGATCGCGGATACAGCGTGGTCGTATTCCCGGAGGGACGCAGGACGGAGAACGGAAAGTTGTCGGCGTTCCAGGCGGGGATTGGAATGCTGACAAACCGGTTGAACCTGCCGGTGGTTCCGATGCGCATTGATGGACTGTGGGAGGCGGCGCAGAAGAAACAACTGCTGGTGGCGCCGAACAAAATCACCGTGCGCGTGGGAAAGCCTGTGACGTACGCGCAGGGTGAGAATCCGAACTCGATCGCCAAGGACCTGGAGCGGAGGGTGAGAGAGATGGGGCGAATTGACGATTGACGACCGGAAAAGACGAAATTTTCGGATTGCCGCATTGCCGGATTTTCGAAAGGAAAGAACAGGAGATGCGGGGGTGATGCGTCGTTGCGGTGAATATTGTGAATAAAGTTGATAAATTCGATGCATAGTCCGTAAAAGCTGCGTTTTTTGGGTGTATAGGGAAAGAGATAATTCCAGCCTTATGTGACCGCCATCACAACCTTACCTCCCGGCGGTTTGCTCCAATAGAAAGTCACTGAAGGGCCAAACCGGGGCCCCGGGGACGGAGTCTGCCGGTTCGACCAGATCGATGTGCAACGGCAACGGTGGTAGTCGTCCACCGGAGAGAAGAATTCTGCATGCCGGCAATTCCTTTGAATAAAGAAAAACTACGCGCGGAAGTGCAACACCTGTGGCCTGAGCTGGAGTGGATTGGCGATGAGGGGCTGCGGGAGAAGGTGACGCGGTGCTGGGAGCGGGCGTTTGAGTTGAGTCCGCTGATGCCGGATGACCTGACAAAGATTCCGTTCACGCTGCTGGTGGCGAACTGTCCGACGACGTTCATGGAGCACAAGCGGTGCGTGGTGCACATTGCTCGCGACGCGGCGCGTGCGATGCAGGAGTTCATGGGCACGGCGCTGAAGATCGACATGGATACGGTGATTGCGGGCGCGATTCTGGCCGACGTGGGCAAGTTGCTGGAGTACGAAAAGCGCGACGGCAAGACAGTGCAGAGCGAGCGCGGAGAGATGCTGCGGCATCCGTTCACAGGCGTCGCGCTGGCAATGGAGTGCGGGTTGCCGGATGCGGTGTGCCACATCGTGGCGACCCACGCGGCCGAGGGCGACCTGGTGAAGCGCACGACGGAAGCCTTCATTGTGCATCACGCGGACTTCATGGCGTTCCTGCCATTCAAGGACAAGAAGAATTTGAGGTAGGACGTTGTCCCACGTTATCGCCCAAAGGCGGGGCGCGAACGTGGGGCACCCAGCTACACACAAAGGCGAAGGATATGGCGGAGAAGAAAGAAACGATCACAGCGGTGATGTCGAAATGGGCGGCGGGTGTGCGGTTCGAAGACCTGTCGAAGGATGCGGTGTACCAGGCGAAGCGGTTTCTCCTGGATTCGCTGGGATGCGCCCTGGGCGGATATCAGCAGCATGACGTGGTGATTGCGTTGGGCGTGCTGCAGGAGATCGCGGCGAGCGGCCCGGCGACGGTGATCGGCTCGGGCAAGAAGATGGATGTGGTGTCAGCGGCGCTGGCGAACGCGCTGATGGTCCGCTGCATGGACTACAACGACATTTACTGGAAACAGGACCCGTCGCATCCGTCTGACATTATCCCGGCGGCGCTGGCTTGCGCGGAGCGGGCGAAGGGCGACGGACGCGAGCTGATCGTGGGTATTGCGCTGGGACATGAATTCGAGTGCCGGATGTGCGAAGCGGCGGTACCGGGAATCCGCGAGAGAGGGTGGCATCACGCGACGCTGACGGCGTTTGTCTCGCCGATCGTGGCGGCACGGATGCTCCACCTGACGTGGGAACAGATGCAACACGCAATCGGAATTTCGGCGAGTGCGCGTTGCACGCTGGGTGCGGTGACGGCCGGCAAGCTGACGATGATGAAGAACACGGTGGATCCGATGGCAACGGAAAGCGGCGTGATGGCGGCGCTGCTGGCGGAGAAGGGATACACAGGGCCGGAACACGTGATCGACGGCAAGGAGGGACTGGCGCACTGCTTTGGGCCGGAGTGGAAGCTGAACCTGCTGACCGACGGGTTGGGCGAAAGCTGGCGGATCACGCAGTGCGGCATGAAGTTTTTCCCGACCGAGGCGCTGACACATGCGCCGATCTCGGCGGTGCTCGACCTGGTGAAAGGCAACGACCTGAAGCCGGAGCAGATTGCGAAGGTGCACATACGGTCGCTGGCGCGGGCGGCGGACATTCTGGCCGATCCGAGCAAGTACGATCCGCACACGAAGGAGACAGCGGACCACTCGCTGCCATATTGCATTGCGGCGGCAATCGCCGAGCGGCAGGTGACGCCGGCGCAGTTCACGATGGCGAAGATCGAAGATCCGCTGATCCGCGCGCAGTTGCGCAAAGTGGAAGTAGTGGCGGATGCGGAGATCGAAAAGGTGTTTCCGGCGCTGCAACGGGTGATCGTGAAGATCACGACGACGGACGGACGGGAGTTTACGAAGCAGCTTGACTACCCGAAGGGCGATCCGAGGAATCCGCTGAGCGATCGCGAGATTGAAGAGAAGTTTGCAGCGTTGGCGGAAGGAGTCTTGAAGAAAGAAGAGCAGAAGCGGCTGATCGACGCCGTGTGGAACCTGGAGAAGCTGGGTTCGGTGACGGAGTTGATGGCGCAGACCGGGAAGCGCGGCTAACCCGCGCTATCCGCGAAGGACAACATATCCGAGGAAGGTGAACCATGACGGCCTTACTGAAGTCGTATGGAAGACATAAGTCGGAAGTGGAGATCTGTCATTGCCTGGAGTGCCAGGCGGAGATGGAACACGAACTGGGACGCAACGATTGGTG
>Ga0307375_10002236_pt1 | contig 20062 bp, 18 predicted proteins | sample TR1MG_FD_202531 | JGI IMG/M metagenome (GOLD analysis project Ga0307375, IMG submission 202531) | Soil microbial communities from Risofladan, Vaasa, Finland - TR-1 | ecosystem: Environmental > Terrestrial > Soil > Coastal area > Acid sulfate soil | place: Finland: Risofladan, Vaasa | collected...
GTGCCGGGTCGCGTTCTTGGTTTACGGAAATATCAGGCAATCGGCTGATTGTGCGAGGGATCGACGTGCTATGAGCGCTGCCGACTCACCAAAACCCCGAGGCAAAGCCCCCGCCCCAGGTTTCGGTGAGAAGGATCGCTGTTAGAAGCGGAAGAGGACGCTGACGTTGACGTTCGAAAAAGTCCCGGCGGTATAGTCCCAGTACGTGTTACCGATGTTGTCGTACTCGTCGTACTCAAAGCGGAGATTGATCGCGGGATTGAGGGCGATGTTGCCGCCTATACCCAGCAAAGGCGTGAGCCCCACGCTGGAGTGAGACGCGCACGGAGAGGAGCTTGAGCTGCAGGTTTCGCTATCGGTGGTGGAGGCAATACCGAGTTTCCAGAAAACCGAGAAGACGCGATTGACGGGATAATAACTGATGAAAGACATCGATAGGGCCGATATTTGATCGGACTCGGCGTATGTTGCGCCGCTAGCTGCGTCAATGGCATTCAGGTTGTAGGTGCCGAAGTCCGTGTAGGCAAGTTCTAACGCCGCATAACGCGTGAATTGATAGCCCCCAAAGATACTCGAAGCCCCGTACGACGTCGCGTAAGAGGCAACTGGTGCCGTCATCGGGGCGGTGATCGCATAAACGTTCTCGTCTGCGTTCTCCGAATAAGCGGACCCATACCCGACGCCGACATACCAGCGTGACGCGGCGGCAAGCCCGGGTATCGATAGACACATAAGGCCCACCAACAATGCGCTCTTTACAGATTTCATGATATCGAACCCGCCCAGATTTGAGGTTACGGTCGCGTGGCTACCGGATAAGCCCGCGCCAAACCGGGCCACGATGATGCGCGCACACGCCGCGATGTTATCGCAAATCGATGCGCTGCGAGTCGCGGGGGAACATGAAAGCGAGGTGTCCGCAATACGCAGCTCCTGCGGGCCATCGTATTACCGGTACAGTGCGCAAAGCATAAATAAACCTATCAGGTCGGGAGATTGGGTGTCAATGATGAGGATCAAGGCAATAAGATGGACGGACACCGGTTGTTGTAACGGCCAACCAATAGAAGATTACGGCATTAACCGTGTTGTGCCGGGACAATACCCGATCATGAGTTTTATCCGAACGAACTGCTCGGTAAACCCGTAGCGATTTACCTGAGTAACCGCTGTGTACCAAAGAAAGCGAAGCGAGGGCGCGAGTACAACTGCTGGACGGCAGCCAGCGCCCCTTCGCTGTGCACAGGGACCATGGTCGCGCCTTAACCTTAAGGGCGTGAAGGCGACTGGAGTGTCCTATCGCGGTCGGCGCGCGCAGGTGGTTTGATCCTGTTCGCCGGCGGGACCAGACCTTGCGCGGTCTTTCCTCGTCGTGACTCAAGGCTTTCAGTGGTTTTTCAGGGAAAGCGGAACCGTGTCTCGATCAACTCGATGCGGCAACGTCACTTACAGATCTTGATTTGCCAGGGAGCCGACTCGAGTCACTGAAAGGCGATCATAAGGATCAATACAGCGTCCGGATCAACGGTGGGTGGCGAATATGTTGCGAATGGCACGAAGGCCGAACGCGAGCGGCCACACCGGCGTGTTCCGGTGTGGCCGCTCATGGGCTCGCGTACTCCCGGCCAGGAGCGGCCTGTTGCGACTGCCTATCGCAAGCGATGCTGGCATAATGACAGCATGAGTGTACGAATTACCATCCGGGACGTGCTGGAGATAGTGCGACGAGGGCTTGCCGTGCGTGCCGCCGTACAGGGCAGGTCCATGCAGGAATTTCTGCGGATAGAGCTTGAGCGGCTAGCGGCGCGCCCAACGGCGGATGCTTGGCTGGAACAAGTGCGAAGGCGCAAGCGCACGACTCAGACCAAGGTCGCTTCGGAACAGATTCTCAACAGCCGCGATGCCGACCGACTGTGAGCGATCGCTATGAAGTGTTGGGGACGCCCCAAAGAGAAACGCCTCCACGAGGGAGGTGTTGGGCCGGAGAGGCGATCGCCGGCCGGGTTAAAAGGCCGTATTGCTGTAACAACGCCCACCCGTATTAAGATATTGTAGCCGTGCTCGGACGGACGCGGCGTCACTTTAATGGCAAATTGCTGCGGGTGATTGGGGCACCTTTACCTTGGGACACCCATTCAGTAGCATGCTAAGGTATGAGCAACGCATAATAGACCCACGCGTGACCGGTCGGTTCAAGGGAAGAGCTGCATAGATGACATCGAAGCCCACAATGGATGTAGTATTGGCCCAGCCGCGCGGATTTTGCGCAGGAGTGGTGCGGGCCATAGAGATTGTAGAGCGAGCGCTCGAGGTGTACGGCCCGCCAGTCTACGTGCTCCATGAGATCGTCCATAATCAGTATGTGGTAGAGGATCTGAAGGCGCGCGGCGCCGTTTTTGTCGAGCGCTTGTCCGAGGTGCCGGCCGGGGCGCCTACGATTTTCAGTGCCCATGGTGTGGCAACAGCCATGGTGGATGAGGCGGCCGCGCGTAGCCTCGATATTCTGGATGCGACCTGCCCGCTTGTGACGAAGGTCCATTACCAGGCGCAACGTTATAGTTTGGAGCGATATTCCGTCATAATCATCGGTCACCCAGGTCATCCCGAGGTGGAGGGGACGCGGGGGCGCATTCCGGGTCCTGTCTATGTCGTCTCGGATGTCGATGACGTGGCCCGTTTGGAGGTCGCCGAAGGCGAGCGGCTCTCTTATGTGACGCAGACGACCTTGAGCGTCGACGACACGAAGGATGTAATAGCGGCCTTGCGCCAGCGTTTCCCCGAGATTCAAGGACCGGATTTGAGTGGGATATGCTATGCCACACAGAACCGCCAAAATGCGGTGCGTAAATTGGCCGGTCAAGTGGATATTTTGCTGGTGGTCGGGGCGCGCAACAGTTCCAACTCGAACCGTTTGCGTGAAGTGGGTGAGCAGCCGGGAACCCGCGCCTATTTGGTTCAGGATGCGACGGAATTGGATCCGGCATGGTTTAGCGGATCGTTGCGCGTGGGGATCACAGCCGGTGCCTCGACCCCGGAGATTCTGGTGCGCGGAGTCTTGAAGCAACTGGAGGCCTTTGGTGTGGTGCAGGTTACGGAGATGCCGGCCGAGCCCGAAACGACGACGTTCCGCCTGCCGGTGGCTCTATTGAAGAAGGCTCGGAGTCCCCTTTAGGAATTTTGGGGCCCATGGAGTAGGAGAGAAGTTATGCAAGTGCCGATAAGGCAACAGTGGCGCGTGGGTCGGTATATTCTAGGCCAGAAGTTGAAGGGGATAAAACATTACCCTCTCGTTCTGATGCTAGAGCCCCTTTTTCGGTGCAATTTGACCTGTTCTGGCTGCGGCAAAATCGAGTATCCGGAAGATATCCTGGATAAGCGGCTCAGTGTCGAGGAATGTCTACACGCGGTCGATGAATGCGGCGCGCCCATCGTCTCGATTCCGGGTGGCGAGCCTTTGGTTCACAAGGATATGGCCGAGATTGTGGCGGGCATCGTCGCACGGAAAAAGTTCGTGTATCTCTGCACGAACGCCTTGTTGTTGCCGCGCAAAATCAATGAGTACACCCCATCGCCGTATCTTACCTTCTCCGTCCATTTGGATGGAAATCGCGAGCGGCACGATAAATCCGTGTGCCGGGAGGGCGTGTTTGATAAGGCCGTGGAGGCCATTAAATTGGCTTGCGATCGCGGCTTTCGGGTGACCGTGAATTGCACGCTCTTTCAAGAAGAGGATCCGACCGAGGTCGCGGCATTTTTTGATTTCGTGAACGAACTCGGCGTCGAGGGCGTCACGGTGTCCCCGGGTTACAGTTATGAGCGCGCCCCTCGCCAGGATGTCTTTTTGCGGCGTGAGCAGAGCAAAACACTTTTTCGTCGAATCTTTGCCCTGGGCCGTGAGCGGGCCGGCAAGTGGCGATTTAATCAGTCTAGCCTCTTTCTCGATTTCCTGGCCGGCAATCAGACCTACCAATGTACGCCTTGGAGCAACCCCACCCGCAACGTCTTCGGTTGGCAGAAGCCGTGCTATCTCTTAAGTGATGAGGGGTATGCGCCGACATTCGCGGAATTGATAGAGACGACTCCCTGGGAACGTTATGGGACGGGCCGCCACCCCAAATGCGACAACTGCATGGTCCATTGCGGCTATGAGGGGACGGCGGTGAATGACACCTTTGCGCACCCTTTGAAGGCCCTACGCGTCTTTTTGTGGGGGCCGCGCGTGACAGGCCCCATGGCGCCTGAGCCTGAGCCGGATTATCGCGAGTCGGGAATCCCGGTCGCGATCCCCGCGCCGTCCCCGAAGAGTCTGGGTTAAGTCACAATCAAGCTGGGTGACGGGATGGTTTGGGTCGCGCTCGCGGCGTCTTTGTGGTGTGCGTTGCTGATCGTTCCGTGGCGTCCGTGGCTACAAAGTGAGTGCTTGGAGGCGGATCCAGCCGCGGTTGGGTCTTGCGGGGAGGGGCAAGTCACGGTGTTGATGCCGGCACGCAACGAAGAGGCCGTGATCGGTCAGACGTTGACGGCTCTCGGGCAACAGGGTGTGTCTTTGGCGGTCATCGTGATCGATGACGCCTCGACCGACGCGACCGTCGCGGTCGCGCGGCATTCCGGGCTTGCGGGTCTTACGGTGATTCAGGCCCCGGAGCTGCCGGCGGGTTGGACTGGCAAGCTGTGGGCGCTTGAGCAGGGGCGGGGTTTGGTCGCTACTCCGTACATCCTTTTGCTTGATGCCGATATCTATCTGGGCCCGGCTACAGTCCCTACGTTGTTGCGTAAGGCCCAGCGCGAGCGGTTGGCGCTCGTGTCTTTGATGGCGGCGCCTGCTATGACAGGGTTCTGGGACCGCTGGCTCATGCCCGCCTTTATTTACTTCTTCAAGCTTTTATACCCGTTTCGATTGGCGAACCGACCGGGCTCGCGATGGGCGGCTGCGGCCGGTGGTTGCCTATTGGTATCACGAGACATGCTTTCTGCCATCGGCGGGTTTGGTGCCTTACGCAATGCCGTCATCGATGATTGTAGTCTGGCCGGATTGATTAAGCGTCGCGCATCGGGGGCGATCTGGGTGGGGGTTACGCACTCTGCTGTCATGATGCGCGCAAGCGGGCTTTCGGGGTTTTGGCGCATGGTCGCCCGCACGGCCTTTACCGAGCTTCGCTATTCCTGGGCGTTGCTCGCCCTTTGTACCATGATTATGCTGCTCATGTTTGTGGTGCCGGTAGCCGGCCTTTTTTTAGGGGGGACTGCAGTCCGGATCGTGGCCCTTCTGGCGCTCGTCTTTATGGCTATCAGTTATGCGCCGACTGCCCTTTTTTATGGACAATCGCGATTTTCTTTGGCGGGGTTACCGCTGGTTGGGATCGCTTTTCTGCTTATGACCTACACTTCGGCCCTATGGTATGCTCGCGGCGTGCGTTCCCAATGGAAGGGTCGAGCCTACCGCAGAGGGAAAGTGTGAGGGTTTGAGGTCCGCAGGGTCTATGAGAAGGGCAAAAGGAGAGGCTATGGGATGGCAAAAAAGTGGGGGGCGTGTCGGGATTTCGGCGTGCGTCTTTATTCTTTGTATCGGCATGGCACAAGCGCATGCCGTGAGCGTTCAGCCCGCAGTAGCGGTCATCGCGCGTTTTCAGCAGACCTTGCTTTCGGTGATGAAGAAGGCACCAGAGCTCGGCTTTAAGGGCCGTTATCGGATTCTTGCGCCCGCGGTCCGTGAAAGCCACGATCTCCCGTTTATCGCAGAAATCACGGTGGGGCCTTACTGGCCGCAGTTGACCGCGGCAGCGCGCGCGGCCTTCGTGCGGACCTTTACGCAATTGACAGTCGCTACCTATGCCGCCCAATTTGACGGGTATTCGGGGGAGGCCTTTCAGGAGACGGCAGCCCATGCTGTAGCAGGGGGCGATGTGTTGGTAGAAACGACCCTGACGGCTCATGGTCGTAAGGAAGCGACACTTGACTATCTTTTGGCGCAAAGCGGGTCGCATTGGAAGATTGACAATATCGTCGCCAATGGGGTGAGCGATCTTGCGTTGAAGCGCGCCCAGTATACGGCGGTTATACAGAACAAGGGGTTCCCGGCGCTGCTTGCGATGTTGCGCGTAAAAGTGGCGCAGTTGAGTAAGGCAAGATAGGGCCCGCTAGTTATGCGCAAGGTCGATATGTCACGGTATCATGGTTGATGGCGCGCCCTGCAAAGGGGCATGGCGGATGCGCGGGTTTATCTTGTGCCTAGGTGTTGCCCTGGTTCTGGCAGGGTGCGCTACCACCGGTGGCGGTAGTAGTCGCTCGGATCCCCTGGAGCCTATGAATCGGCGTTTTTACCTATTCAATAATGCCGCGGACCGTCTGGTGATGGCGCCGGTGGCTCATATGTACACAAAGGCGACTCCGAAACCACTGCGGGCCTCACTCACCCATTTTTTTCATAATGTAACCTACCCAGACGTGATCGTGAACGATTTTTTGCAGGGTAAGTTGCACCAGGGTGTAAGCGATATTAGTCGTTTTGTCGTAAATAGCACGGTTGGGGTCTTCGGTCTTTTTGATGTCGCAAGACATATGGGTCTTAAGGCGCACAAAGAGGACGCGGGGTTGACGCTCGCGCATTGGGGAGTTGGGCGGGGGCCCTACCTTGTTTTGCCGTTTGTGGGGCCCGATACCCTACGCAATACCCCAAGCCTTCTTATGAGCGTGGTGACGAACGTATTATTTTATGTGGGTAACGCGGCTTTGACGGTGCCGCTCGCCGTGTTTGATGTCATCAACGCCCGCGCGAATGCGAGCTCTTCGTTGCGTTTCGTACACGAAAACGCGGTTGACCCCTATGTTTTTACACGTAACGCCTACCTGCAGCACCGGAATTACCTGTTCCATGGCGGGCATCTCCCTCTCAATGCGGTGGAGGAGATGATGCTACCCCCACCGCTTGTGCCATCTGCCCCCCCGCCTTTGAGGGGACCTGCGCGACACCCGGATAAAAGCGGGGTCGTGGCGAAGCCCCGGCCTTCGCGGGATATTGGGGTGAGGCCGTCGCATCCGGGCGAGTAGACGTTTTCGGGAGAAGAATCGTGAAGGTGTTATTGACGGGCGGGTCTGGGTTCGTGGGTTCGGCGGTGGCACGCCGGTTGCTGGCCCGTGGTCATGAGGTGCGGGCCTTGGTGCGTGCCAGCAGTGATGTGCGCAATATGGCCGACCTTTCGGTAGAGCAGGTGGTAGGAGACCTGAATACACCGGCGTCTTTACGTGGTGCGTTGCTTGGGTGCGATGCGCTCTTCCACGTCGCCGCCGATTATCGTTTGTGGGTTCCCGATAAGCAGGCGATGTTTCGGGCCAATGTCGAGGGGACCCGGGCCTTGATGGAGGCGGCGCTAGTCGCGGGCGTAGAGCGAGTGGTGTACACGAGTAGTGTGGCGACCTTGGGGCTTGTGTACGATGGCGTGGCCGATGAATCGACGCCCGTGACGTTCGCGGACATGATAGGCCCCTATAAGCAGTCTAAGTTTCTTGCCGAAGAGGAGGTGCGACGCCTCGCCGGTCGGGGCTTACCCGTTGTGATCGTGAGCCCCTCGACGCCTGTGGGCCCGCGCGACATTAAACCCACGCCGACTGGGCGCATTGTTCGCGATGCGGCCCGTGGGCGCATACCGGCCTATGTCGATACCGGTCTTAATATCGTGCATGTAGACGATGTCGCTGAGGGTCATTGTTTGGCATTCGAGCACGGGCGCATCGGGGAACGCTATATTCTCGGTGGCGAAAATCTGAGTTTGCAGCGGATTCTCGAGATGATCGCCGCGCTTTCGGGGCGCAAAGCCCCCCAGGTGCGCTTATCGCGCCACCTTCTGTGGCCCGTGGCGTTGGCGTCGGAGGTGTACGCACGCCTGCGGAAGTCCGCCCTACCTTTGGTGACGTTCGATGAACTGCGTATGGCGAAAAAGCACATGTTTTATAGCTCGGCCAAGGCCGAGCGGGAGCTCGGTTATCGGGCGCGGCCGGCCGCACAGGCCTTAAGTGACGCGGTGGCTTGGTTTGCGGCCGAAGGCCCTGTGATGAAGATGAGGCCGCCACGAGGAATGCGGTGATGGATCTTGTGTCCCTCATAGCAGTACGGGGCTTGGCGGGGATCGCTGTGGGGGTCTTGATCGCCCAGATTGTGGCGCTCCGTTTCTGGCCTAAACCCGAACCGGTTCCGAAGATGTTCCCGCCGATTTCGGTTTTAAAGCCGCTTTGCGGCGCGGAGCCGCGGCTTTATGAGTCCCTACGGTCTTTTTGTGTACAGGATTACCCCGTTTATCAGATCGTGTTTGGGGTTCGGGACGAGGCCGATCCGGCGGCTGCGGTCGTCGGTCGTCTGCAGACGGAATTTCCGGGGCGCGACCTGGTCTTGGTGGTCGAACCGAGCCTCGTGGGCGCCAATGCCAAGGTGAGCAATCTCATGCATCTCATGGCGCGGGCGCGGCACGATATTCTCGTGCTTGCGGATGCGGATATTCGGGTGGGGACCGGTTATTTAAGGGCGTTGGCAGGGCCCGTTCAAGACGAGGGGGTCGGGGTGGTGACTTGCCTTTACCGCGGCTTTCCGGTGGGCGGGATCTGGGCTGGCATCGGCACCCTCTTTATTCAGGATTGGTTCGTTCCTCAGGTGCTGTTGGCGCATAGTTTGGGGTCATCGGATTTTGCGTTTGGGGCCACTATTGCGCTGCGTCGCGAGGTTCTGGTGGCCATCGGGGGGTTTGAGGCCCTGGCGTTTCAGTTGGCCGACGATTATGAACTGGGTGCGCGCAGTCGCGCGCAGGGGTGGCGCACGGTGCTGTCGTCTTATCTCGTGGAGACGACCGTCAGCGAACCGCGGTTTTCGGACCTCATTTCCCACGAGTTGCGCTGGTTGCGTACGATCCGGCTCATCAACCCGTGGGGGTATGCCTTTTCGGTCGTGACCTTTGGTCTGCCGCTTGCCGTCTTTGCGGCGCTGTGGGCGCAGCAAACCCTGATTACGGGCCTGGCGTCCCTGGCCTTGGTACTGCGCCTCATGCTACATTCCCAGGTTTGTAAGCGTCTTCGCACGACCCGCCATATGGGCCTTATTCCGCTTGCGGATAGCTTACTCTGCGTACTTTGGGTTGTCGGGTTTTTGGGTCAGGGCGTGAAGTGGCGCGGCCAGGGCCTTGTGGTCTGCGCAGATGGGAGCATAAGAGCGAATCGGGAGTAAATGAAATGATGAAAACCCTATTTCTGCACCCGCCTTCCTATGAAGGGTTTGATGGCGGTGCGGGATCACGATATCAGGCCAAGCGTGAAGTGCGCTCCTTTTGGTACCCGACGTGGCTTGCGCAGCCGGCCGCGCTTGTCCCGGGCAGCAAGCTGATCGATGCCCCAGCGGCAGGTCTTAGCCTTGAAGACGTGTTGCCGATGGCCGCGGGCTATGAGCTTGCGATATTGCACACAAGCTCGCCCTCGTTTCCCTACGATGTGAAGGTAGCCGAGGCCTTGAAGAAGGCTTATCCGGATCTCAAGATCGGGCTTGTCGGGGCCAAAGTGGCGGTGGCGCCGGAAGAGTCTTTGACGGCCTCGCTTGCGATCGATTTTGTGGCGCGCGAGGATTTTGATTTTACGATCAAGGAGGTGGCTGAGGGTCGCCCTTACGCCTCCATCGATGGACTCACGTTCCGGGGGGATAAGGGCGAGGTTGTGCATACCCCGCACCGCGCCCCCATTGAGGATATGGACCAGTTGCCGTTTGTGACCGAGGTCTACAAACGGGATCTGCGGATCGAGGATTATTTCATAGGTTACCTAAAGCACCCGTATGTGTCGTTTTATACCGGCCGGGGTTGCAAGTCACGATGCACGTTTTGCCTTTGGCCCCAGACCGTGGGCGGGCATCGCTACTTGGTGCGCAGCGCCGAGCACGTAGTCGAGGAGGTGAAGCTGATTCAGAGCTCCTTCCCGCAGGTGGCCGAGGTGTTTTTTGATGACGACACCTTTACCGACAATGCGCCACGCGCTGAAGAGATCGCGCGGCAATTGGGTAAGCTCGGTGTGACCTGGTCTTGTAACGCGAAGGCGAACGTACCTTACGAGACCCTAAAGATCATGCGCGAGAATGGCCTGCGTCTGCTTTTGGTCGGCTATGAATCCGGTAATCAAAAGATTCTGAATAATGTGAAAAAGGGTGTACGGATCGATGTCGCTCGGCGCTTCGCCAAAGACTGCCACACGCTGGGCATTACCGTGCATGGGACCTTTATTCTGGGGCTGCCGGGCGAAACGCGCGATACGATTGAAGAGACCATACGCTTCGCTAAAGAGATTAACCCGCATACGGTCCAGGTGTCTTTGGCGGCCCCTTATCCAGGTACGTTCCTGTATAAACAGGCCCTGGAGAATGGCTGGTTGCAAGAAACGGACAGCAGTCACCTCGTCAATGATCGCGGCGTGCAGATGAGCGCGCTCAGCTACCCGCACCTTAACCACACAGAGATCTACGACTCGGTGGAAACATTCTATAAACAGTTCTATTTCCGGTCGGGTAAGATAGCGGAGATGTTGGGCGAGATGATCAAAAGCCCGCAGATGATGGGTCGGCGTCTACGAGAAGGGGTGGAGTTTTTGCGGTTTTTTAGGCAGCGCTAGGTTTGCGTCCCAGTCGTCGGGTGATTGTGACGGCCGATGACTTCGGCCTCTCGGTCGCGGTAAACGAGGCGATAGAGCAGGCCGCACGTTACGGCATATTGACCTGTACCAGCCTCATGGTAGGCGAAAAGGCGATGGCGGATGCGCTGGGGCGCGCGCGCGGTTTGCCCGCGCTTCGCGTCGGTTTGCATGTGGTCGTGGCCGATGGATGGCCGGTGTTGCCAGTTAGCGCGATCCCGGGGCTCTGTGACCGTCGCGGGCGTCTGGACGGGCGGCTTACGCGCGCGGGCTTCCGGTTCTTCTTCAGCCGAAAAGTGGCGCGTCAACTGGAAGCCGAGATCCGTGCCCAGTTTGCGGCGTTCGCAGAAACTGGGCTTATGTTGGACCATGTGAACGCCCACAAGCATATGCACCTGCATCCTACCGTGCTTGGCATGATTCTGCGGATTGGTCGCGAGTATGGCATGCGCGCGGTACGCCTCCCTTATGAACCTTCGGTGGGCGCGCGCTCGGGGGCCGAACGGTTTGCGCGTCTTGCCGGTTTACTCGTAACCGGGCCGTGGGTGCGCTTCATGCGCTGGCGGCTCGATTCGGCCCATGTGCATCACAACGACTGGGTACTGGGGCTTGGTCGATCGGGCGCGATGGACGAGGAAACGGTGCTCGGATTGTTGGAAAACCTGCCGGATGGAACGACGGAGATGTATTTCCACCCGGCCATGGAAGATGATGCGAGCGCCCGGTCTTTGGGTTATCGGCAGCAGGCGGAGTTCATGGCATTGATGAGCCCACGAGTGCGGGGTCTTTTGCGCGAACGTGGGGTTCCTTGTTTGGGTTTCAGTGATTTAGCTTAAGGAAGACAACGACAGTTATGGGCGATAAACGCCACTTAGGCAGGGCGGGTCGGTTTGATCGGCTTTACTTCGGTTTTTTGATCGGCCTTGCGGATTTCTCCAGACGTCGAGCCTGGTGGGTGATTCTCACGGCCGTGCTTGTGAGTGCCGCGGCCCTTTATTATAGCGTGACGCATTTCGCCATCAGTACGAATATGGGCAAGATGCTTTCTCAGGACTTGCCCTTCGAACAATCCCAAAAACAATTCGATAAAGCCTTCCCCGGGCTGAATAAGACGCTGCTCGTCGTCGTGCATAGCAGCTCTCAGACCCTGGCCCGCGAGGACGCCGGCCGTTTGACGGACTGGCTGCGTCGACATGGCCAGGGCATCACGCTCGTAAACCAGCCTGGTGGAGGTCAGTTTTTTGCGCGCGAAGGTCTTTTGTACCTGCCTCTCACGCATTTGTGGCAGTTGTCGGATAGCCTGTCGCGGGCCCAACCTTTTATGGCGACTTTGGCCGCGCACCCCACGTTGCCGCGTTTCGTAGGCCTTTTAAATCTGGCCTTGCAACAGGCCAAGAAACCGGGGCAAGGCGTGCCTGGTCTTACCGCGGTCCTTCAGGGTTTCCAAAAGACATTGAAGGGTCAGGAACAGGGGCATTATGCCGCTATGCCGTGGGGGTCCCTGATGATGGGATCGGCGTTGAAGCCGTCTACTACGGGCGACAGTTTCGTGGTGGTGAGGCCGCGCTATGATTATCGGGGTGGCGCGCCTGTGCAGACGGCCATAAACAGCATACGGGAGGGTGTGCGGGTTTTGCATCTGACGCTCGACCACGGCGTGGATGTGCACATTACGGGATCGGCCGCCCTCGATAACGAGCAGGTACAAACGGTCTCGCAAAGCGCGGGGCTTGCCACCAGCCTGTCTTTGATCCTGGTGCTCGTCATGTTGGTTCTGGGTCTCCATAGGCCAAAGTATGTGTTTATTATTTTGGCCACACTTTTTATGGGGCTTACGTGGACCGCTGCGTTTGCGCTCATGGTGACAGGACCGCTCAATCTGATTTCGATCGCGTTTGCGGTCTTGTTTGTGGGGCTTGCTGTCGATTTTGGTATCCAGTTCTGTATCCGGTACCAGGAGGAGGGCGCTTATGGAGATAACGCCCAGGCGCTGCGCGCCACCGCCCGGGGAGCGGGCAGCGCGCTCAGTCTTGCCGCGGTCGCCGCTGCGATCAGCTTTTATTCGTTTGTGCCCACGAGCTATGCGGGCATCGTCGATTTGGGGATTATTTCCGGGACGGGTATGTTTTTCGCGCTGTTTGCGAATCTTACGGTGACCCCGGCCTTGCTGACGGTCTTGATCAAGGGCCACTTCGGTGGCCGACCCCGGGGTCCTTTGCGGGCGCTTTTGGCGCATATGCCGGTTCATCGTCATCCACGGGCCATTGTCGGAGGGTCCGTGGTGATCGCCATCGCTCTGATACCCATGATTCTTGCCAGCCACTTCGATTTTGATCCCATGCATCTTCAGGATCCGCATAGCGAGGCGGTATCGACCTTCGAGACCTTGCTCAAAAATAGTCGGGTCTCGCCTTACCCTATCGATATTCTCGAGCCGAACCTGCAGAGCGCCAAACAGACCGCGGCGCGCTTACAGCGATTGAAAACGGTAGGACGAGTCCTGACGGCTGCGAGTTTTGTGCCGACACATCAAAAGGCCAAACTTGCCGTGATTGCGCAAATGGCGCTCATTGTGCCGCCGTTCTCGATTCGACCAAGCCAAGCGAGGCCTGCCTCGGCCGCGCGCATAAAGCGCGCACTTCTTCAGCTTTCGCAGACGCTTACGACGTTTGTAGCGGCGCGACCGAACGGGCGGCTATCAAAGGCTGCACGCGATTTAGGAGCGGAGATCCCGCTCTATCTGCGGCAATTTGGGGGTAAGCGCGCGGCGCTAGTGACTCTGGAGCGGCGTATCATCGGCACTTTGCCTTGGCAGTTGGGCGCGTTACGCGAAGCCCTCAATGCGAAGCCCGTGACCCTGGAGACCTTGCCGCCGTCGCTTCGTCGGCAATTTATCAACGCACAAGGTGAGGCGCGTATTCAGGTATTTTCCTCATTAAATCTCGATCACAACGCCAATATCGTGCGTTTTGCGCACGACGTGACGAGCGTGGCGCCCCAGGCCGTGGGTCCCCCCATTCTGCTCGTGCAAGGGGGGCGTGCCGTCGTTGATGCCTTCCGTGAGGCGACTGTGATCTCGTTTGTGTTGATTATGATCGTGTTGTTGCTGACCCTTCGCAGTGTCGGGGACGCGGTGAGCATTTTGATTCCCCTTGTCCTTGCCGCTATGGTGGCAGTGGCCGTCATGTGGATGCTCGGCATCTCGTTTAATCTGGCCAACATTATCGTCTTGCCGCTCCTTATTGGTCTTAGTGTGGCCTTTAGCATTTATCTGGTCGCGCGTTGGCGGGAGGGCGGAGGCGCGGCGCATCTTTTGGATACCAGCACATCCGAGGCCGTGGTCTTTAGTGCGCTGACCACGATGAGTTCGTTTGGCAGTCTCGCAATCTCCTCAAACCCCGGGATGGCCGTGCTGGGCAAGACCCTTTTTATCGCCATGGGCGCGGCTCTTGTCACGATTTTGCTAGTCCTCCCCGCCCTTTTGACGCTGCGTGGTTCGGCAGGTGCCCGGGGTGCGTAAGGATAGGCCTTTTACCCCTTTGTGCGCGCCTGTCGTGGGCCGAGCCGGTCTGCGGGCCGAGGTGGGCTTGGGTGGTGTCCGATGGTAGCTCGTCGTCGCTTCTGGTGGCGCCCGTCTTGGACCCGCTGGCTCATGGGTGTGGTAGCGCTTCTCGGGCTCGCTGCCGCGGTGGGCCTTATCTGGCACGCCGGGTGGCACGCCATCTTAGGGGTGATGGAGAGGGCGGGTTTTGGTCTCTTGTGGCTTATTCCGCTGCGGCTTGTCACAGTCGGGCTTGATACCCGCGGGTGGCACATCCTTTTGAAGGCGCGTCGGCAGGCGTCCTGGGCGATTCTGTTTTGGTTAGGCCTGGTCCGGGATGCGATCAATACCTTGTTGCCGGTCGCGCGCGTGGGCGGTGAAGTGGTCGCGGTTCGGTTGCTCGGCTTGCGCGGGGTCAAGATGTCGACGGCATCGGCGAGCGTCATTGTCGAGACGAGCATCACCTTGGTTTTACAAGTCTTTTTGACTCTCATGGGTATCGTAGCGCTGCTCCCTTATGTCGGTGCAGGGCCTCTCGTCACGAAGCTTCTCGGCGCGTCGGTCGGCGCTACTCTGATTGTCGCCACCTTTTTGATCATCCAGTTACGGACCGGTCTTGTCGGGATGTTTGAGCGCGTGGCGGGGTATCTTACGGGCCGTTCGGGGGGCTCGCCGTTGCTACGCTTTCGCGGCCTTGATCAAAAAGTGCTTATCTTGTATCGACAGCGCGGCGCCTTGCTGCGCTGCGCTGCCTGGCAACTCTTGGGGTTTGTGGGGAGTGCTGCCGAGATCTTTCTGATGGCGCACCTTATGCGCGCCCCCTTAGGCCTTGTTCGTGTCTTCATCTTTGAGAGCCTGGTTCAGGCCATTCACAGCGTGTCTTTTGCGGTACCGGGCGCGCTGGGCGTTCAGGAAGGGGGCTTTGTATTGCTCGGCACGGTGCTTGGAGTGAGTCCGGACGTGGCCTTGAGCTTGGCCCTTGGTCGCAGGCTCCGTCAAATCGCCATCGGTTTACCGGTAGTGGGGTCTTGGCAGTGGTTTGAGAGGCGTCACAGGCGGCCTGATTCCGGCGCGCCGGGGCCGGAGCTACCGGTGGTGAGCGGTTAGAGTCTATAAGCCAAGTTCAGGAGAGGGCGGCTTTATGGTAATGTGGCAGCCGTCTTTGCGCAGACTACCGTGTGGGCGGGGGCGGTTTTGTGCCGCGTGGAGCGCTGATTTAGTGAATGGTGACCAGGAAGATCACGATGCCAGCAGGTGAAGTCCTTGTGCGCGATGGCGATTGCCAGGATCCCGACCGGCACTTTCAGGCGGCAATGCTCCAAGATGTTTCGCGGACTTTCGCGCTCACGATTCCCCAGTTGCCTCCGGCTTTGCGAGATGTGGTAGGCAACGGCTACCTTTTGTGCCGTATCGTCGACACGATCGAGGATGACCCCGGTCTGTCGGCTGCCAAGAAGCGTGAGTTCTGTACGTTCTTTACGGCGGTCGTCAAGCGCTCAGCCGATGCCTCGGAGTTTGCGCAAAAGCTAGATGCCGTGCTTGCGCCCACCATCCCAACGGCCGAACGCGTGCTTATCCGGGAGACGGCGCGCGTCATAGGGATCAGTGATGCCTTTACTGCCACCCAGCGCCAAGCGCTCGAGATCTGTGTGGCGATTATGGCCGAGGGCATGGCTGAGTTTCAGGAACGTAAGGACGTGGCCGGTTTAGCGACGCTTGCCGACATGGACCGGTATTGCTATCACGTGGCCGGTGTCGTGGGGGAGATGCTGACGCGACTTTTTTGTGAGTATTCGCCGGCCATGAATCGCCATCGGGAGCGGCTTATGGTGCTTGCCGTGTCCTTTGGGCAGACTCTCCAGATGACCAATATTCTGAAGGATATCTGGGAGGACCGGGAGCGCGGGGCCTGCTGGCTTCCGCAAGACGTCTTCGCCCATTATGGATTCGATCTGCATGACCTCGGGTCCGGTCACGCGGACCCCCGTTTTGGGCAAGGACTAGGGCATCTGGTCGCGGTGGCGCGCGGTCACGCGCGTCAGGCGCTTCAATACATCCTTCTGATCCCGGCCGAGGAGGTCGGTCTGCGCAATTTCTGCCTGTGGGCGCTTGGCATGGCGATCTTGACCCTACGCAAGATTGACAGGCGACGCGACTTTCGGAGTGGGCGGGATGTCAAAATTACGCGGCGGAGCGTGAAAGCGACCATAGCCGTAAGTCAGCTCGCCGTGCGTAAAGACTGGCTTTTACGGGCCTTGTTCTATACGGTATCCGCCGGAGTTCCTGCGACGGTACCGCAATTGCCTAAGGATATCTAACGCACCGCGCTGTCTTCTTAGAGGAAGATCACGAGACATGATAAGCCAGAGAGTTTCGGCAAAGAGCCGGGAGAACCGCGAGCCTGTGGCAGGCGATGCCAGCGCGGCGTTTCTCGACACGGCCATAACTCGAGCGTGTGGTGCGCTGTTGTCGCAACAGGCGGAAGAGGGGTACTGGTGCTGGCCGCTCGAGGCCGACTGCACCATTCCTTCAGAATATATCCTCATGATGCACTTCATGAACGAGATCGATGGTGCCTTGGAGGCAAAGCTCGCCCATTATGTCCGAAAGCGGCAGATGGATGAGGGCGGCTGGGCGCTCTATCACGGTGGGCATTTTGATATCAGTGGTTCGGTTAAGGCCTATTATGCGTTAAAGCTCGCCGGTGACGATGTCCGGTCGGAACATATGGCGCGCGCCCGCGCGCTCATATTGACGCATGGCGGAGCGGCCCGCGCGAATGTTTTTACCCGCATCACGTTGGCGCAATTTGGCCAAGTCCCTTGGTATGCCATCCCGTTTATGCCCGTTGAGCTGATGTTGGTTCCGCGCTGGTTTCCGCTTACGATAAATAAGGTCTCGTATTGGTCGCGGACGGTCATGGTGCCGCTTCTTGCGCTTTGTAGTTTAAAGGTGCGGGCACGCAACCCGAGCGGAATGGGGATTAGCGAGCTTTTTGTTCGGCCGCCCTTTGAAGAGCGCCGTTATTTCCCGGTCCGCTCGTTTACCAATTGGGTCTTGTTCCGACTGGAGCGTCTGGGGCTTAAGCTCGAGCGTTTCATACCAAAGTGGCTGCGTGCGCGGGCCTTGAAAAAGGCGGAGGCCTGGGTCGTCGAGCGCCTGAACGGCATGGGCGGGCTGGGGGCGATTTTTCCGGCGATGGTCAACGCCTATGAACTTTTAGACGCGCTGGGCTACGCACCTGATCACACAGATCGGCGCACAGCGCTACTTGCCATCCAGCGGCTCTTGCTTATAGGGGAGGACGAGGCCTATTGCCAGCCATGCGTCTCGCCCATATGGGATACAGGCCTTGCCTGTCTCGCTCTGCAAGAGGTGGATAAAAAAGGGACCGAGAAGGCGGTTTTTCGGGCGTTATCCTGGATGCGCGAACGCCAGCTTTTGGATGAGCCTGGCGACTGGCGGGAGATGCGGCCGAATCTGGCAGGTGGCGGCTGGCCGTTTCAGTTCGAGAACAGCCACTATCCGGATCTGGACGATACCAGCGTGGTCGCGTGGTCGATGGAGGAGGCCTCTGACGAGACCTTTGCTTATGCCATAGGGCGGGCGGCGGAATGGGTGGCCGGCATGCAATGTAAAAATGGCGGGTTTGGCTCTTTTGATGTCGACAATACGCACTATTATTTAAACGAGATCCCTTTTGCCGATCACGGGGCTTTGCTCGATCCGCCATCAAGTGACGTGACGGCGCGCTGCATCACGTTGTTGGCGCGTGCGAGTAGCGACGGTCGCTATCATGATGCCATAGCGCGCGCCGTGGATTATCTGCGCACAGAGCAAGAGGCCCATGGCGCATGGTTTGGTCGTTGGGGCACGAATTATATTTACGGGACATGGTCGGTCTTGATCGGTCTTAAGGCCGCCGGCGTGGATCATCAAGATCCCAGTGTACGGCGGGCTGTGGCGTGGCTTTTGCGTACCCAGCGCTCCGATGGGGGCTGGGGCGAGAGCAACGATTGTTATCACGATCCCGCGCTTGCGGGCCAAGGGGTCCGGAGTACGACGTTTCAAACGGCCTGGGCGCTACTTGGGTTACTGGCGGCGGGCGAGTGCGACAGTGAGTCAATTGCTCGCGGGATCCAGTTCCTCTTGCGTCATCAGGAGCCTGATGGGTTATGGACTGACGAGGAATTTACGGCGCCTGGATTCCCGCGCGTTTTTTATCTTAAGTATCATGGATACGCGAAATACTTTCCGCTATGGGCTTTGGCGTGTTACCGCAACCGCAGGGCGTATTAGCGGGATATGGATTTGTAGTAGCCCTCCCGCAGGAGGCGCGTACGCTCTGTCGCAAGCCACCTCGTGCCGGCCATGTCGTTTCTCTTGAAGGCAAGTATTGGCTCGGGGTGTCTGGGATGGGCGCGGTACGCGCTCGTCAAATGGCCTTGATGTTGATAGCGCAGGGGGCCCGTGGGCTTGTGAGTTGGGGGACGTGCGGCGGTCTCGCCCCGGAGCTCCCGGCGGGGGCTTTGATTATGGCAAGCCATGTGGTCGCCGTGGACGGAACGCGGTACGTAGCTGCGCGCTTATCGGTAACGGCCCTTGCCAGCGCGCTCACAAGCCCTGTCCGAAGCGGCGCTTTGCTCTCCGTATCCCACCCCGTGACCACCGTGCTGGAGAAGACGGCGCTCTATCAGCAGTTTGGTGCGCTGGGAGTGGACATGGAGAGCGTCGAACTGGCGCGCACCGCAGCCGAATACGGCGTGGAATTTTTGGCACTCCGTGTCGTGGTGGATCCTGCCACCGATGCCCTGCCCATGGCCCTCGTAGGGGCCGTCGATGACCTGGGGGCCATGCGCCTTTGGCCACTCTTGGCCGCGCTTGGCATAAGCCCGCGCAAATGGGGGGAATTGTGGCGCCTATCGCGTCATTTTGGGCAAGCGCGCCACACGTTGACCGCGCTTGGGGCCTTGATGCGGGCGGGGGCCGGACCCTTTCGGCAACCAAAGGGAGAAGGTCTGCCGGGGCCGGGACCTTAAGGGGTCAAAAGAGGGAAGGGGGCGCCTCCGACCCGTGCCTAGGTTGTGCTGGATCGGATGTCGGGGACCTATTTCCTGATGATGCCGTGGACACGGGGTGCGAGGCGGCGATCCATACGGTTCGGTCGTTTAAGGACTTGGGTCGGCTCTCGGATATGCGTCCACCGCTGGTTCAGGCGGGCCTGCGTTACCAAATACGGCGTGAAGGATTTACGCCAAAACGCCGGAAGGGAGGCCTTATCGCAGGCATGGGAAATCATAAGCTTGGCGCCGGTTTTTACGTCCGTCAATGGGACGGTCGGGAGCAAGGCCTATGGCCTATTGGCTTTCGCAATGAAGGCGCCATCGCAATCGACGCTGCGATTTTGTGGTTTAACTAGACTTCGGGGCGCCGGCAATTATCGGTTTTTCTCGTTGGAAGACCAGCACTGAGGCAATCCGTAGGGCCCCTAGGACGAAGATAAGGGCGCTTAGCGCGTAGATCGAATCCGTGTGCAGGCTCTTCTCGAAAAGTCCAATCATGACATCTCGTAACACGAATACGAGGGCGGCGTCGACGATGTACGTCATGCGCAGGCGATGGACGGAGAAATAGTTAACGAGCGAGCGCGAGATCTCAATAAGCACGAAGAGTGTCAGAACGTGACCCACAAGCTCTAGATACTGGGTGGTGATATGACCGCGCGTAACGATATGGCCAAGATCCAAGAACAAATGGCTTACGCCAATGATAATGCCAAGCAAGATAAAGACGAGCATAAGACCAAGAACCCAGTCGACCACTTTTTCAAAAAGCGTCAGGAGAAAAGGCATCGGCGCGACTCTTGGTTGA
>Ga0307375_10002237_pt1 | contig 20057 bp, 12 predicted proteins | sample TR1MG_FD_202531 | JGI IMG/M metagenome (GOLD analysis project Ga0307375, IMG submission 202531) | Soil microbial communities from Risofladan, Vaasa, Finland - TR-1 | ecosystem: Environmental > Terrestrial > Soil > Coastal area > Acid sulfate soil | place: Finland: Risofladan, Vaasa | collected...
GGTCGTGGCGAGCGCCCGGGTCGGACGCAAAAGACCCGCCCCCGCCGCGACCGCCAAGGCGGTGCCTGAGAACGCCTGCTTTAAGAAGGTTCTACGTGGAAGATTCACTGAAAGTTTCTCCGCTAGCTATGAGAGGTTCATCCTCTGGGCATAGACGACGCCCGATGCGGAATTATTCCCTACCGGCCAGACATCGTCTTTTCAGATCATGCACCAGTCGACCCGACGCATCTAGCCCCAGTAGTCTAAGATCATGCCTGCACACAACCCCTCACTTCATTACCAGCCGCGCGGGAACCCCTACATTGCGCCTATTTGGCGCATGGTAACGATTACTCACACTATTATGCTTAGCAAATGCGATTGCGCCCTGTACATTAGAGTCTCCTCGCGCCCGACCGGGATTTTATCAGCGCAACTCAAAGTCGGCCGGGGGACAGTGCTCACCTCGGAACGGGCTGCCGTGAGAAAGAAAAAATGGTCTTAGGGTCCCTGAACGTGTTGATCGTCCGGCCGCACAAGTGCCAGAAACTGAGGCGAGCTTGGCATACGCTCCTTCTAGGCATCCCGCTCTTATCTGGATGCGCGCTCGGGCCCCGCTTTCATGCACCCCCTATCACCGTGCCCGCACGCTATGCCAGCGCCCCGCAAGACGCCCCACCCGCATGGCCAAGCCGGACATGGTGGCGAGGTTTTGGCTCTCCGGCCCTCAACTCCCTCATCATGGATGCCGAACAACATAACTTCACCATCCGCATCGCTGTAGCGCAGCTGCAAGCCGCGAACGCGCAGGTCGAGGTTCTCGGGGCGCCCCTTCTGCCAACGCTCGGCGCAAGCGGCAACGGCCAATGGCAGCGCGCGCCTCATGGTGGCTCGTCAGGTTTGAACGGCACACACACCCTTGGAAATCGTCAATTCGGCGCCTCCCTTCAAACCTCTTATGAACTGGATTTTTGGGGCAAGAATCGTGACGCCTTGCGGGCCGCTGAGGCCAATGCGGCGGCATCGCGTTTTAATCGCGACACCGTAGCCCTGACCGCCATCAGCGCGGTGGCGACGACCTGGTTTCAGATCCTGGCCGACCGCGCGGCACTCGCCATCGGCCTACGAAACCTCGCGGCCGCAGAAGGCCTTTTGGCCCAACTGAACGCGGAACTCAACGCCGGCACGACAGACGCCGTCACGGTCGCCCAACAAGCGGCATTGGTGGCCTCGGAACGAGCCACCATCCCCGTATTGCGGTCGCAGTTGCGCCAGGAGACCTTGGGGCTCGGTATCCTCGTCGGCAAATCCCCGGAGTTCCTTGCCGTCCCGCGCGGTCACTTGGCCGCGCTTACGGTCCCAAAGATCGCACCCGGCCTTCCGGCAGGCCTCCTGCGCCGCCGTCCCGATATCGCCCAAGCGGAGGCCAACCTCGTGGCCGCGAACGCCAACGTGCGGGGCGCTATTGCGAGCTTCTTTCCTACCATCACTCTGACCGGATCTGCGGGCTGGAGTAGCACGGCCTTAAATACCCTCCTCGCCCCTGGCTCGCTGCTCCTCAGTGCCGCGACGGCCATCAGCCAACCCTTATTCGAAGGTGGGGCCTTGATGGGTACTCTTGCGGTGAACCGGGCCACATATAGGGAAAACGTCGCCATTTATGAGCAGACCGTAGTCCAGGCGTTCACAAACGTGGATACCGCGCTCACCGCCCTTCATTACGCCACCCAACAACAACGACGCGCAGCCGAGGCGGTACGTGAGGCCCGTGCCGCCTTAAGCGCCGTGCGTGCCCAACTGGCCGCCGGTATCATCGACGCCAGCACCGTTCTTATCGCCGAAGAGACGCTCCTCACAAACGAGAACTCCTACACGCAAGCGCAGCTTACGCGGCTTGATGCGGCGGTCAATCTTTACAAGGCACTGGGCGGCGGCTGGCGCACCCCGGCCCCATCGCCTATATCCGGGAACTAACCTATGTCACGCAGCAAGCGAGTTTTTCTGGTCATCCTCATCTGTCTTATCGCCCTTTTGGGCTATCGCCTCATATACAGACCCAAAAAACCGAAACCTCCCAGCGCCCCCGTCCCGGTGCAGGTGGCAACCGTAACCCGCGCGAATATCCCGATTTCGCTGCAGGCGTTGGGAACCGTCCAGGCCTATAGAATCGTGACCGTCGAACCCATGATCACAGGCCCCATGATCGCAGTCGACTTCCATCAAGGCCATAGCGTTCGCAAGGGTCAGTTACTCGCAAGAATCGATCCCCGCCCCTATCAGGCCACCCTCGACCAGGCCCTAGCGAAACGGGCCCAGGATCAGGCGACCTACCTCGCCGCCCAAGACACCCTCAAGCGCTATAATCTTTTGATCGCCCATCACTACATCTCGGCGCAAATCGTGGCCCAGCAGCAAGCCACGGTCGCCGAAGACCGCGCCATCGTGGCCCAGGATCGCGCCGCTATCGAGACCGCCCGCACAAACCTGAGCTACACGCGTATTACAGCGCCCATCGGGGGCCGTACCGGAATTCTTGCGGTCAATGCCGGCAATATCGTGACCCCGGGGCTCGTCGGCGGCATCGTCACCATCACGACCCTCCAGCCGATCTACGTGCTCTTCAGTTTGCCCCAACAAGACTTAGCCGATGTCCAACAAGCCCTGAAATCCGGGACGCCGCGCGTCACCGCGCTGACCGGCATCGGCCACAAAGAGATCATCCTAGGGCACGGCACGTTGGCCGTGCTCGACAACGTAATCAACGCGTCTACGGGCACCTTAAGTCTGAAAGCCCGTTTTAAAAACCCTACGCTTTCACTGTGGCCAGGCGCCTTCGTCAACGTGCGCTTAGATGTTCGTACCAAACGCAATGCGCTGACCGTGCCATCTCTAGCGATCCGACAGGGACCCAGCGGACCCTTTGTCTATGTTGTGCACCGCGTGCGCACGCCACCGACACCCCGCGCCGCGGCCAGTGGGCGCACGTCCAGCCAAGACACCGTCGTGGCAACGCCTGTCCGCCTTGGGTTTTCGAACCAGCGCATCACCGTCATTGCAACCGGACTCCATGCAGGTGAACAAGTGGTCATCGTGGGCGCCTCCCGGCTTCGCGCCAACGCCCGCGTTCGCATCCTCCCGCCAAGCCCAGGCACGGATGCACAGGCCGCGCCCGCATGAACATTTCCGGCCCCTTTATCGCCCGACCCATCGCGACTTCGCTCTTAGCTATAGCCTTATTGCTCGCCGGTCTTTTGGGCTACCATGCCTTGCCGGTCGCCTCCTTACCATCGGTCGACTTTCCCACTATCCTGGTCACGACCAAGCTCCCTGGCGCCAGTCCCGACACCGTCTCTAAACTGATCACAGCCCCCCTTGAACGCCAGCTTGGCGACATCGCGGGCCTGGCCGCCATGAGTTCTGTGAGTTCCATGGACACAAGCGCTATCACCTTGCGCTTTACGCTTAAGAAATCGCTCGATTCAGCGGCCCAAGACGTGCAGGCCGCCATTAACGCCGCGGCCGCCACGCTCCCGCCGAATCTGCCCTACCCGCCTTTGTACACCAAAGTGAACCCCGCGGACGCGCCGATCCTGACGCTCGCCCTCACGTCGCACACCGAACCCCTGTACGCGATAGCCGATGCCACCAACACCCTCCTGCAGCCCAAACTGAGCGAGATCGCAGGTGTCGGTCAAGTCACAGTCGAAGGTGGGATGAAAAAGGCGGTGCGCGTGCACATCGACCCCACACGACTGGCCGCCTATGGCCTCTCTTTGGAGGATGTCCGGACGGCCATCGACAACGCCAACCAAAATGGCCCTAAGGGTGGGTTCGATGGCCGGACCCAGGCCTTTTCACTCGGCGCCACCGATCAACTCACGACCCCCGAGAACTATCAGAACGTGGTGATCGCATCGATCAATGGCGCGCCCGTCACCCTTCAGGACGTGGGCTCCGTGGATTCCGGCCTCGAAAACGACATCATTGCGGCAAGCTCCAACGGGGTACCTGCCGTGCTCCTCGATATCCACCGCGAACCCAATGCCAACATCGTCCAGACCGTGGCCCGCATCGAGGCCGCGCTGCCCGCCCTGCAACGCACCCTGCCGCCGGGCATTCAGGTGCGCGTTATTGCCAACCGCACCGCCACCATCAAGGCCTCGGTCGCCGATGTCGAGTTCACGCTGATCACCTCCGTGATCCTCGTGATTCTCGTGATCTTTGCCTTTCTGCCGACATGGCGCGCCACGCTCATTCCGGCGGTGGCCTTGCCGCTCTCCTTGGTCGGCACATTTGCGGTCATGCACGCCCTGGATTTTAGCCTTGATAACCTGTCTTTGATGGCGCTCACCGTCGCCGCCGGCTTCGTCGTCGATGACGCGATCGTTATGATCGAAAATGTTGTGCGCTTCATTGAAGAAGGCGTTCCACCGTTACAGGCGGCCTACGAGGGCGCGCGACAAATCGGATTTACCATTGTTTCACTGACGATTTCATTGGTGGCGGTGTTCATCCCACTCCTTTTCATGCCCGGCTTGGTCGGCCGTTTATTTCGCGAGTTTTCTGTCACCTTGGCCATCGCAGTCGTCATGTCCGCCATCATTTCCTTGACGCTGACACCCATGATGTGCGCCCATCTGCTCCGCCCGACACAAGTCAAACCCACGGCCGTCAGCGCCTTTCTGGAACGTCAGTGGATACGGTTACGGGAGCACTATCGCCAAAGTCTCATACGGGTCTTGCGCCACCGCGCGCTGGTACTTGGTCTCTTTGCGGCAACCATACTTTGTACGCTCGGTCTTTATCTGATTGTTCCTAAGGGACTCCTTCCCCAGGAGGACACCAGCCAACTTGCCGTCGTCACAAAGGCGCGGGGGGCCATTTCCTTGCCGGCTTTCCAGCTGCTCCAAAACCAAGCGATATCCCTGGCTTTGCAGAACAAGGCTGTGGCCAACGTCACCTCCCTGATCGGCACAGGCCTCACCAATCCCACACCCAACAGCGGCCGACTTAACATCGCCTTAAAACCCATAGGGGCACGCCCTTCGCTCCCTATCGTCCAGGCCGAGCTTCAGCACGCGCTCGCAGACATCCCCGGACTGCGCATCTACATGCAGCCCGTTCAAGATATCACCTTGTCGTCGCGCGTCTCCCCAACCGAATATCAATACACGTTAATCGACACCAACCGCTCACGGCTCAATCATTTCGCAGATACCCTGCAGCGCAAACTGAGCACAAACCCACTTCTGCGCGATATCGCCTCCAATACCGCAGATACGGGGCTTGAAACCGACATCGACGTGTATCGCACACGCGCGGCCGCGCTTGGCGTCACTATGCAGGCCATTGAGAACGTCCTGTATGATGCCTATGGTCAGCGCCAAATCTCGACGATCTATACCCAGAATAGCCAGTATCGAGTCATCTTAGAAGTGAATCGAGCTTTCCGTACAGGTCCTACCAAACTCGCTGCGCTTTTTGTGCCCGGCGCCCATAACGCGCAGATTCCCCTGTATGAAATCGCGCATATCACCGAGCGCAAAACAGCGCTCGCCATCACCCGAGAAAATCAATTCCCATCGGTAACAATTAGCTTTAACCTGGCACCCGGCGTCTCGCTTAATACCGCCGAGCACGCGATCCTCCATGAAGAAACGGCGCTCCATAAACCCAGCTCCATAGACGGCACGTTTTCCGGGGCCGCGGCGGAGTTCCAATCCGCATTAAGTCACGAGCCTTGGCTCATTGCCGCTACACTCGTGGTCATTTATATCGTTTTGGGGATACTGTACGAGAGCACCATACACCCCATAACCATTCTTTCCACTCTGCCTTCGGCAGGCGTAGGCGCTCTTTTAGCACTTGTGGCCACGCACACCCAATTTACGATCGTGGCCTTGGTCGGCATCGTGCTTCTAATGGGTATCGTCAAGAAAAACGGCATTATGATGGTCGACTTCGCGATCGAAGCGCAACGTCGCGGGCTATCGTCGGAAGCGGCCATCATTGAAGCGTCCGTCCTGCGCTTTCGTCCGATCATGATGACGACCCTGGCGGCACTTTTTGGGGCAGTCCCTCTGGTTTTCGAAGGGGGCGCCGGAGCGGAACTGCGCGTGCCCTTAGGCATCACCATTATTGGCGGCTTGCTCGTAAGCCAACTCCTGACCCTCTTTACGACTCCTGTCATCTACCTGGCGCTAGACCGGATCCGACGGCCCGTTTGGCTCGGAACGGCGCCGGCCCTTCCTGAATAACCGATGAACGTCTCCGCCCCTTTTATCAAGCGCCCGATCGCCACAACACTCCTGGCCATCGGCCTCCTTCTGACGGGGCTTATCAGCTTTCGTCTATTACCGGTTGCCGCCGTGCCCAGTATCCCCTTGCCGGCCTTCGTCGTATTCGTAAACGAACCGGGCGCAAGCCCACAGACCATGGCGAGTACCGTAGCCGCCCCTCTTGAACGCCAGCTCGGCCAAATCCCCGGACTCGCCGAGCTCACCTCTATCAATTCAACGGGGTCTAGTTCCATTATCCTGTTATTTACCCCAAGCGGTAACGCCACAGGCGATGCCTACGCAATCCAGGCAGCGATTAATGCCGCCCTTGCCGACCTTCCCGCAAACCTCCCCAATCGGCCATACTACAAACAGTTCAATCCGGCCTCCCGGCCCATCCTGACAATGGCCTTGACCTCCCATACCGAGAGCCTAGGCGCCATCTATAACGTCGCCGACACACTCTTAGTCGAGCGCCTCTCGCAAGTATCGGGCGTAGCACAGGTAGAGCTCGACGGCGGTCAATCCCCTGCTGTGCGCATTCGGATAAAGCCCGGGGCACTGGCTCGAGCGGGACTTACGAGTACCGACGTCTACAACGCCGTACGCGCCGCCAACAATCTCACCCCCCTGGGAGAGTTTACTGGACCACATACCGATAATATCCTGGCCATTAACGGCCAACTCCACAACGCCGGACAATACCGCCAGATCGTCCTAAAAACGCAAGGGGCCTCCCTTGTCCGACTAGGCAATGTCGCGTCTGTCGTCGATAGCGTAACCAATACCAAGCTTGCGGCTTGGGACGGTTTGAGGCCGGCCATTTTAGTGACGATCACAAAGACCCCCGACGCGAACGTGATCGCCACGGTCAACGAGATCAAAAAGCGGCTTCCGGACATTCGAAAATGGTTGCCACGCGATATCCATCTCAGCATCCTCACCGATCGCACAACGACAATCCGGGCTAGCATTGCCGATATCGAAATCACCCTTTTGATCACTATTGTCCTGGTTCTGGCGGTGGTTTTAGGATTCATGGGCCGAGCCGCCCCTACTATCGCAGCCGGCGTTACAGTCCCCTTATCGATCGCGGGCACGCTTGCCGGGATGTGGGCGCTGGGTTATTCGTTGGATAATTTTTCTTTACTTGCCCTCACGATCTCTGTGGGCTTCGTTGTCGACGACGCCATCGTCATGATTGAGAATATCGTCACGCACCTAGAACACGGGCTTACGCCGATTCAAGCCGCCCTAAGGGGTTCCCAACAGATTGGCTTTACGGTCATGTCGATTACCTTGTCATTGATCGCCGTTTTCGTACCCTTAACACTTATGCCGGGCATCGTCGGACAACTCTTTCATGAGTTTGCCATGACCTTGACGCTTGCGATCGGCGTATCGGCACTGGTATCGCTCACCGTAACGCCCATGATCTGCGCGCATTTTTTGCGCCCCGACGCAAACCCACAAACGCGCGCCCGCGTTTTCCGGGTCCTGGAGCGGGGCTACGACAGATCCCTTCAAGCCTACGCGCACAGCCTCGATTGGACGCTTTCGCACCACCGTCTTATGCTGGTAATAACGCTGATCACAGTCGTCTTAACGGTCGGCCTCTACATGCGCGTCCCCAAAAGCTTTTTGCCTCAAGAGGACACGGGGCTCGTTATTGGCAACACCATTGCAGGCCCCAACGTCTCTTTTGCGCGCATGAAGGCCCTGCAACGCCAAGTGGTCTCTGTCTTATTGAAAGATCCCGCCGTGGCAACCGTGAGTTCCAGTGTCGGTGTGGTCAATGGTTTTGGTACCCCGAACCGCGGCAAGCTCTTCATTGGCCTCAAACCACGCAATCAGCGCACACTCCCGGCACAGGCCGTGATTGCCCACCTCCGTCCACAGCTAGCGCGCATCCTTGGCATCCAAACGTTTCTGCAAGTAGCTCAGGATATCTTTATTGGTGGACGCGCCGGCAACGCCCAATTCCAGTTTGCGGTGCTCGATCCCTCGCTTAGCTCTTTGGGGCACGTTTCCCAGGAGATCGAAAAACACATCCGTAAGTTGCCGGATATTCGCGATGTCTCATCAGACGAAGACAAGCCCGAACCACAAATCACCGTGGTTATTGATCGGAAGGCCGCAGCGCGCCTTCACGTATCCATTGCTGCCATCGATGCTGCCCTCAATAACGCCTACGCCCAGCGCCAAATCTCACGCATCTATGAAGATCAGAACCAATATCAGGTGGTCTTAGGGGTTGGGCACGCACTGGCGGCATCCCCTAACCGCTTAAGCCACCTCTATGTGTCAGGTACGGCAGGTCCCGTCCTATTGACGTCGGTCGCCCATTTCACGCGCACGACAACACCCTTGTCAGTCCGCCACCAGGGCCAAATCCCGGCCGCCACCATAAGTTTTAATCTCGCGCGGGGCAAAGCCCTGGGCCCGGCAGTCCAGGAAATCAAGAACGCCATCGCCGCGATGCCCCTTCCAGACGGCGTGCGCATAGACTTTGGCAGCAACGCCAAGTATTTCCTTCAGTCCATGGAGGCCGAACCCCTCTTGATCCTGGCCGCCATAGCCGCAATCTACATAGTCTTAGGTGTACTCTACGAGAGCCTCACGCAACCCATAACCATTCTTTCGACACTCCCCTCCGCCGGCGTTGGCGCCCTCCTGGCACTGATACTCACCGATATTCCGCTCTCGGTCATCGCCATAATTGGCATCTTTCTCTTAATGGGGATCGTCAAGAAGAATGGCATTATGCTCGTCGACTACGCCCTTGAAGCCCAGCGGACCTTATCCCACACGCCGGAACAGGCGATCCGTGCCGCCTGCCTGCAACGCTTTCGTCCCATCATGATGACAACCCTGGCCGCCCTTCTCGGCGCCTTACCCCTTGCTCTTTCGGTCGGGACCGGACACCATCTCCGCCAACCCATCGGCGTTGCCGTCATAGGGGGGCTGATTGTTTCGCAAGCCCTCACGCTCTACACCACGCCGATTGTCTATCTGGCGTTGAGTCGCAAGCGGCGCGCCGTACCGGGAGGTGAGGTGGTGGTCTAACCCCCCCCGCTAACGGAGCCCACGGACCTCAGACGGTCGGTGGGTCGTTTCCTGTAAGGGCTGCGTGATTTCCTGGGAGCGCTATGTATATTGAGACTTATGACAGTCACGCCAGTCATTCGATAACGCCCGGCCCTAATGGGATCGCTCGGCGGGCGCTTGAGTGGATCGCGCGATCCTGCTCCATAACCTATTTGAGTAGCGGGCGGGTAGAGAACCTCGCACGACAGGGGCTACGATAATGCAGCCCGCAAAAACTTTTCACCATAGAGACTGGACTTAACGGCTAGGCACTGATTTCAGTGGCCACTTTAGGCCAATCGCTTTCCTCCCAAACCCCATACGCGGGCTCCCTGGAGCTGCCACAGGACAAGGGGGTGCACCACTTAAAGCCGTGCTGGCATCAGACCCAGATAGAGACGAACACTTTATGCCTAAATTCCGGACCCCCAAAATTGCCCGTGCGGTGAATATCTTTAACCCGCAACTCTTTGATCAGATCTCGTTGGCGGCCTTTCTTGCGTGGGTAGGGCTCGGATCCGACGCTCTCTCATCGAGCGCTTATGGTCCGCCTGCCATCTATGCCGCACTTCGCGGTCATGAGTACCTATCCCTCATTTTGGCGGTTGCCATTCCCTTAACCGTCTTCATTATCTCTGCCGGCTACAAGCAAGTCATCGCGCTATTCCCGGAAGGTGGCGGCGGGTACCATACTGCCACCACTCTACTCGGGCCACGCGCCGGCCTTGTCAGCGGGGCCGCGTTAGTCGTTGACTACATTCTCACAGCAGCCGTATCCGTGGCATCGGGAACCGAGGCCGTCTTGAGCCTGGCATCGCCCTCTTTGTATAGCGACCGCCTTTTGCTCGACATTGCCGTACTGTTGTTCATTATTCTCATCAACCTGCGGGGCATGAAGGACTCCATCAAGATTTTATTGCCGGTCTTTCTGAGCTTTGTCCTGACCCATATCCTGGTCCTAGGTTTTGGTCTGGCAAGCCATGTCGGGTCGCTCCCGGCACTAGTCAGCCGCACGGCCTCGGGGATTACGAAAGACCAACACACTTATGGATGGATTTTTATTGTAGCGCTCGTTTTCCGGGCATTCAGCATGGGAGGTGGTACCTACACGGGGCTTGAGGCCGTTGCAAATGGCGTGCATATCATGCGCGAGCCGCGCGTTCGCACGGGCCAACGCACTATGACGTATTTAGCAGTATCCCTCTCGCTCGTCGCAGGCGGTCTGATTTTGCTTTACCTGATGTACCACATCCAGCAACACACGCACGAAACCCTAAACGCGACTCTTTATCGCGCCATTACCCGTCACTGGCAATGGGGCCACATCGCACTAGGCCCCACCGCCGTATTACTCACCCTCGTTACAGAAGGGCTTTTGCTGTTTATCGCCGCTAATACGGGCGTCATAACCGCTCCCATCGTGATGGCCAATATGGCCGTCGACCGTTGGCTCCCTAAACGCTTCGCCTACCTATCCGATAGCTTCGTGAGTCGCAACGGCGTGTTGCTTGTCGGCTTTTCTGCCATCGCGATTATGATCGCCGCGCGTGGCCATGTCGGTGTCTTGGTGGTGCTCTACAGCATAAACGTCTTTATCACCTTCGCCCTGACCATGGCAGGATTAACGAAACATTGGTACGGCATGCGTCATACGATCGGGGCATGGCGCGCCAAGCTTTTTGTGAGTACCACAGGTCTTATCGTGACCAGCAGTATTCTGGGCATCACGCTTTATGAGAAATTTGATGGCGGCGGCTGGTTCACGCTCCTCATCACAGCACTTTTGATTCTCGTCAGCATCCGCATCTCCCGTCATTACAAGGCCCTGCAAACCGCGCGCCTATCGTTAGACGAGGTCATGGCCGATCTCATACCGCCGCCGGATGCGCCGACGCACCCCATTGTCCCCTTAAGCCCCCACGATAGGACCGCTGTGTTTTTTGTCAACGGCTTTGACGGGCTTGGCATTCACACCTATTTGAGCGTCAAGCGGATGCTCGGCGGTTTTATAAAAAACTACGTCTTCCTCATAGCAGGGGTCGTGGGTGAGGCCGAATTTAAGGGCATAGAGGCCGTCCAACATTTGCGCACCTACACAGAAGACCAAGCCAATCGTTACCTAGCGCTCTGCCGCAACCACGACGTGGCCGCAACGTGGCTTTCCGCCTACAGCACGGATCGGCGGCTTGCCATGCTGGAATTAAGCCACGCGGCAATAGAGGCATTTCCGCAATGTCTATTTTTCTCCGGGCGCATAGTGGATCCCGCTCTTCAAACCCATTTTCGGCATGTTCTCCATGACGATATTGGCTTTGTCATTCAAGATTTCATTGAAAAGGAGGGGTTCACGATGACGATTATTCCCGTAAACATCCACGGCATAACCATACCTGCCACACCCCACTCTCTCGAGATCTTTAAGCCCGCGGAAGGCCCGTCGGATCCTCATGCGCCCGTTCCCCCTATGGGAATACCTGGCCCCTAGGATGGGCCTCCCGCTTATCCTCCACAGCGAGTAATTGGCCTTAAGTCACCCTAAAGCGTTTTCGCATTCTGCGTGGGGAATGCGCGAGTGGCGGGATACGGGCACCCCTTGGTGGATCTTTATTCCAGCCAGTTCCTGCCCCGGTCATGAACGATCATAACTTAGCGATCCTCCCCGGCACCTGGATAATAGGGCGAGTCAAGTATACTACTGGGAGTCGAATCGAATCCGCGGAGTGATTAAACCCCCATTTATTGCCATTAATCGCTGAATTCTATAAAGAGTGCAGATGTCCAGACTTTGGCATCATCGATTTGACGAGCAAGAAAGTATACCGGCCGAAACCCATGCGGCCCGTTAATGGCCTCAACTGTAATGCGACCGGAGATATCGCGCGGGGCTGGCGCATCGCTCATCCGTTCACAAGCGAGAAACATTTCAATACCAGGTAGATCCTGCATCAGCCGGGGATTAACTAAAAGATCTTGGCCCTTGATTTCCCAGGCGAACGTAGGGCAATGCACGAAAGGACTGCCCTTCAAGGGGTCACCTACTTTGACGTAACCATCAATTGTTCCTTCAATGCGAATGGTGGCCTTGGCAAGATCGGAAATATCGATCTCGATCCCGTCGACATCGCCATAGGTGTCGCTCTTAAACCCAATCTGCGTAGCACCCTCTCGCCAGCAAGTCTCCTCGATATGTTCAAACCCACGTCCGACAAACTGATGAATCGTACCGCCCAGAATAGTAATGACCCCGCGCCACGCAGCGATTCGGTAACGATCCTTAACGCGCGCACCTCCCCAGCGGATACGGATTTTGCGATCAGAATAACCGAGCTCCTGCTGCAAATCGCGCCGCCAGATGGGGCCCGTGTGGTCATAGGCCACCACCTCGTCCCAACCCGCATCACCCAGAAAGCGATAATCAATAACTGCGGGGCCCGAGTGGCGGAATTCGTCACCCTGAATATGGTGGCCACAGCGACTGAGCCCCACGGTACGCTCACCGGTACTCGCAAAAGTGTGGCGTGCCCGCAGCGATTTCGCCACCTGTGCGCGACTCAGTTCGGACGCCAACACCCCGGAAAGGCCGCCTTTTGTCCCAAACACGGCCGTCCCGGGAACACCGCCGCCGCAACGACCACGATGTTCATCGCCAGCCATCGATGCCCCGATTTTATACCCGCGCTCCATCGCTTCCTGGTAAAGCCAGCCAAAATGCCCCCATGACGAGCCAATCTCAATCAGTCGCTCAAGCGCTGGGTAATGCCAGTCAAGAATGCAACGGCGCCCCCCGACATGCGGTATAAGCAAATGGCCATCCGGATCCTTAGCATAAGCTGCCCACAACTCCTCGAGCGGCCAAGCCCCAGGTTCAATTTGCGCCGGCCCGCCCATATCCTCGTTCCATTCAAAGGAGCGGACATGTTCACCGGTCTTGAGATACGGGAATTCCGGGGTTTCGCCGTGCAAGTACACGACGTTGTGATCCCCTCCCGCACACGAACTTCCACACCACTCGACACCAGGATAGGCGACAAACTGGCCGTCACGACTGATGTCATGGATCAATTCAACGGTCTTGTCCCACTTCTCTTTCGTAATGTTGAAGTCGTTATGCGAGAAAGCCAGGATGTCCAAGCCCGATACGTCGCGCCCATACGTCAAATTGTAGGTGGTACTATTGGTCCCAATCGTATCCTCCGAGTGCACGTGGAGATCGGCATAATAGACACGCGAAACAGGAATGTCCTTTTCCACTGTGATATAAAACACTTGCGGCTTCATAAAAGGATAGTCCGTCATACGGACAGTCACAATGAGCTCGCCGGGCTTGTCCGTGGGCAGGTCTTCCAACATCTGGACGGCCCACCCTTTTTCGGGGAGGGTCATAGACTTCTCGTAGACCGTCCGACCCGCCAAGCGCGCGTGGACTTGTATGCCTGCGGGTCGATCCCAGCAGGTATTACCCCATTCATCCTCGGCACGAATGCGCAGCGGACACGCCTCCTTTAGCCGCACCAGGCGCGAGCCGCTCATCACAATCTGGGCCGGCGCGCCCGGCACGAATTGCAGCACGACATCCCCAGGCACAGTGGCAAAACGCGAGGTACCGAGCGGATCTGTGTAACAGCGGATGCGAAAATTCTGCTCGACAAAAGTCTGGCTCCGCGTTCCCGCACCACCAAAACGTCGGTCTCCCAGTCGAATGATCAGATGATCGCCGGCCTTGAGGTAGCCATCAAGGCAATCGACAATAACGGCCTTCTGAAAGGGGCGTTCATGCCCTTTTTGGTCAAAACGTACCTTGACCGCTTGCACCGTAGCAGGACTCTGTCCGGGCACGAGCGGTCCTGCCTGATACTCTGCGGAGATGTAGTTAGCGCCTTTTGGGTCCGTCGTCTGAAACAGCGCCCAGTCGGAATAAAATCGAAAGGTGGTCTTGAACGTTGACCCATCCGCCATACCGGCGGCACCTAGCTCGTAATCGAGGATGATCTCGATCCAAGATCCCGCAACGACCTCCTTCACGTTACATGTGACACAACCTAAAAACGACCGGTCCTTAGTCTGTGCATATAAGCCTTGCGGAGCCGTGTAACTCCCCAGGCGTTTTTGCAATTCCGTGTCTGTCATTTTCTTCATCGTTTATTCCTAGCCAATGTATTCCTCGCCCCTTCTTAAACGCGTCGCGAAGGCTCCCCCCTCACAGCGGTAACCCGATGAACTTTAACCATACAGGCTGCACCAATAAGACATACACGTTGGCAATAATTGTAAGCGGCGTTCCAAATTTAATGGCTTCCCAACCCGATGTGCCAGACGCACTCCAGGCAATCAAAAATGTAGTAATGGAGATCGGTAGGAAGAAGGCGTACTGCATGCAATTCGTAATAATAAGGGAGAAAGGCAGGATATTCACATGCAAGGCCACCGCGAGCCCGACAGATAGGGGCACGAAAGCCGTCCCTGCGGCAACCGCGCTTACGATACCCGCGCGCGCGATATGGAAGCCAAATACAAGCAGGAATAGAACCGCCAGAATTGGCAAGTGGCCGTTCTCGATTGGCCCTATGATACCATGCGCTAGCCACGTGACTGTCCCCGCCCTATACAGGGCAGTGCCCAGAGATATCGCCCCCCCAAGGAGCATAAGGATATCCCAAAGCATATATTTATTGATCTCGTTAAAATCAATACCGCTCCAGGGGACAAACAGAAGGGACGCAGCAAGCAGCGCCGTCATACCGGGCGGAATCCAGCCCCCTATCCACAAGGTCATGCCGAGGGTCAAGCATATAAGGGCCCAGATCTCCGCCCAGGTAATTGATCCCAGACCCTTCTTCATCTCGACTATCCCTGCCTCCGCACCAGGAATATCCAGATTACGCAAATTGAAATACCAGACGACATACAAGTAGACAATCGGCAGCAGGCCCCAGAGAGGGAGGTTAAGCCACACCCAGCGTGCCCACGAGATAGAGATGTGCTGAGTGGATTTGAGGTAAGCCGCTAGTATGAGGTTGGGGAAAGCGCTTGTGAGCATTAGCGGGCCGATAAAGAGCGGAAGCAGCCCGGCAATGAGATACAAGACCGCCGTATTGATACGCCGCGTCTCCGGAAGATGTTCCTTACCCTCCATAAAAGACGAGACGCCTTTACACATAGGGAGAAACAAAGCGCTTTCGTTGACTACAGGGAGAAATGGATGGGTAGCAACCTCGGCGAGCGCAAGCCCCAACAGAACACGGGTCACACGGTTCGACTTCATAGTCGACACCACAGTCAGCGTCACGCGCTTGCCAAGCGGCGTGCCCATCATTACCGCGGCAATCACAAAAGCGCCTGCTGCCAGAAAAAAGATATCCCCATTAAAGGCACTGAATGCCACTTTGACTTTGGTATCAGCGATCAACACAAGCAGCAACGGCGAAGCTAGGCCCACTATCGCCTTCGGCAGGGCGCTTGTCACCATACAGATAATGAACCAGAGAAACACCCCAAGCACAGCCTGTCCGGGCCGAGTAAGACCTGTAATCGCAGGACCGAAACGCAGAAAGAACAGGACTACGAAAGCAACAAGGAGTCCCGCGATCTGTCGCTGACGCACCCCCCGCAATAGCACCGCGCCCAACTCTGACTCGGTGGTAATCTTCTTTTCCCCAATCTTCATTGCCATACGTCGCTCCCTCATAGCAGTACTTTACAATCCCGCAGTTATAACCGTCCGTAATGGTGCGGCCCCGCGCATATGTTTTGTGCATACTACTACTACTTATTTAGTATTGTCGTTATCATACCCACAGAAGACACCAATGCTAATCATGCGGAACACGGCCTGCCTCGCATTGTGTAAAACACGCGGTCTACGCGTCTTTTACACCGTCTTTGTAGCACCGCCAATCGGGCATCATGCGTACATCACTTTGATACCCTAGTCTCTCTGTCCCGCCCGCGTGCCGTAACGACATTTCCGTACCCCGGTGTTCTCAAGGATGGCGCTAGGGGTTTTTATCCACTCCTCGCTCCACCCTCCCATTCCCAGGATGCCTCCGGCATCCGCCTACCATGGCTTAGTTTTTATTCGGCGAGGCCGGGCCTAGCTAGACGATAGACACGAGGGCCCGCAAAACCCCACGGCCCACCGTTAGTTTTTTGTTTCGGCGGGGTATTCCAAAACTCGCCGCACTCACCGAGCCGCCGCCTCTTAAAAACCACGCCGTCTGGCCCCTACCCAGCCATTCAGTATCCGCAGGGCTTGCCCGCGCGGCCCGTTAAAACGGACGATTCCGCTCATGGACCCTAAGGGCTCACCTGGGCCCCTATTGGGTCGCGCCTACCCCGGTCCACTGCCGCTAAAGTAAAGCGTGTTGTTTAAGAGATACGAAAGACCCGCGTACTCGGCCCGATTGGCAGACACAAACAGTCTCGCCCCATAATCGTGCCGCAGCCTTTCCGTTATCGCTTGGCCCGAAGGGGACAACAAAGCCGAGCGAATTCGTGCCTGAACGGCCGGGGGAATTCGCGGGCCCGCTGATAACGCCTGATTGGGATAAATGGGGCTCCGATAAAGAATTCGTACCACATGACGCCCTTTTTCGAAAAGCTTTAGGTTTCCCATGGGTAGGACGGTCCCCTCGCAGCGGCCAGCCATCAGCCCTTTGTAAGCGGCCAACCATCCATGGACCACGACAAGATACGGCTGGCGCGTGATATAGGAAAACTGACTCAAGAGAGACAAGGTCCCAAGGTTCGGGGGTGAATTTGCGCATACTGGTCGCCCGGCGAGTTGCGAGAGTCGCGTAATCGGTTGATTGCGGCGCACCACCACCACGAATACAAATGGCTCTGGTAAGCGCACAAGCGGCACATCGCCCAGATAACGATCCCGCCAACTGGTGAAATGCGGGCCATCAAATACGAGATCATACTTGCCCTCAGTCATCTCCTGACTGTAGGTGAGCCAGTTGCCTGGCGCCTTGAAGATGATCTGATGCCCTGTCGCCTTCGTGAGAAAGGCCGCGATCGGTTGATACAGGGCGCGCTGGTGCGCCATTGTCCCCCTAGGTGGTGCACTAAACACCCACGCCTTGTTGGTGGACTGCGTGCTCCCTACATGGCTAGCTGGTAGCGACGGGTTGCGGGAATCCGTCAAGTACCCCACCTGCAGGGCGCGCGGGCCCCGGCTATAAGCGCAAAACGGCAACGCTGTGGCAAACACAGCGACCATAACCATCATTAAACGCATATTCATCGCTCCCTTCCCTCTGGCTACGCACCAACCCTATTTGTTCTTTTCACGTACAGACATCGTCTATGACTTACCTATAGACAACAAGGAGACGGCTGGGGCACATGGGCCGACAGAGCCACCAATAAGAGCGACATACGGTAGGGCGATAGGTATTAAACGGGTAGACCGAGTTTTTTGGAACAATGCATTTGCAGATATTTATACAGATAGGTATTCACCATACCCGGTATTTACGGCCTATGGTATCCGCTCATTTAGACAGAAAACTATCATTATAGAAACCACATATGAAACTTTTAGCTGCATTTTGTACTGTTACGTAAGAAGGAGACTCAGCGGATCGCCATGGTGGGCGACCATCATGAGGCCGTCTCATTACCAGCTATAACAAACGTGTATTAGGGCATTGATAAATCTTTCTCAGAGGCGCCGCGCACGAGGAGTTTTTTGAAGAACCGCGATCCCTGCTCTCACTGCCGTGTTGACCCAAACAATCGGGGCAAACAGGATCGCGGTTACCCTTTTACGATAGCCCTTTTTAACACCAAACCTCAAAGAGGTTTAGGCGTCAGAAATGATTTAAGAGCACCACCTCTTCGCGCGGCACCGGCCCGCTCCGCGGCCGCGGGTCCCGGATACCTTTACCGATGGCGACAAACATCGCGATAGCATGCCCCTCAGGCAGACTAATGAGCTTGGCGACCTCGTCGAAGTCCGACAAATCCATCGGACACGAATCATACCCTAGAGATCTCGCGGTCAGCATCAAAGTTTGCGCGGCAATTCCGCACGAGCGCATAGCCTCGTCACGCTGCACCGTCTCCCGTCCGCGATAATATTCGCCTATGGCCGCCACGATACCTTCGCGCACGTCATCGGGTGCGTTCTTCCAGTACCGATCCGGTTGCTTGTTCCAGGCCATGAGATCGGCGCATATCACTATCAGCAAAGAGGCTTCCGTTATTTGTGGCTGCATCCATGAGACGGCGCGGATCGCGGCCCGTAACGCCGGATCTTTCACCAGCAAAAAACGCCAGTGCTGTATGTTAAAAGCGGTCGGAGACAGCAACGCCAAAGAGAGGAGCGCTTCGATCTCTTGCTCTGTCATGACATGATTGGCATCAAATTGCTTGACCGCCCGTCGCGTTTCTATTGCCGTTTTGATATCCATAAGATCCTCCCGATTGAGATGCGCATGGCGCTTTACCGGCAGTGATCCTATCCGTATGCGTCCCAATATGTAAGAATGCACATTCTTGTCCAGTAGTGACAATTTGTATACTGTGAGGCGCATATGCGGCATAAGCGTTATGACTGCAATTTTGGCTGCCCGGTCGAGGCCTGCGTCGAGGTCATAGGCGGTAAGTGGAAGGGCGTGATTTTGTTCCACTTACTAGGTGGCACCAAGCGATTCAGCGAGCTTCAGCGACTTATGCCCGCCGTCACGCAACGGATGTTGACAAGGCAATTACGGGAACTGGAGGCCGACCAGATCATCGAACGCAAGATCTACCCGGAGGTCCCGCCGAAAGTCGAATACTCACTCACGGCGTTTGGCAAGACCTTAGCGCCGGTGTTGCAGACCTTACAGGGCTGGGGCGCGGAATACCTAGAGCGCATTACCCAAATAAGACGGGCGCCCACATAATGTAATGCAAGCGCGCCCATGGCGACCTCGTTATCGGGGCAGTTCACACCCATCCGCCGCAATACCGAATCACCCCCATCAAAACCCGCGCGCGCCCTCGCCGTTAGGCAAGCAGAGCGTCTAGGTGGGCACGAATGGCGCGATCGGCACCCGGCCCAAAGGCCGTCTGTCCCGGTACAAAGATATCGGTAAAGACGTAATCAAAGACCAGATCGCGCAAACCGAAAACCCCCATGAGGCGACTTTCGTAAGAATAGTCATCCGGGTGAGCCATCAGTTCGGGCCATTTTGAGGCACCCGGGGTCAGCGCCGGGCCCAGGAACAGCACACCAGGCAGGTTCTTAAGGCGCAGCCCACAAGTCCCGCGCGTACGCCCCGCCATCGGCAAGAAATCGATAGTGCGCGTCAGTTTTTGTTGACTGTCGACCGCCATATCGACATCGACCTTACCAATCGCTGCCAGCTCTTCCTGGAAGGCCAACACCGAGACCCCAGCTGATCGCCAGAGCGCGAGATCGCGCGCCCCAAAGTGGCTAGGCAAAAACAGGAATCGCGGAGCGCCTAAGCTCTGCAGTGTGTCCCAGAGCCCGGAAGAAAAGACAGGCGCATTTATGAGAATACCGCCCGCCTTGTGGTCGAGGATATAGTAAACAGCTGGCGGCCCCTGCTGCACGAGGTAGATCGACCGATCATTCAGACTTAAGAGGGTGTCCACTAACGTCCTAACAACGGCGCCAATTCCGTCAGCGCCAACTGATAGACCTCGCGCTTAAATGCCACAATAGATGCGAGCGGACTCCAATACTCCACCCATTGC
>Ga0307375_10002239_pt1 | contig 20035 bp, 34 predicted proteins | sample TR1MG_FD_202531 | JGI IMG/M metagenome (GOLD analysis project Ga0307375, IMG submission 202531) | Soil microbial communities from Risofladan, Vaasa, Finland - TR-1 | ecosystem: Environmental > Terrestrial > Soil > Coastal area > Acid sulfate soil | place: Finland: Risofladan, Vaasa | collected...
AGCCCGACGTTTGCAAAATTGACGGTTACTGGTCCCGTTCTCACGAATTCAATAACTATCACGTCTACTACGGCCGTCAGCTGGTTTACGATGACTACTGGAGAAATAGACCTCATAAGCTTCCTTGATACTACTTTAGCTATAGCATCATTCATGGTCTATTGCAATGGAACAAGTATTAATATTAGCAGATTTGTGGGAAGTGCACCCAATATTTTCAGCAGTGGAACAACTATCAAAATTTTAGCATATGCTGAAGGAGTTAGTTGCACATTTACTAGGGTAAGGCTTTTATGATGCTATCTTAGCATCTAGCGGTGACTAAAAAGGAGCAACGAGATGAAGGCAATTCTTACAGACAACCCGAGCCTGTCTTGACTTAGGTCTTTATATTCTTCATAGGAGGTCTTTATGCTCATAGCCACTCTCACTCTCATTCTTTCGGCCCTGGATACCATCGGGTACCAGCTTGTCACGTTCAATTCTCAGAACCCTGACAACGGCCAGTGCACCTTGTCTCTCACCTCTAAGGTTACTCCCGCCCCTGTTGTAGACAGTGCTGTGGCCCAGAAGGCTGTCATCGACGCTCTCAATGCCGTCAATTACGAGATTGTAAGCTACAGTCTCGGAACTAACGGAATGTATCCCATGGCCTCTCCCACAGGAGTGTACAGCGTGACTATTACTCCTAAGCCTGCAGTCTAACTTTCTTACGACTTCGAGACTTGTCTTATATTCAGGTAACTTACTTTTGACGAAGGAGGCCAGTAATGCTGGTAGATTTCAGAGGGCTCATTATTCAGGACCTTGACGGAAAGGACATCCCAGAGAGTCCGGCCACGGAAGCAAAGGACGGAAATCCGGCTCAGCCTGTTAAGTACCTCACCTTTTCGAGGGCAGTGTCGTCCATACTCATCAGTGACAAGACTGTCAACGACCCTGTCAAGATGTACGAGATGGCTCTCAGCTTCAGGAAGAACGAGTTCATGGACCTGGGCTCCGAGGACCTGGACACTTTCGAGAAGGCCGTCAAGGCTACGGGGAACTACATCCCGCTCGTCGTGGGCCAGATCCTCCTCAAGGTACGTCAGCTCAAAGTCCTCGACGCAGACGCTGTCGCTAAGAAGAAGGCGGCGGGCAGTAACCCCGTTCCGGAGCCTTTGCTAGAGGCTCCTTCTCCGTAAACTTCTTACGACTCAGCCTTTAGCATAAAGCCCTGCCCTAGAGGTAGGGCTTTATATTAGGTGTCGACTATAGTTCCTACTAGGAAAGGTGTTCCATGCAGGAGTTCTTCAAGTGGTTAGCTGGGCTGCCAGGATGGCTATCCGTATTGGTCTTCATGAGTCTACTAGGGTCAGTGTCTGCTTTGATTGTTTTTGGACTACGCAGTATCGAGTCGTTCAGTATAGGGGGAGGAAGAGGAGAGGAGCGGAAGTTAATTTCCATTAAGCAGAAAACAACGCATCCCGTGAACCATATAGGTTGCCCCCATGTGGGGTCGGTTATGAGGTTACAGACCGATTACGCTAAGTTCTTCGCATGGAAACACGAGGTTCTTTTTATTAGAGTCCTCGAAGACCAGATGAATGAAGCTGAGTCGTATCTTACGTCGATCGGAGACACCATTCGACGGAACTTTGTAACTGTTCTTCACGACAAGCCTGTGTCAGACGAGGACGTATTTGACTCAGTCAAATATCGTAGGTTCGTCGACACCCTATCTCTCTGCGACACTCGAATCCGATCTTTCTTACGACGATGTTTCAAAGAGAACCACCTCGCCGTAAAGACCGATCTTGAGTTTGCTACTTACAAAGAGGACCGAATTAATCATACGGTCGAACTCGCAGTTAAGTTTTTCGAAGAGCACTACGCTCGAGATGAGTTCGGGTCTGCGAGCTTCACCCTTCAGGGAGTCTTGAAGACCTACGAAGCCGATATCCGGGATTATGTAGGCATTGCTTTTGACAGGGCACGTTATATTTCACGACACTACAGGACACTCATTGACGAGGCTGAGGAAAAACTCGATACCGAGTACCTAGCAACCTATGGCGTCAAGCCCACAGCCAAGTACGAGTGACTGTGAAGGAGACTTACGTGATCAAGTTCATTCAGGACCTTATTTCTGTCAACGGGTTCTCCCGTCCCGGGAGGCCTATCGTTGACGTCAAGGCCGTCATCATCCACAACATTGGGATGGCTGGCCAGACTGCGAAACAGGTTCGAGATTACTGGGCAGGACTCGCTAGCCAGGACGCCATGGATGCCAAGCCCGACGTTTCAGCTTCGGCTCACTTCATCGTGGACCTCGACGGCTCTGTTCTCGTGGCGGTCCCTGAGACCGAGAAGGCCTACCATATAGGTTCCTCTCTGCCCGATCCTGAGTCCGGTAAGATTTACACAGACCTTGCCAGGCAGATTTTCGGAGAGTACGCCGAGGACCCCGACACCAACAGTCCGAACCGAGTCGCCTTAGGTATCGAGATGTGCCAGCTCGATGACCAGGGCACCATCTCCGATGTTGTCCTTAACTCGGCAGCTGAGCTGTGTGCCGACCTCTGCAAGGCCTACGACCTTGATCCTCTCACAAGAATTCTTACCCACCACATGGTGGTAGGGTGGAAGCCTTGCCCGTTGTGGATGACGAACCACCCCGAGGATCTTACCGTTTTTCGGTTCAGGGTTTCCGATCTCATGCACCATATCACCGACGACGAAGTCGCCGATGCGAAGAACCAGTAATCCCTGACGAGGGACAAAGGAGTTTACTATGAACGTCAAGATTGACATGACCTTCCTGCTTTACGCCAGCTTCGGCGTCATCGGCGTCATCGAATGGGTCAAGAGTATCCTGGTTGCTCTCAAGGCCAAGGACGGGACCTGGAAGTGGCCAGTTCTCGCCCTCCTTTCGGCGGCCCTGGTGGCAGCTTTCAGTACCACGTCACTCAACCAGGGAGTGATGAACTTCTTTCTCCTTCTGGCCTTCAACGAGATCCTCGGCTACAACGTCATTGTCCGGCTCATGTTCGCTGTGGTCGACGGCCTCGTGTCTATGCTGAGTCCCCGGTTCAGTCCCCCTTCCTACTCGACGACTGGGTACTCTGGACCCACCATGAAGGACACCGTCGTGGCTGACAAAGCCGTAACCAAGGAAGTCGTGGCTCCTCCGGCTCCTTCTCCCTCCCCTACGTCAAACCCCGGGCTGTCCGTTGGTAACGTTCCGCCTCCTCCTCAGGTTCATCCGGTAGGCCCTACAGTGACCGTCAGCACGTCCCAGACGGCTCCTGTGGACCTGGCTCCCCCCTCGGGCCCCTCGGCGCCCACCCTGTGATGCTCCTGTGAAGAATCTGAAGAGCTTAGGAGCCCTCGTAGGGCTCCTTATCCTCGCCACGTTCGTTATCATTCTGGGAGTCCCTGAGCTTCGAGCCTGGTTCGCAGGCTTAGGACTCCCTATTCTTTCCGCGGTGACAGCCTTCCTGAAGAAGGCTCATGACACGCAGGTCCAGAAAGAACAGGAGGCAGCCGATGCTGTCTATGCTAAGGCATATCAAGGGAGCCGTGAGGCTATCGAAAAGGCTTCTGCTGCTGACGTTGTGTCTAGTGGGGATGCGAATGGGCATCTATCCGCAAAACGTGACTCCGACGTTGACTCCCTCTCAAGCGGCTATATCGGCAACGTACTCGATCGATCCAGCGAAACAGTACGAGGGATATTTGGTAATCAAGGCCATTGACGCTATCCTTCTTACGGCCCAGCAGGAGGCTCTGGCTCAGTCCAAGTCCGCCTGGGACATGGGGTATAAGCAAGGAGTCCTTGACTGGAAGCCTCAGTCTGACGGGTGGAAGGCCAAGTCTGATTTCTGGGAAGCCCGAGCGCTTAAGGCCGAGAACCTCCTACCCTACTTCTTCTGGGGAGGACTCGGTACTTCAGCGGTCACTTTTGTAGCCGGCGCCCTCATCTTTCATCACTAGGAGATTCCATGACCCCCCGCCAGTATTTTTCAGCTGTCAATTCAGGACCGTGGGTCACTTCAGGCCAGGACGTTCAGTACCGAATAGAAGTCTCGGCCCAGGCCATTACTCTATTCTTTCAGCCGACGGAAAGCCTGTCTGACTGGGTTCACAACTTCGACTTCCCCGCTGTTCCTTACAAGGACATGACAGTGATCTGGAGGGCTCACCGAGGGTTCGTAGAGCTTTGGAAGAGCGTCCGGGACGAAGTGGCTAAGAAGATCCTTGACTCCTACCAGTCCTACCCACTTCCTCTCGTCGTTGTAGGATATTCGGAGGGAGCAGCCATTGCCCTTCTGGCCTACGAAGACCTTAGGTTCAGACTTCCCAAAGCCTTGATCCAAGGGATAGGGTTCGGAACTCCTCGAGTTCTCTGGGGTCCATCTCCCGACGCCAGGTTTGACTCATTCGTCAGGTATTCCGTCCGAGGAGATATTGTCACCATGGTTCCTCCTTGGCTATTCGGGTTTCACCATGTCGGTAAAAGTATCAAGGTAGGGCCGGTTCATTTCCCTTGGTGGGTCCAGCATACCCCCGAGCAGTACCTCGACTACCTCCCAGCCTAAAAACTTCTTACGACTCGGACCAAAGGAAAGACCCCCAATATTGGGGGCCTTTCAGTTTCGAGAGGGCCTTGAGTTAGACTTCGGCAGTGCTGGACGCCGAGCGGGCCAGTTTGCGGGGAGCCCTGGTTTTCTTCTCGACGGGGGCGTCCTCTTTCTTGCCCTTGGAAGCTTTGGTGGGAGCCTTCGCGACGGGGGGCTTGATGCCGGAAAGTTCCTTGAGGCTGGCCCAGCGAGAGGCAATGAGGTTGGCGAGATTGGAAGCGGAAGCATCGAGGTTGATGAAGTTTCCGGTCTTCTTCGAGGTCTTCTTCTCGGAAAGGTACTCGTCGACGGCCTTGTCGATCTTGGTGAAGACCTTGTCGTCGATGAAAAGCTTCTTGGCTCCCTCGGGAGCGGCGGTGCGGGGCATGACTGCCTCCTTTTTTCGGGGACGTAGTGTCCGGTAAAGCGTGTTCTCCGTACGGAGAATCTGTAGGAACTAAATATACGACATACCTCCTTTTATTGTCAACGCTTATTCAAAGTGATTAAGCGTTAGAACTTGTTGAACACCTCGATTTCGTTGGCTACAGTCGGGACTTCCAAGGCTCCCTGGTACAGGTAGTTCCCGTATGCCATAACTACTCCTCGTCCTCGTGGACTTCAGGAATGCCCTCGAGAACCTTGGAGATCCATTCCTGGTACTGCTCCGGAGTCTCTCCGTCGGACGTGTCCTGACCGGGAGCAAACTTGGGAGTAAACTTCCGGTCGTCTTCGACGACTACTTCGTCAATGTTCTCCCCGTAGAAAATATCGCAAGGGTCTCCTTCCCCGCTCGTGATCCAGCCACCCTTCTTGCGGGCAGCCTCCTCCAAGGCTTCTCCGAACACTTCATCTTCGTAAGCCTCACGGCTCCCTATCCCGTTGCAGTAGGGACACGTCTTGGTGGGGGCCGTTGTCTTAATAACCGAGTCCAGCTTTTTAAGCCTGTCGATTATGACCTGGGGCCATTTTCCTTCAGCCCATTTGCCGTACTTGGAGATGGACTCCATCCGGAGAGCAAGAGCTGTTCCTGAAGCTATCTTCCAGTTGGAGCTGTCCGAGTTCTTGCTGGTGATTCTCCCTCCTCCGTGGCAGCGAGGGCAGAGGGAAACGTTCCCGTTTGCAAAGGGAGCGTAGTATTTTCCTGAAGGGTAGAGATTGAACACTGTCCCGAGGCATGTAATATTTACCCGCTCTCCTTCAAGGTTTTCTTCCTCTATGAAGCTCGATTTTGAAATATCTTTGATAACCTTACGAGCCTTCGCCCTCACATCTTTTATCCTCATCCGAGTCTCCTTTGTAAGAACACTTCGCCGTCGACTACCTCCCGAGCTATTTTCTTATGTTTAGAAGCATCCCGTTTATCCTCGGCTGAGTGATCATAGCCTTTATTACGGTATCTAAAAAACATTCTCAGATCCATTCCTGGTGGAAGGAATATCCACCATCACCGTGCTTGTGATTCTTGCTATAGTTTTTGTCCCCGTTGAAGTGGTCGTTGGAGTAACACTTTCTCCTGCCGGCACACAGGACCCCGTCAGGGTACATAGCTCGACCGAGGGAGTAGACAACGTGAAACCCAAAGTCCATCCCCCAGCCGCCAGTGACAACCCCGTAGAAGTCTCGGTTGTACCTGGACCCTGTCACAATAGCTACGGACCTGGTTATGTCCAGTATGGAGAGGTTTCCTGACTCGTTGATCCTGGGGACAAGTACTCCGATGATGCGAGTCCCTGACCTGGACACAGGCTTCCTTGAGACGGTATATACCGTCATTCCGACGGTCAGGATGCTTTCGAGGTACTTCTTCGCCTCGGTAACTTCTTCATCGCTCCACAGTTTCTTTGCCATGTCTCTAACCTCCGCATGATTGATCTAACTACCGTGTCCTGACAGACGCGACTTCCTACAAGAGGAGTCTACTTCTTACCTGAAGTAGTGTCAATATGGATTCCTTTTTCTCTGGCATACCTTACGAAGAAGTCCAGGACGCAAAGGAACATAAACTCGCCACCCTTAGGGTCCTTCTGCATGGCGTCGGTTAGAGCGGCAAGAACGTCGGGGGACCCACTCTGGAACACCCTAGCGAAGATTCTGTCGACATCCTTATTCTCGACCTTCAGTCTTCGAAATGGTGTTCCGTTATGTGTAAAGACTTCCGTCTCGGCGACAGCCAGAAAGGACAGGGGCTTTGGTTTATCCATACTGACCTACAGAAGAAGAACCCGACATCCAATGGGGGTTCCCTCAGCGTTTCTCACGATGTCGGCGGGACTCAGGAGATCCCTCCTGAGAGGGAGTTGGTTCTTGACTATCATTGAGACGATGAGAGCTACTCCGGGTTCCGGGTCCGGGAGACGCTCCATCCCTTCTGAGATGACGACAGCCACGAGGGGTGTCATCCTGATACTTCTCTCATGGCTCCGGGCTGGGCCTTCTGGGTCCGGAGGGAACTCCTCGAGGACTGTGCCGTCTCTTCTTACGACGGTCACAGGGTGCGGAGTGAAGTTCCTAATTTGGACGGTGATGGCTCCGTTGGAGTAGAAGCCGTAGTCGGTGCGGGGAGACTCTTCCATGACTCATTTCCTTTCTTGGGGTGAGAGCTTAGCCCTTAATATACGCGAGTGCTCGGGACATCGACTCAGGGATCTTCTCACCCTCTTCTGACTCCAGAAGGAGCCGTTTCAGGATAGACTGGAAAGCGTTTTCTTTTAAGTCCATGTCAGGACGGGCAAGACAAACTTCGTTCCATACCCGATTGTAGGCCCTGATCCTGGAAACCATCCAGTTGGAGAAGTCAGTCTCTGTCTTTGCGAGACTCACCTGGTTTTTGAAGTCCTCAAGAAACTCGTCTCTGAGGGTATAGAACACTTCCCTGGAGTCTTGAGTGAACTGGAAGTCGAAAGCAGTCTTCATACAATCTCCTTTCCAATTTGGACATTCTCTCCCGCGAGAGCTTTCTTACGAAGGGCCTTTCCTTCACAGTTATTGGTCCCGAGAGCGCCGCAGATGGAGCAAGCCTCGAGTCCTACGAACTGAATGCGTCAGCACTCGGGTGAGAGCTTCTTATCCGGTACGCTGTAACTCTTACCTTCAGGGTTAGTGTAGGTCATCGTTTGTTTCCTTTCTTGTCTTCGTTCCGGATTTGAGTCCCCGGGGTTTCATGAACGAACTCTAGGGCTTCTTTGGTACTTAGGAAAACCCCGGTAATTTTGCTGAGGTCGCCGTGGTTCTCAGGTACCCTCTCGACGATGATGAGGGCGCTCATGGCTATCTCTTCGAGAAGATGCCGATGCTGACCTGGAACTGACCCGTGCGGACGACGGCGTACCCGTAGCGGTTGGGGGCTATGGCGTTGACTTCGTCCATGAGGGTGAAGACCCTTCGGAGGGTGAGAGCCGGCTCGCTTTCGGAACCGAAGCCGGAGGAGTCGACGAAGAGGCAGCCGTAGGTTTCGTCGGGGGAGTCCGCGGCGTTCGTAAGGGCCTGGCAGCCTACGCTGGCGGGGGAGACTCGCTTCCAGCCACGGGGAGTCCGGTCCCCCAGCGACGGGATCTTGAGGTTCTGGTCTTTGGCGGAGGTACCAGCCTTGGGGATTGTGGGAACTTCACCCCGCTCTCTCGAGCGACGGGCGGCGTCACGGTTGAGCTTCTCGATCGTTGCGGTGCTGAACATGATTGGTCTCCTCAGGAGATTAAATCGACCCCATAAGGGGTATGGGCGGAACAGGGGTTCGAACCCTGCGGTGGCTATCATCACCGGCCTCCACGACGCCGCCCACGAACACTGTACTTCTTTTCTGAAGTAGTGTCAATGACTAATCAGAGCTATCCTCCTTTTCCTTTTCAGATTTCCCTCGGGGCTTCTTGATGTCCAAGGTGCAGTCCTCGTACTTCGAGCAGCCTTCGCAGTCATGGGCTTTTCCTTGAGAGCTTCAAATAAGACCTTAAGTGAGGATGACTTTCCAGGACCGAACACGGCCAAGAGGAGAGATTTTTGCTTGGCGTCTTCTATGAGTTCTAACATTCTACTGAGTCCAAGGGTACTCATTCTGTTTTTGGAACCCATTTGTACACCACCTCTGCACCCTTGCCGGAACGAAGCCTCCACGTAGTACCGTCGAAGGAAGGAATGAACCCTCTATTCCACAGTTCTATTCCAGAGGATAGGTCGGTAGGATAGGAGATCGGAAAGAATGAGGAAAGGTATGCCCCGACTGAATCCTCGACTGAATCCCAGACTGAACCCCTGACTGAATCCCAGACTGAACCCCAGACTGAACCCCTGACTGAACCCCCGACTGAAGCCCCGACTGAAGCCCCGACCAAATCCCAGACCAAATCCCTGACTAAATCCCAGACTGAATCCCCGACTGAAGCCCCGACCGAAGCCCACTTCTCCAGGTTTTTTATATCCTTGGTTAAAGGTTTCTTCGCTCTTCCTTTCAGCGGATTGACAATCTCCTTCAAAATCAAAGGCTCGGCGACTTTCTTGAAATCTAGCCCTTCTACCCAGGACCTAGCTACTTCGTGGTCATGTCCTTCTACTGGTTCATCGATGGTGAACTGTTTTGTTAGAGGATTGTATTCATACTTGGACCAGCGGTCCTGAAACTTCGGAGGAACCTTGAAGTGAGTAAGGATTCGAGCGTGTGAATCAGGGAAGTTCTCGGATCTCTCCTCCAACCACTTCCTCCTGGTTTCCCAATCGATGAACTTGAAATTTCCATAACCGTCTCCGACGAAGCTGAAAAACTTACACATGGCATCTCCTCCCCCTCATTTTGTTTTGGAACTCTACGGAACCTTTGGTCCCGGGCTCTACCTCGGTCCTGGAAGGGATGTAGTTGCCGTAGTAGTCCCTGTTCCCGTGTTTTCCAAGGATGCAGGACCCGTTGGTGATGAGATCCATTGCCATCCGTCCGTAGGAGCCCTGGAACTTCCAAATGCTCCCGTCGTCGATCATGGACTGGAAAAGTTCGACGACCTCTTCGTCGGTCATCTCTCCGTTCTCCAGTGCGTTGACTCTGCGAGCCATCTCTATAACATCCATCATTACCTCCTGAACAAACTTGATACGCGAATACTACTCCTTCTTTGAAGTAGTGTCAAGCATAAAAGAAGAGGCCGGAAGTACCGGCCTCTCACAGGAAACTTTCTTACGCCTCGAGGAATTACTGGGCAGCGAAGCCGACCGGGCTTACGGTTTCGGAGGGAGCATCACCAAATAGGGTGGCCTTTTCCGAAGCAATGATGTCGGCGAAGTGTCTGGTCTCCTCCAACTTGAGTTGGGCCTCACCGATCTTTTGGAAGATTTCCTTGGCCTGGTTTTCGTCCTTCACAGAAGTGAGTTCCTTCCGGAGATTGATGATGGCTTGCTCGGTGTCGATCTTGAGAATGTCGACAGATCCAATGAGGGACTCAGCCGCTCGCTCGATGGTCTTGACCCTGTAGGGCCACTTGAGATCGTCGATGACTTCGGAAGACATCTTGCGAATCGAATCGATGAACTTCACGGTTCACCCCCTTGGTTTACGAGGTCCCTAAGGATGGTTTCTCGTACGAGTCTCCTCCTTGGGATATCGAAAAGCAGCTTATCTGTAGCAACTGGACTCGGGTCTGTCCCCCCGAAGATCGCGCCTGCGTGTATACTGCCAACGACAATAGCAGAGCTACCGATAGACCTTGTCATGAGTTCACTGTAAGGTTGGGATAAAGCAAACCATTCAGGATATGCCAGTCTAAGAAGGTGCTTAGGAACCGTACAAGCTTCTCCGCTTGGTTCCTTGACAGATACTTGGTATTGTTCAGACATGTCTATCCTGACAGACGATCTCGTAGGAAGGTCGCGAAATGTAGCGTAAACTCCAGTATAGAGTAACGCACACTGTCCCGAGTTTTTTGGTGAGTCTCCGACTTCCCCTAAGTCTACCCACTCTCCATCTATCTCAGATAAGTCTAAAGGACCTTTGAGAGGGTGGAACTGTGCCTGGTTCTCAGATAACACGTCTATACAGAAGATGGCTTTACCTTCAACAAGGTGCCTGAAACACGACAGTGCGGGTTGGGATACGTTTCCTAAGAACCAGTACCAGTGGTTTGCTTTCAACACTTCACAGCTCCTGTCTAAGACCCAAGCTCTTCTTCAGTAGGGAGGCGCCACAAATTCCAGCTTGCACTGCTCTGGCTGGACCAGGACGTAGCTCCATCAGGGAAACACTCGACAGCATCCCCTTTCCCTACTCTGGCGAAGTACCTCTTGGTCCAATTTGACCCTTCAGTGTGCCTTACCATGATCTTCTGGTCAACGACGAGACCCTCGGCAGACATCTTGGGAGAGAATAGACTGGTTTCCCAGTCAATGGTATCCGGAACTATGACTCCGTTGAAAAGAGGTTGAGCTGGCGCTCCGCCCCAAGTAATGTTTCTCTTCTTGGGCTCTGATGAATAGCTGTACCAGCGTTCATCTTCATCCATGGCGACGTACAGCCCGAGCCTGTCACAGAGTTCTTGAACCGGAATTCCTTTCACGCTAAGTCTCCTTTCTACCGAACTAGGTAACGTTAAGACCCCAAGACGAAAGGGGGCAGGATCTTTCACCTACCCCCTTTCACAGAAAACTTTCTTACGCCGCGGGGACCAAGGCCTTCCACTCGGAGGGGGCGAGGGTCATGAGACTGTAGCCGGCCTGCTCGAGGTCGTACTGCTTGTCGGTGCTCTTCTCTTCGTGAACGAGAGCGGTGACAGCGTTGGCGATGCCCCAGCGGGAGAGGTCGTTTCCGGACCAGAGATTGGCGAGGATGTTCTTGCCGTCTTCCTTGTTGAGGCCGAACTTCCGGGTGACATTCTCGACGAGCTTCTCGGTGGTGACGACCTTCGGTTCGATGACGTCCCCGGCCGCCAGGCGGAGCTTCTCGACGATGGACTCGAGCCTGGCCTGGTTGACGGAGGCCCGGAGGATGTCATCCAGCTCGGACTTGAAGGTGTCGAGGCTGAGCTGAATGGTCTTGTCGGAGTAGAGGTCGTAGTCCTCGACGTCGTCTCCGATCCGACGACCGACGTGGTTCTGGCGGAGGAGGGACTCGCCGACGGCTCCGTTCCTGCAGAGGAGTCGGTAGAGGAAAGTCTGGACGTTGATCCGGCCGGCCCCGATCTCGGAGTTGGAGAGGGTGATCCCGAACTGGACGGCGTCTCCAACCTTGACCTCGGCCTGGAGCCGGGGGAACACGACCTGGAGGTACATCCTTGAGTCGGAGAGAATGGAGGACTTGACCTGCAGATCCTTGTGCTCGGCGAGTACGGGAAGGGCCGACTGGAGAATGAGGAAGTTGTCGACTGGCTTGAAGCGATCGGAAAGGAGCGCCCGGACGTTTCCGTCGAGAGTACGAACGAGACGCTTGTTCTCATCCTGACCGAGCCAGGAGTTGACGTTGTAGGCACGGAGCCCGGGGATGGCCTGCATGGTGTCGTAGTAGGTCTTCGGGATTCCTAGCTTGGAGGCGATCTGGCCGTGGGCGGTGTCTTTGATCTTGAAGTCCCCGACGCCGTCGATGAGGAGATTCTCTCCAGTGTCGGCCATCATCATGCCCTTGGGGCGGACGATGAAGTCCTTCTTGGCGTCTTCGCGGCGGGTGGCTTCGGCGAGAAACTGCTCCATCGTCATTGTGCTCTGCATCATGATTCTCCTGGTTCCTACATTAGGAAGCCGTACGGCTTCCTGATCTGCTGCTACAGTACTACTGGTTTGAAGGAGTGTCAACCCCCTTTTATGTATTGGCCGAGGTTTTCTTCCACCTTTCGAGAAGCTCTTCGGAGGCCTTCAAAGCGGATTCCCCGGTGACTATGTACAGAGACCCGTCGCTGAGACGGTGCATGGTGACATGGGAGGGGGTCTTGTTAAGAGGGAAAGTTATGTCCCGCTCAGCTACTTTGTTCTCGTCGGTGAACTGAGACATAAGCTCCCTATGGGCTATCCGACTGGCCTCTCGGGTCTTGTTCTCTACCCGTATATCCTTAACCATGTCTGCGATGTCCCCCGAGTTCAGAAGCCGGCTTACGGCTTCCTGGACTTCTTCTTCGGTAGCGTTTGGTACATTGATGTCAATGTCGATCTTCATAGCTCAGTCCTCCTTAATAAGACTTCCGTTGAGAGGGACGGGAAATTCGTTTAACTTCGATATGCTCGGCGTGAATGAAGACGGTTTCTATTGAGCTAGTGAGGCTCCCGACGACCCTGACTCCCGTACCTACGTGGAGCACCGTGAGACACTCCTTCGCGAGCTTTCCGAAGGCTTCAACGGGGAGCTGGCTGGTTATTGTGACCTCCGGTTCCTCGTCACCCCAAGTCTGGGTGGTCTTCACACAGAAGGAGCACCCACCATTGTCAGACTTAGTCGGACCGATGGACACGAATCCTTCCAGGAGAATGCTGTTGAGCATGGACATAGGATCAGCCGACCCTGTACTTGAGCTTCGAGGAGACCTGGAAGGGACCCTTCGAAACGACGGCCTCTTCCTTCCGGGGTCGAGGAATTATTCCGAACCTTTCCTCGATCCAGGACGTGAGTCCCTTGAGGCGTTCTGCGGTCGAAGGCTGGGAGACCTTATCCGAGGAAAGCTCTTCGTTCTGGACCGGAGCAAAAGGAACTCCAATGTTCTCAAGAACTTCTGAGTGCTGCTTTCGGAACTTGGAGAAGGAGGCTCCAATCTCGTCTGCCTTTTTCTTGGTGTCACAGGAGACTATTTGGGTGAGTCCCTGGACCTTGTAGCCCGTGTGGCCCTTCCACACTTCCCCGATCTGCCTTTCTTTCGTTGCCATATCTACTCCTTCGTCTCAAGATAAGGAGACTATACAGCTAAACTGAACAAGCGTCAAGCTACAATGATATGGACACAAAAACAAGCTATTTCCTATACACGTCAGCTTGATCTGTATAGAAACTTCCTCGGGTTAGACCTTTATATTAAGTATCCGGAGGACTCCCGATGAATACGCTTTCCCTCACGTTCGAAGACGCTGTCAACCTTCAATCAGGTCTTACTCTCTCCGCAGGGTCGATCGTCGTAAACCCCTCGGGAGCCGTGAACCCTCTGTACTACCTGCCTACTTCGGTTAAGGCGTCTCTTTTCTCGAACCTCGTTATCACGGGAGCCCTTCTCACCGATATTACTGTGTTCCTCGTCCTCGACGGGGTTCTTGTTTACTGGGATACGACTCTGGCTGCCTGGAACCCTGTAGCCCCTTCTCTCCCTATCCAACAGCTCTCCCTTCTAGGAATGCTGGCCTCATCCCTGGATCTAGTGCACCTTGTCCTCCTTGCCCAGAACGGACAGCAGCACGAGGTCTCCTTCGCCTTTCTATTCAATTCATCAGGTGGAGCGGGAGTCACCCTCACGTCGCTCACCCTCACCTACGGGAACCAGACAGACCTCACCGCGGTTCACTTCACTCGAGTCTACGGGAGCTTCGTTGTTCATGCAGGGATCACAGTTCCAGCTACGTTCCTGGTTCAGCCTTCGAAGACGAACGTTCTGTACAACAACTCGGCGATGGTCTTTGACCCGATCGAGGTGACGGTGAACGCTGACGGGACCTGGGAGGTCTACCTTCCCGATACTGACTCAGTCTCCGACACGGGAGCAGGGTATCTTTTCTACTTCCAGCCGGCTAATCCCGTAGCAAGGAAGGTCCCTCTCCTTTCCGAAGTAGCTTTCCGAGACCTACCTATTGCTCGTACCTACTAAGGTAAGCCCTAGCTAAAGACATATTGACAGATTTTCAATCTTGGGTTATGCTGCACATGTGCAGCATAACGGAGGTTGTATGTCGATATTGGTTGAAAAAGAACTCTACACTCCTGTTCCAGGAACTGTTGTAGTTGATCTTAGTTGGGTCATGTACCGTTCTCATTACGCTATGCCTCACCTGTCAGTAACAGACCTCGCAGGGAATGTCATCCCTACTGCTCATGTTCATGAGACGCTCCTTACAATTGCACAGATATCTTCAATAGCTCCCCGAGTCATAATTGCTGTCGACTCGAAGTGTCCTTTCAGGTTCAAAATATTTCCTGAGTACAAGGGCAACCGTCACAAGGACCCCAATGAGTTCAACATCAAGGTTCACACAAACCTCATCCTTGCAATAGCTTCCAGGCTCCCTAATGTAACTTTCATGAAGAAGGAAGACTTTGAGGCTGACGACCTTATCAACCATGTCATAGCTTCCGGAGACGAGCCCACAGTGTTCGGGTCCGACAATGACCTCATGCAAGTTCCTAAACCCTTTAAGACAGCCACGTCGGTTATCGGGAACGAGCTGGGGTACATCGACCGGGCCGCCTATATTTCCAAGAAGTACAGTATCTCGGGGGTTTTGCATCTTCCGGTATGGTACAAGACCGTCCGCGGAGACCCTTCGGACAACCTTCCTTCAGGCTGTCCTCGCTTTCCTTCAAAACTTCTTACGCCTCTGTGCCAGGATCTCGAGGACACCATGGAGTGGAAAGATTTCGAAGACTACATCGACGACCCTCTAAATAAAGGACTGTCGAAGCTCTCCTCAGCTAAGGATGTTCTCTTCAGAAACTACCAGATCGTTAGTCCACGGCCGGTTCTTTTCGAGGATGGACCCCTGTGGCTCAAAAAGCTTAAGGACTCCGATGCCTCACAACAGCTACTGGGTCTGCAGTGCTTTGCAGTTATCCAGTACTTCCAAGTTCTCGGAGTCTCCCTCGTATGAAACTGCTAGGACTTCCTTCCCTACTACTAATAGGAAACGCCCTGGTGGTGATGCAAACGGCCCCAGACCCCTTTGTTTCTCTCATTACAAGTATTGTTTCACCCCTCGTACGGTTCGTCGTTAAAGTATTCTTTGGAGGACCTAATGCCCTTTGAGCTAATGGATTATCAGAAGACAGCAGCCCTTTATGTCATCAATCATCTCCGCTGTATTGTCGTAATGAAGCCAGGCAGAGGTAAGACAGCAGTCATTCTAGGAGCCATTAAGGTCCTCAGAAAGAAGGGAACGGTGTCAACATCCCTCATTTGGACTCATAAGAGGGGAATGGACGCTTACCGAAAGCTTACTGCAGGGCTCCCTATCCATTATGTCGAAACATCCCAGGATCTCAGGGACTTTAGAGAGGAATTCGAGGCTGATCCAGATAGGGTATTTGTTGTAAATACTGGTCTCATAAATAAATTTGAAGAGGAGTGGAACCCTAAGTATCGTAAGGAGACTGAGTCATTTTACGAAACAGGGGAGGAGTTCAGGGCGGGAAATGGGGAGTTAGGGGGAGAGACGGAAGGAGGGAAAGCATTATTTTCCGTCAATACTCCTACTCATCATACTACAACTACAACAACCACTATTACTACTAAAGCTAACTCTACTACTCTTTTAAGAGAGCGTTCTTTCTTATATTATATTACGCAAAAATCAAACCTCGTTGCCGTCGATGAGATCCATAACTACCGGGAGCCGTCTAATTCCACCTCTCAGGGTCTCTCCATCCTTATGCGGGCCTGTCGTGGCAGGGTCGTTGGTCTCACAGCCACTCCCTTCTACAAGAAGCTGGAGGACTCCTATCAGCTTTATTCTTACGTCGATCCGAGGATATTCGGGTCCTTTTCCACCTTTCAGAGCAACTTTCTCATTATTATCACCCGCCAGAGCCAGGCCTACTGCTGGGTCTCCACCCCTACGGGAAAGAGAAAGCTTCTCGTTCCTATCACCATTCCGGAGGTTGTAGGCTACAGGAACCAGGACGTTTTCATGGAGAGGGTCAAGGACCACCTTTATCTCGATCCGGGGTCATCCTTCGCCATGAACTTCCACCCCGTCTCATTTGATCTTAGAAGCCACGCAGGGTACCTATCCGTGGTCAAGGGCGAGGGCCTGTCCACTTCCTGCCGTCTAGCCCTCGCCGGCCCCCGCTCGACGGTCTCAGTGGTCTTCTTAAAGGGGGAGACCGTTAAGGTTGTGAAAACTTCTTACGACTCGGCGTCTGACGGTTCTAAGGTCGAGCGAAAAACTTCTTACGACTCGGACCCCCTCGATGTTGTTCACGGGACCACGATCCTTAGGCAGACTCGAGAAGGGGTCGAGGAGTTCCAAGTTATTGGGAAAGCCAAAGAATTGAGCGAGGGTGACATCATCGCCCGCATAGGCCCCCTGGTTAGGTATATGTCGAGTACCCCCGAGCAGCTCCAGGCCTTAATGTTCGTGCTCGACCCAATTCCGTCGTCCAAAGGAGCCGTCATCTTCTGTCAGTACCTCGAGACCGTCGACTTCCTCGTGGAGCAGTTCAAGTCTTATTACCCCGGGAGGAACGTTGTCACCATCACAGGAGGGGAGCCTGATATGCAGGGGGTCATCGATGGAGCTGGAGAAGATTCTTTCATAATCATATCCCGAGTCGCTGCCCAGTCCATCGACTTCTTCTACGACACCCTAGTCGTTTACGAACCTGTCACAACCCCTGGAGGAGTTGACCAGCTCCTCGGTCGAGTAACTCGTTTGTCCTCTAAGTTCAGGGAGGTGAGCTTCTACTTCATAGTAGGAAAGCTAACAATTAGTCATTATTTTTACGAGAGACTCCTTTACCTCATGAGTAACAACCCCTACTCACAAGACGTACAGATGGAGCATATTCCACTCAAGGGTCTTGACTTCAGTTCCAAGAAGACGTCTCTCAAGACATTGAAGACTGTTCTTCTGTGGAGAAAGGCATACCAAGGTCTTGAAGAAGAGTCAGGCCAGGACTATACTGATAAGACCGAGATCCGAAAGATCAAGATATGGGACTGAAGGGGGATTATAGTGAAGGTCATGGTTTACGGTGAAGACTCAAGGGCCATTGGATGTACTAACCCGAAGTGTCAGAACCTTGTATTTTTTATCAAGTCGTATGACGGGGAGACTGACACCTTCCGAGGTCATTGCGACCAGTGTATGACTCTCATCGAGACGAAGGTTCGCGAGATGTACACCCCAGTCAGTCGGTGGTCACACTCAGGCCGAGTACTACAGAATGTCAAAGATAGATAGGTTCCTTTCTCAAATGCTTGTCATCGAAGAGCTTCGCACAGTTCGTTACGAGAGGGCTTGCCAACAGCTCTCGAAGGAGTTCTGACATGCCTGGACCTATTCTCGGGATGGAGGACCTCGACAATGCTCTTCACCAGCTTGAACGAGCCAAGTCCCTCGGGCTTCATTCTTGGATCGTGAGAGCATCTCCAGTTTCTACTGTTGGGGTTTTATGTAACTCCGAGCTTCTTAAGGCTCTTGAAGCTCGTGGGTTTCTTTACAAAGACTTTGGACCTCTTCAAATTTTCGAGACGGCCCCGTCGGCCCTGGAGGACAGGTAATGCCAGAAACAAGGTTCTTTGTCATCCTCAACGGAGGGAACAACCTTCCGCTCGCTATGACCAGCGGGGATGGTGACATTGCTGTGTTTGATTCACGGGAGGACGCTGAAGCTCATGCTGAGGCAAACATGATAGGACAGGCTCGGGGGTACGAAGTCTATGAGTGGCTCTTCTAAACTCCCTAAGGGTTTCTTCCTCCCTAAGACCGCGGTAGAGATCCTCCCCGACAGAAAGGGTAAGAACTTCTCAGCCAATAATCTTGGTCAACGGAAAAAGAACGACGATTACTCAACTCCTATTAGTATGGTCGAACAGTTACTCCAAGTGGAGACGAGTTTCTTTATTCGAAAGGAGCGAACCCTTGAGCCGGCCGCGGGGGAGGGAGTCCTTGCTAAAGTCCTCAAGGACCAAGGCTTCAAGGCCATCACTTCTTACGACCTCAACCAAGGCCAGTTCCGGCGCGACTTCCTGAAAGAGACTCGAATGTTTCCCCAGGTTATTACGAACCCTCCGTTTAAGCTTGCTTTGGCCTTTATCAAAAAGGCCAAACTCATATCCAGACGCTTTGCATTCCTTCTACCCCTGTCCTACCTTCACGGCCAGGAGCGGTATGAAGAGGTGTATCAAGACCAGGAGTTCCCTTTACGACGAGTCCACGTCTTCACAAGGTACCCGATGCTCGGAGACCCTGTGTGGCCTGACGGGAAGTATCGGACAGGGATGATTGCTCTCGCATGGTTCGTGTGGGGAGAGCGGAAAGCTAAAGAGAGTACTATCCGTCCTGAGATTCGTTTCCTTGACAGTAGCCGAAATATCCTTACAGCCAGGGAGTTCAGAGATAGAATATAGACTCATTGACACCTATTCAATTGAGGAGTACTCTTACTTGAAAGGAGATTGTCATGACGTCTAATCCTTACCAGATTACAGGAACTGCCCTAGACTCTGGGATATTCCAGACGGGTTCTCTGCCCGATCCGTTATTCAGGACTATACCGTGGGGTCAACATTTGCCAGGACACACAAGTCCTGTCCGTTATGAACCAGCTTCTTCCCAAGAGGATCTCGTACCGCCTCGGTCTAAGGTTCGAGAAGAAATTCTGAGGGCCTTATGCTAGAAGACCAGATCGCATGCCCGGGAACTTCGGACAATAATGCTCCCCACTGGCTGCTCGCCGGTGCCTTCTCTCAGGCAACCCCTCCGGCTCTCCGTGAGAATAAGAAAGCCACGGTCCGCGAGAAGAGGCCTGCACGAAAGCTGTCGAGCCCTCCCTCCGGGTTTGTCTCCGTCATCGACCTCTCGAAAGAGATAGGGAAGTCTAGGAACCAGACCTACGTCTACCTGCAGAGGTTCGAAATAGAGAGGTGGAACTCTCCCGATGCTCAAGGCTTCGGACCCACTGTGTACTTTCACAGGGAAAACTTCTTACACCTCTACAGATCCTTATTGGAGGAGTACCGACATGAAAGACCGTAAAGAAATGTTAGACGCCTTGCTTGCAGGAAAGACTCTTACCGACGTGCAAGGCGAGGAGTGCTACTTGGACTGGGATGATAGCGAGCTTGGTCCGTTTGTCTATGAAGGCATTCTAGGAAAAGAGAGTCTTACTGCTGGCTGGAGGGAGCCTGGCCGTTGGTCAATAAAGAAGGGACCTAAAATGCGTCCCATGACTCGAAACGAAATGCTTGGATGGATAGCTCATCGTTCTTCTGGATGGGTCGTACGACTTAACAGCAATGAATTCCCGCTGCCCGTCGGAAGCCTGTCTGTGTGTGGCTCATCAACTCGATACAAACGTGCTCCCATTTCCCCAGAAGGTGTCATTGGCGAGTGGGAAAACTTCGAAGTTCCCGAGGAATACTGACGTGAGTGATATGACGATCGTTGACTTCTGTGACAAACACAATGCCTGTGAATCAGGCCGAGCGTGGGCAAAGCTGAATTGCCCATCGGGGATGATGAGCGAAGCTTACGAAAAGCTCAGTAACGCAGTGGACGAGGCGGCCGGGGGCTATTTCGACTGGGTATGGTGTCGAGCTTTTGATGACAAGACCTTGCGGCTC
>Ga0307375_10002242_pt1 | contig 20022 bp, 21 predicted proteins | sample TR1MG_FD_202531 | JGI IMG/M metagenome (GOLD analysis project Ga0307375, IMG submission 202531) | Soil microbial communities from Risofladan, Vaasa, Finland - TR-1 | ecosystem: Environmental > Terrestrial > Soil > Coastal area > Acid sulfate soil | place: Finland: Risofladan, Vaasa | collected...
AAGTTCAAGTAGTAGTTCTAGTTCAAGTGCTATATCTATTAGTTCTTCATCAAGTTCTAGATCAAGTTCAAGTAGTAGTAGCCAATCATTTTCATCTAGTTCATCATCTAGATCAAGTTCAAGTAGCTCATCATCTAGATCAAGTAGTAGCAGCTCATCATCTAGATCAAGTAGTAGCAGCTCATCATCTAGTTCAAGTTCTCGTAGCAGCAGTAGCAGTTCAAGTAGTAGCAGCTCGAGTTCATCATCATCATCTAGATCAAGTAGTAGTAGTTCATCAAGTAGCTCTCGTAGCAGCAGCAGTTCATCAAGTTCAAGTATATCTTCTAGTTCAAGTAGTTCTAGTAGATCATCTAGTAGCTCAAGTAGCTCAAGTAGATCATCTTCTAGTTCATCTAGCTCTAGTAGTTCTATAAGTTCAAGTAGTAGCAGCTCGAGTTCATCATCATCATCTAGATCAAGTAGTAGCAGTTCATCATCTAGATCAAGTTCAAGTAGCAGCTCTAGCAGTAGCTCTAGTTCAAGTTCTATTAGCAGCAGTAGCAGATCTAGTTCATCATCTAGTTCTAGTAGTTCTAGCAGTTTAAGTAGTAGCTCGAGTTCTTCACGAAGTTCGAGCTCATCTTCTAGTAGTAGCTCATCTAGTAGAAGTAGTTCTAGTAGTTCATCTAGCAGTAGTTCTAGTAGTTCAAGTTCAAGCAGCACCAGCTCTAGTTCCAGTTCAAGTAGCTCATCAAGTAGCTCTCGTAGCAGCAGCAGTTCATCAAGTTCAAGTAGATCATCTAGCAGTAGTTCTAGTAGTTCAAGTTCAAGCAGCACCAGCTCTAGTTCCAGTTCAAGTAGCTCATCAAGAAGTTCGAGTTCATCATCTTCATCAAGTAGCTCTCGTAGCAGCAGCAGTTCATCAAGTTCAAGTATATCTTCTAGTTCAAGTAGCTCAAGTAGTTCTAGTAGATCATCTTCTAGTTCAAGTAGTTCTAGTAGCTCAAGTAGTACCTTACCTTAATAGAAAAGGTCGGTTAGATGTTTAAAAAATAAGAACAAAATATAAAGTAGCGATTATTTAGGAGGATTGAAATTAAATGGATGACTATGGATTAGCAATATTAGGAGCAATAACAGTAGAAAATGATAATACCTACACAATGGGTAGTTTATCCAAGCGAATGGCTAATATATACTCGGTTTATTTTACAGGTGTAGCAACAAGCGCTCAATGGGCTGATCTAGCAGAAAAATACAGTTGTAATGAAGAGTTAGAAGTCGGAACTGTAATATCTGTATCATCTGACCCCGAGTTTGAAGTCGAGAAATGTAATTTGGATTGCGATCCAGCATGCATTGGTGTAGTTTCAGAAAAACCAGGATTTATAATGGGTGATCGTGTTGGAGGTTTGATTACGGGTCTTGTAGGAAAAGTGCCTGTTAAAATCAAAGGACCGATTATGAAAAAAGATTTTATTGTATCAGCCATTGATGGTTGTGCTAGAGCTGGAATGCCTGGTGAAGAAGCATTTAAAATAGGAGTTGCTTTAGTATCAAATGATGCAGAAGAATGTAAATCAGTCTTGTGTATAATTAAATAAAGGTAGGTGAATAGTGAGAAACACAGATTTATACAATGCAGCATTTGCATTATTGAAAGCAGCACCAGTAGTTCGAGTAGTGGATTCAAATCTATCTGATTACCTCCTAGATAAAGCAGAACAGTTTAAAGATAAAATAAAAATAGACAAAGAATTGGAGAAAGAAGTTCTTGAATTTAAGACCGAAATCAAAAAAAGTCTATAAAATATATGCTCTAGAAATTACAACCACAGAAGGTTGTAACTTTGAATGCTCTTATTGTTTTGAAAAGGGAACATCCCCAAATGTTTTTGATAGTAAAAATTCTGATTTACTTATTAAAAGAATTAATGAAATATTAGATAATGAATGGTTCAAAGAAAAATATGAAGGGTTGAAGATTGTATTTTGGGGTGGCGAACCAACAATGAACATGGATCTTTGCGAAAAGATAATTGAAGAGTTTGAAGACAATGACAAAGTTTGTTTCTTTATGTACACTAACGGTTCGACTATGAGCTATTTTATAGATATATTAAAAAGAGTTCATTCAAAACCATTTATTGATAAAGATGTAACCAAATTCAATGTTCAGGTCTCATATGATGGTAACCCAATAAATGATAATTGTAGAGTTCCAAGAGCCAAAGATTGTTTGAGTTCAATCATTGTTAGAAATGCAATTGAGTTGTTACATAAAAATAATATAAAGTTTGGGCTCAAGGCAACTCTATCTTGGGATAGTTTTAAATGGTTACCAATTGTATGGCAGGATTTTTATAATTTATATAAAGAGTATGGTGAGAATATTAAATATTCGGTCACAGTTGACTACTATGACGTCCAGTTTAAGAAATATGAGGACACAGTAAGAAAGGCAATACTTAATATAGCACATAAAGAGATCTTGTTCTATAGGCAATATGGGGCATTTCTATCGAATATATTTTCAAATAATAAAGCGATTTGTGCTACTGGAAGAGGTATGGCAACCATAGATACAAAAGGTAATATTACCTATTGCCATGGATGTTTATATTCAAAAACTGATTTTAATTATACTTCCATTTTTGATGATGATTTTATAGAATGTATTAAAAAATCGCATGATCAATTTGAAAGATATGATATTGAACCAGATGAATGTAAAGACTGTATTGCTGGATTATGTTTAAGATGCAATGTAAAAAAACATGATGCTAGTAATAAAAAAGAGTTTCTTGATAGATGGTTTGATTATACATCCCAAGAACAATTATGTGAATATTATAAACTCGTCGGGAAAATCGGCTCAGCTTTAAGGTTATTATTAAGGGAGGATGAATAAATGCCTTGCACCTGTAATGCAATATGTGATTCTGATTGTGCTGCTAATACGGCTGTATGTACTGGTCATGTACCTGTGTGTTCTAATGATTATTCGTTTACATCTGTCATTCCTACAACACTTATAATTTTAGCACACATCCAACAATTAGAAACAGCAATAAATGCTGAAAGAACCAATGGGGGAAGAAGATATAATGCGGCTGCTCCCGTCCCTTGTGCTAGTCATACTTCTGTAGCATGTACAACTAATGACTTTTCATCTTATCCATTTATAAGTGCGGCAGGAATTGCTCGAGCAGCTAATGCAGATGATGTAATAGCTGCCAACAACGAAGTAACTGTTGATAGTGGGTATGGTGCAACTATTGTGATTAATCCCAATATTGGAGACCTTATTACTGCCGCTAACCTTTTAGATTTACAAACAAAAATCAATCAAACAAGAGATGTCTGTATATGTGATTCACATTGCAGTTGTGACCCAGCAGACTGCGGATGCAATGGCGAATGCCCAAGCGATGATTACTACTATTATTATTATGTATAAATAATAACGAAGGAGGAATTTTAAATGCCTGCAATTTTCAATGCACAACTTTCGGAATACGGTTCGTTTTATCAAGTATCTAATGTATTTTTAACTGAGGTGAAATACATATTACCCAATGCAAAGTACGTTGACCTTCCAAATGAAGTAGCTTTAACTTTAAAAAATGAATTAAACCAAGGGAAATTAATAACTATAAAGAAACCTTACGTCGATGATCGTAAGAGTCCAGATATTCCTTTAGAGCATTTTGAAATAACACAACCAAAGACACTTGACCAAAAGAAATCGCAGTTAAAGTCAAAAGTTAATCAGAGAATATCAGCTTATACTGCACTCCTATCAGCATTAGATATTTATGACTTTTTTGTAATTACAGGTAAGTTGCAAGCTCTTGGATTTAATATATTAGATGATTTTAACAAAGAAAATATATATCTAGATATTATCAATACAGGAAACGAAAATATAATTTCCGATTTAGAGAGATTTCTTGAATTAAAAGATAAATTTGATAGAATTTTAAAGAAACATAAAGGAATTACAGACTATTTTAGAGAGATTGATGAATGTGATACAGAAGATGAACTAGATGAAACTGTAAAATTATGGAGTAGCTGGTTAATATAAAAATGAAAGGTAATCTTAATGAAGTATCTTGTTATTGGACACAAATTTGGTTCCTTAAAGAGGGGCGGATTTGTTGTTTCCAAAAGATTTTGTGAAGAACATCCAGAGCATTGTGAATTTAGAGAAGATAAAAGATCAAGACAGTTAACCCAGTTAAACAATCAATATAAAAGATTGATATTTCGTACACAAGTTCCTCGATGTTATTCCCTCCCAATTAACTTTGTCAAGTTAAGAAAACTAAATCATATAATATATTTAAGAGCAAGATATTTATCGCCTTTTTATAACTCATGTACTAACGGGTTCTATTACTATAAAATGCATGATGGTATTCAAAATTACATTCCTATGATTACAGACTTTCCTAAAATAGAAAAACAACCTGATAGTATTTGTTTGGGGTTCTATGTTAGGAAATGGTTAACACCAGATTCATTTGATTTCTTTGTTAATATACTTGATAATTTAAAACATAAATACAACTTGTGTATAATGGGGGATCGAAATGACCAACTTCAGAGACATCCTAACGTAAAGTCATTTAAACACACATATGATAATTATGAGTTTTTTAAGACAATCACTCATTACTTTTATCCAACATCAAAATACTTTGTAGATCCATTTCCCCACTCTGTATTAGAAGCAGTTCAGACAGGGAAACAAATAATATTTCCGAGTATTGACAGAGAGCATAAGGATGGTATTGATGATTTAAAAGACTGTATAAATTGGCATCAAAACTTTAGACCTGATGTGACTCTTGATAATATCAATCAACCAATGACAGCGTTAAATTTTAAAAAGTTCTATCAAAGAATATTTGATAACAATTGGGAACATAGGTTTGATAGAGATCAATACAAAACTATGTATGAGTGGATAGAAAGAGAGGTGTTATGAATGCTATAATCTTCTACGAATATAATATGTTCATTACAGGTTCAACTATGAATATGTTTGAATACTTCCTTTGTGCTTATGAACATAATAAAGATATCAAATTAGTTTTGATTAATGCATCCAAACCGACTATTAAAAAGTTCATAGACATTATAAAGAACCGATATGTTTTAGATGGAATCGAAGACTTTGAAAATAATATAATTCAAACAACTAAGGGTAAGATATTAAGGATGAAGTTTGATACAGTATTGGTAATTGATTATAATACAATTAAGGAAACTAGAGGATTGTTAAGGGCAGAGAAAATAATTGTAATTAGTGAGAAACATACTGAAAGTTATTTTTATAATAAAGCACTGTATAACGTAACTTATTATGGGGAGATGCCTTTTCATTATAAAGACTGTGAGTACAGGATGAAGTTGTTGTTTGACAGATATAAGAAACTTGGAGATGTTAAAAAAGGTACATATGTAAATTCCCCAAGGAATGATGATTTTAGTTTTCTTAATGATCTGCAAATGCCACATTTATCATTACCATTTATTTTCAAAAGCAAGACGAACCATAAAGAAAATCTATTTGAACAGTTTGATAATTATTTATATTATCATGCTAATACCTGGTTTGACCCACACCCAAGACTTTTTCTTGAATGTAGGTATTATAATAAACCAATTACATATGTAAATCCGTATAAAATTAAAGATGGTAGTTGGTATAGATATGAAGATTTATTAAGTAGAGGTCTTTACGACAGGACTTTAAATAAAAACGATGAAATAATAGGACAATTAATATGATAATTCAACCGACAAATCCAAAATTGAAGTTTGACCATAGATTGTTTATACTTGAAGATATGCCAAAAGGTGCCTGCTGCGCTGAGATTGGGGTTCTAGAAGGAACTTTTAGTCAACATATAATTAGTATAACAAAACCAAATGAGCTACATCTTATAGATCCTTGGATGTTTCGTGGTTCATGGCAAACATTTAATAGAAACAAAGAACACTTCGAAGAATGTAATTATCACATTCATAAACAAAAGTTTGAATCTACTAAATTTCCAAATGAATATTTTGACTGGATGTATTTAGATAATGGACATAAATTTGTAGAAAGTTACGATCAACTAAAATTGGCATATAAGAAAGTAAAAAAGGGAGGATGGTTAATCGGGGATGATTATAGAGGGGAACACCCACAGCAAATTTTAGCTGTCAATTTGTTTGTGAAGAATTTTGATGTTGAGTGGATACCAGTTGGTGGGTGGCAATTCAAAATAAAGAAATTATAAATGAATAATTATACTTTAGCATTATTAGGTCCTCCAAGAACAGCTACTAGTTCTTTTTGGTCTACATTTTCTCAACACAAGAATATAGCATGTTCTAAAATGAAGGAACCTATGCATCGATCTTATAAAAGGTTTATCTATCCAAGAGGATATTTAGACGAATTTTTGGTAGACGAGAATACTAAAGTTCTATTGGATGGTACTCCCAGTGCTTATTTTTATTTTTTTGAAAGAATCAAAAGAATCAAGGAAACATTTAAGGATATAAGAATAATATATCCTCTTAGGAAACCTCAAGATAGATTATATTCTACAATCAAAATGATTGTATTATCTTATGTTATAAATATTGATGTTATTAAATATCCTGATTTTGTAATAAATAGTTTGAAAATTAGAAAAGATAAATTATTAGATAGTTTTTCTCTTCTTTGGGATAGTATTCATTTAGAACATGCATATAGAATTACAGACAAAATATTTATAACAAGATTTGATGATATTAATCTAAAAGATATATTCAATTTTTTAGAAGTAGATCCTATTCCAATTTCATTAGTCAAAAGAAACACATTGCCGCAGTGGAACACGAGTGTTTATGATAATGTTAGAGGTGACGTAGACTCTGTTTTTTTAGAGAACAGACAAAAAATAAATGAAATGATATTAGATGATCTGATAAAAATAAGAGATAGAGTCTATGTGGAGGACTGGATAGATGAAACGAAAAATATACTTTCTCATGTATGATGAATGTATAGTTCATGGTGGATTTTTTGATAACTTTGAATATTACTATATTGTCAAACAGGTATTTAAAGATTGTGATGTTAAGTGGAGATGCATAACAAACCATTCAAGAGATGATGTTTTAGATATTTTACAAGACAAATATCAAGATATTGAACCTAAAGTTTATAAAGATATTGAAGTTGTCAAGCACATATCCAGAAAGTTTTACAGAGACCCATTGATGATAGATGTTCTTATTTGCCCTACCAATTCAGCTATGTATTGGTTCTTGGAACATGGAAACATTCAAGCTGCTAAATCCTATATTGGTTTAGGAGATTGGAAAGACATCCATCCCAAACAAAATAAGTATTATAAGAATCATGTAGTTCTTTGTGATGAAAGAATATTTGATTATGGAGAGTCTTGTAACTGGAGACCTTATAGAAAGAAGATTTTGTTTGACAAATATAAACAAAAAGAATATGGTCAAGAGTATGATAATCTATTAAATTTATCACTTGTAGAAAGGAGATTCTCAAGGGAATATATGGAGAAGGTGATGAATACATTTCCTGGTACATGGGCAGCTTATACAGGTCATAAAAATGAAAAATACTATGCTTGGATAAATGAACGACAAGATTCAAAATTAATAATTCCTCCAGTTAAAGACTTTATGGGATTATTCAACAGGTTTGTATATTTACCTTATAAGGATGGAACAGATGCAACTCCAAGACTTATACCTGAGTGTGTTTATTATAATAAAAAAATTAGCTACTATGATTATAGTGAAAAGGATATTGTAAAATCAGGAGGGTATTACAGGTATCAAGATACTAAAAATGACTTTGAAAGTCTATGGTTAAAAAATAACGATGAAATAATATCAATTATAGAGGATATATTATGAGGTTAAATGAAGTCAAACAAGTACAAATAGGAATAACCACTCGATGCAACAGTCATTGTCGATTTTGTTTCAGAGAAGAACTGTTAAGATCATCAAATGGTCATGAAATGCTTTTTAAAGACAATCCATATGATTTATCATTCGAATCATTCAAAAACATATTTAAAGAAACTAACTTAACTGATGTTCAATTTTGTGGTAATAAAGGAGATGCAATTTTCCATCCCGAATTTCACAAAATCCTTGATTATACAATAGATCAAGGAGTTTTCATATCTCTTTCTACAAATGGATCTGCATTTTCAGAGAATTGGTGGAAAGAGTTGGGAAAGAGAATGAAAGGGGAAGTAACATTTGCCATTGATGGTTTGAAAGACACACATGGAATATATAGAGGTACATCATTCGATAAGGTTTACAGGAATATGTTAGCTTACATTGAAGGTGGGGGAAGAGCTAGGTGGCAATATATAGTGTTCAAACACAATGAACATCAGCTTAAAGAAGCTAAAGAAATTTCTAAAAAGATAGGATGTCAAAAATTCATTACAGTCATATCAAGATTCTATGATGATGTAATGCAAAGACCATCTACCGAAAAAACCAAAAGAGAGTTATTCACAGAAAGGAATGATAGATTTGACAATTACCCCAATATAAAAAAATACATATCAGGATTTGATTGCGAATGGATAAAATTGAGAAGGGTTTATATAAGCAGTAGAGGAACGATGTATCCATGTTGTTATATTTCCTGTAGTACCCATGATTGGTATACTGCTCCTAAATATATGGAATTAAGAGGTCTAAAAAAACCAGAATATAACATAACTAACAATACTTTAAATAATATAATAAAGTTGCCGTGGTTTAAAAAAATATATGATGGTATAGATAAATGTGATATATGTAAGTTGCATTGTGGAAACATACGTGAGTATAGAAATAAAATAAGGAGAGAAGAAAACTTATGAACATTCAACTGTCTCTCTCAACTAAATGTAATATACATTGTACCTTTTGTTTAAAAGAGTCTTTAAGAAAAAACTTTGGATTTGTTGAAAATATAGATATAGACTTTGATGTTGTTAAAAAGATTCTAGATCATGAATTTGAAAATATTTATATATGTAGCAATAGGGGGGAAGCTTTACTTCATCCACAGATAGATGATATACTATCTTATGCAAAAGAGAAAAGGCATAAAATTAGTTTTTCTACAAATGCTTTTTATAAGAATTCTGATTGGTGGAAAAACTTAGGAAAGTTATTTGATAAGTCTGATAGCGTATTGTTTGCTTTAGATGGTGTGGGGAATAAAACTCATAATATGCATAGAGGAAGTGATTTTTATACTGTATTGAGAAACATAGAATCATTTATAAATGCAGGGGGAGTTACTATTTGGAAGTTTATAAAATTTGAGCATAATCAACATCAAGTCGAATTGGCCAGAGAGTTAGCAAAAGAATTAGGATGTGGATTTAATGTTATGAATTCTCATACATATAACTCGATATTAAAAAAACCTACAGATTCAAAAGTATGGACTAATAGAAACATCATGGTAGAAGAAGTCTGTTCAACTGATTATATACCATGTGATTATAAGACATATTACGTTAGCGCAAAAGGTATATTATTTCCATGTTGTTTCTTAGCTAATATATTTGCTCATGAACCTATTAGAGAACGTCATAGAGAAAAAGATCTTGTTGATCTTTTTAATAAGGAAAAGGAACTATTAGATATAAGAAATAATGATATTGATTATATACTTGCAAACTCAGAGTTTTTTAAAGAATCTTTAAAGAAAAGAAGTTATCTATGTAAAGAAATCTGTTTAAAATGGACTAGAAATCAAATAGGTGAAAAATGATACTTGTATTACATTACTACAAATCAATCATTGATGGTGTGATGACCTCATTGATAGATACATTTTTTAATATCAGAAGGTCTCTTGGGTCTCTTGTAGGTGCGCGTCCAGTCTATATGAAAATAGTTTGCCCTGAGCTATACTTATTAAACCAAAAAGATTACTATAATTTTGATTTAGATAATACACAATGGTATGAATATGTTAATGACACAGGGGTAGATGTTGAAAAATATGAAAAAGTAGAAGACTCTTTAATTTATAATATGAAACTATATCATAATAAACTAACAACAGCAATACCGTTTATGAGATTCAATAGAAACTTTGGGGATTTTAATCTCTTTAGAGGAATAACTCAAACTGAGCATAAATTTAAAGCTAACACGATCATATGCTCAGGTCGATTGATATATGAGATTCTTATGGGTGCAGATATCGAGTTGGAGTGTGAGAGGTTGTTTGTTTTAGATAGTCTTGATACATATAAAAGTAAAATAGGAGAGTTTCCAGACTTTGATGATTATTTTGATATATTAGAAACTGATGTTACACAACTATCCAATCCAGCCACTATGAGAGATACAAAATATAGGCAGAAATTATACTTTCACAAGTTTAGCTTTAGGAGATTAAATTCTTTAAAGCAGTTGGGTATATTGGAGGACGAATATAATTATAACAGAACATCAAAAGAAAAGGGTAAACTTGAAGGAGGATATTATGAGAATCAAGGTAAGAGTATATTTGAGCATTTATACTGGAATAAAAAAGTAAACTATCATGCAGAAGGGATTTATACAGCAGATGGATTAACTCACTATCTTGATCTGTTTGGTATTGATCCTTATGTTGATCATTTTCCTCTACACTTGTCCAAAAATCAAATAAAGGATAAGTTATTTATGAAGAACGTGGATTATTTATACAAGGAGTTAAGGTTAAAACATTGAAACTATATAATTTGATTGATTTTAGACAACTACAACAATGTGCTCCATTAACAGAGAGGACAAGACTATTCACAGGTTATCAATGTAACATCAATTGTCGTTTTTGTTTTTATAAAGATATACCTCACGTTGATATAAAGGATAAAGTATATCAACAATTAGAGTGGGGGCAGAAATATGGTATAAAGGATTGGGATATATCTGGTGGTGAACCTTCATTGATTCCCTACTGGTTAGATATGTTAAAGGATATGAAGGATATGGGGTTTCGCAATATCGCCTGTATAACTAACGGTTACAGGTTTGCACAGTTGAAATTCATGAAGCGTAGTTTAAAGGCAGGATTGAATGAGATTTTGTTTTCGCTACATGGTAAAGACTCTAATAGTCATGATCGAATGACTGGAGTTTCTGGATCATTTAAGAAGATAAACTGTGCTATATCAAACGCTATAAATATGGGAGCCAAAAGACGAATCAATGTTGTAGTTGCAAAAGATAACTATAAGGATTTACCATATATAGCTGAGATGGCAAACATGATCAAACCTGTAGCATTTAACTTTTTACCATTTAGAATGGAGAATACAGCACCCAAAGAGAACGCCTTGAAGTATAAAGATGCTATGCCATATATCAAACAAGCTATTGATATTCTTGATAAAAATATTAAAATAAGTGTGAGATATGTTCCATTCTGTGTCATGGAAGGGTATGAACAATATGTATCAATGTATCTACAACGTATGTTTGATGAATACGAATGGAGCGAATACACAATAAGGAAATTTGAAAACGCAAGATACAATAGAGATATTCCTACCCTTGATTGTGCTACAGATAAGTGGCAATTAGAAATTGATGCTATTCATAAATCAATCAAGCATGTAGCTAATCATGCAACCTCTTGTTTATCATGTAAATATCTCCATGTATGTGAAGGGATATGGTATAGTTATGCAAAGGTTTGGGGAGCGGGAGAATTCAGGCCAATAAAAGGGATAAAAACCGAGGATATTATACAATGATAAATCTTATTTCTATATGTAATAATAGCTTTACTGGAACAGTTTCATCGTCAATTAATTATTTGAAACAGTTTTTAGAGGATAGGGGTCACGAAACAACATGTTATGATTATTTCTACACCCTTCCAAATCCAGTATTCATTAGACCTGATCATGTGATGGAAATGAATATTATTCCAGAGTTTGTAAAAATGTATAAAAATTGGAAGAAAAACTTACCTATTATACATAACATCGAATTGAGTCAAATTGATCAGATTGTACTGAAAGATCTCTTTTCTGATTTGAAATATATGAAAGGAAATATATTTGGATTTCAAGTGTCTACTGTTAACTTAGGCTATTCAATTATAGCTGCTATGAAAATTAGACAGATGTATAAAGACTCAATTATTGTATTCGGAGGTTATCATATGAGTTTGGGACTTGAAAACAAGGTTGCTAAACTCCTATTGAAGAGTGGTGTTATCGACTGTGCTGTTAGAGATGATGGTAGTGAGCCAATGTTAAAAATAGCGAATAATGATTATGAAGAAATTATGTCTGGAAAGTTTAGTGTTGATATTCCACACCCGAAGTATACAAAGAATGACGTAATAGAGACAAATCCAGTTTTTCCATCAGTATCATCTTACGGGTGTCCATTCAAATGTTTTTTCTGTGCTAGTAAAAGAGATAATGTATTTGGTGACTTGGGGTCATTTCGAGATCATTTATTACACTGCAAAGACTTAGGTTTTAAAGGCACAGAAATAAACGATGATAATTTGAATATTACTCTGAGTCGGGCGATGGAGATTGCAGATATAATGTGTGATGTCAATTTCGATTATTGGACTGGATGGGCAAACCAAAAAAATATAAACAACGAGTTAATGGAAAAATTTCATCTATCAAACTGTAAAGTTTTAATGATTGGGATAGAATGTTTTAGTGCTTCTGTCGCAGAGAACATGGGAAAAGAACGTATAATAAAAGATGTCATGAATACAATTGATATTATGGTAAAACACGAGATTTTACCTTGCATGACTTTAATCACTTCTATGCCTGGAGAGACCGAGGAAGAATATGAATTTACATTAAAAACAACCATTGAAATAAGAAAAAAATATGGAGATAAAGTTATATTTGTACCATCTATATTTCAAATGTATCCTGGATCAGATACATATAATAATCCAGAAAAATTTGGAATTAGTTTTGAATATTGGGATGGGAACATCCTTCCCGAGTTTGGAGAGATCATAGAAACGATACCAAAAACTTTCAGTGTAGGAATATCAAATGAAAAAATAATGGAAAGATGGAAACAATTGAATGCGGAATCTTATTCAAAAAGAATTATAATACCATATTCCAAAAGCAAACAAAAAAGGAAATTAATCAGATGAAAACAAAAATAACTTATTTACTATCACCGCAAACAATTTTCAGCAGGTTTCCAATAGCTTCGAGAATTCTGACAACCATTTTAGAAAGGGAAAAGAGATTTGACGTTCAATATCCAAGTGGTCTGGCTCTAATAACATACGCCAAAGGAATGAAAAAATTAAAAGAAGAATATTATCCCATACTTGATTCGTTGGATACTTCGTATGGAGCATATGCCAGAATGTGGTGTGGAGAAAGATTTCCTATCTTTTATTCGTTTACGGGGATATATGACAAAGAAATTCTAGAAGCTATACCAACAGAAATCGTATTCTTTACGGCTTATACGGTATTAGATTTTAGACTTGTTAAAGTAATGCTAGAAGATAATAGAAAAGTATTAATGGGCGGAACATCATGTATGGTTTATAAACCCTATCAAATCAGAGATTTTCTAGTTCAAATGGGTACCGACAAAGATTTGGTTGATAAGAATCTGGTTATAGTAAATGGATATGCTGACCTTACAACAGATCTATACTCTATATTTGAAAAGTGGGAAGACACAGAAATAACAGAAAATAAACTATCAACAATATGGGATTGCTACGAAGATTCATTTTTAGAACACCTATCAATATATAAGAGTATGTTTTTTGCAGGTTTGGGTGGTATATTATCAACTGGTTGTTGGTGGAAAAAATGTAAATTCTGTACTTGGTTGTACTTACCGACAGTTAATTTCACTGAGGGTGTTCCAACAGACAAAATAGTAAATCATTTTAAAATTCTCTCTGAAAAATATCAATCAATGGATGTGGATTTTTGTGATAATTATATGATGGACACTTCATACAACAGAGAGCTATTTAAAAAACTATCTGATGAAGGATTTAGGATCAAGGTGTTTACTGGGGTTCTATCAAGCAAAAATGAAAAGTATCTAAATTTTATAAATGAAACAAAAATCCATAAGATATGCCTTGGTCTAGAGGGAAGCAATGATTTTAGTTTAAATTATCTGAATAAGGGATATGGTAAAAAAGAAATTGATGAGATGGTAGAAGCATATAAAAAGCACCTAAATAGATCTACAAGAACTTCATTCATGACAATAGTTGATGTTCCTGTTGGTGCTGAAACAAAGCCAGAGGCAATATCTCAAATTAGACAGCATTATGATTATCTTCTAAATATGAAAGAGGACCTGGATAGGGAAGGCTTTGCAACAGTTTTTGCACTTCATCCTCTCAGACACTTACCTGGAACAAACCTAATAGACGGAGAATTCATCAAACATGCAACCCCCGAGCAGATGAATTCAGATACGTTGATAGGGCTGTTTGGTATGTATGAATATTTGAGTGAGAAATTGGGTATCGATCTATCGGCTATAAGAAATGCACAATGTCTGAATGATCCAATAGTACGTTATTTGAAGAATGGCGAAATTATGAATTCTGATATGCATTATGTTGATCGAGAAGTCTTAAAAAAGATAGGACATATGTAATGGATTCAAAATATTATACAGGCTATGACAAAGAATTGTCTGAAAAGTATGGTATGACAATTGAGGAAATATATAGAGATAATCCTGTATATAAAGAAAGAAACGAAGGAATAGTTGAATTTGTCTTGAAGGATAAACCTAAAGCTATCTTTGAGTTTGCGTGTACATATGATTTTCTTGCATTGGAGATTATAAGGGAGTTGCCAGATATTAGGTACGTTTGCACTAACTTTTTACCAGAAGTTGTGGAATACATTCAAGACAAAATGAGTGTGAAATCTTTTGTATTTGATGCAAATGAAATTCCCCATACGAACCTCATAGAGTTTGACGCTTTTGTATGTACATCGTTGGAACACTTAGAAAATGATATAGAGATAATAGGCTCATTGCCCAATTCATGCACTATTTACTTTTGCGTTACTAATATGCCTGATAAAACTCATGAGTGGGGGTTTGATTCAGAGTGGGACATATATGAAAGGTATAAAAGTGTCATGAAAATAACCGATCATAAAATATTTAATCAGCATAATAGAATGAAAATGATAGGAAGAGGGATTCGTGATTAAACATGTTTGTCATAGAAATTTTTTAGAAGATGAGAAATACTTTTCGATGCACTGGTCACTAACAAATAATTGCAATTGTAGATGTGACTACTGTGGAGTTTGGAAGGATGAAGCTATACAACCACACTCCAAGATTGTTGAATACATAAATCATGTAGGAACCACGAAAAATGTTGACACAGTTCTATTTGGGGGCGAACCTCTAATGCATCCCGAAGTGTTGACTATTATCAATAGCCTAAAAACAGATGTTAGGATATGCACAAACCTTAATCGAAGTTTATCCTTCTTGAAACAAATAAAATCTGATGTTAAAATGATCGTCTCTCTGCACCTACATAAAACAGATTTATTTGAATTTGCCGCCAAGATGAATTTCCTGTGTCAGAACTTCAAATTTGTTAAGTTGAAGGTCATGTACGATACCAGATATAGAGAAGAGTCGCAGAAGACGTGGAGCCTCTTCAAAGTCTACGAAAAGATGTATGATAATATAAAGGTATATCTGGATATGGTATATCACCCTAAGTGTGAGATAACCGAACAAGATTTACAATTCTTTGATAGTAAACAAAATGATGATCGTTTCTATATCCAAACTGATGAGGTAGAAGAGTACATATCTTACAATCAGATAAGACGAATGTTTGGAGGTTTCCCGAATTACTTTGGGTATACTTGTGAGTGTGGCCTAAAGGGGTTGTTTATTGATTCAAACGGTGATGCATCATATTGTCAGACCAAAAAGAATCATGGGCAAACAATATTTAATATCAACAGAGATACATACCAGGATTATGATTACATTTTGAATAAGCCAATCGTCTGTGATATGGACGAACCATGTTATGAAGTTGTGATTCCAAGGAGGACAAAATGATTGAAGTATTAGAAGTTGGATTAAAAGAAATGAGGGATAACTCCAATCTCACCTACTCATATTGGTATGTAACAGGAGTATGTAATTATGAATGTGACTATTGTGATATATTCCATAATGAACAAATAAAGGAATGGAGCTTAAAGAAAAGAATAATCGACTTCTTCAACTATTGGGGAACACAACGCAAACAAAAAGTTCTATTATACGGTGGCGAACCAACCCTTGATCCTGACTTTCCAAGGATAGTTGCGGGGCTAAATGATTATGTGAGAATATTTACTAATCTTAGTAAGGATATTGAATACTGGAAAGATCTGTCAAGCATTAGGGATGATATGACCATATCAATTTCTTATCATATGGACAAAACAGAACCTGATGTTCTTCTTGATAAGGTTATGTATTTAGTGGAGCAGACAAAGATAAAGGTCAGAATCAAGATAATGGGAGACTCAAGAAAAAAGGAATTGTGCCTCTCCCAATATAATCTATTCAAAAACTTATATAATAATGAACCACGGTATGAATGCTTTTTCGATCTCGTATTCCCAAATGGTAGGGGTAATACTGGAGCAGAGTGGGTAGAAGACGATGTAGATTGGATTTTGCCTTTGCAGGATTACCAAACACAATATTTAGTTTATAGAGAAAACGGAATCGTGAAAGAAAGAGAGACCTCATGGAATGAGATGAGGTCAACACTATTGGAATCGAATCATTATTATCATTGTATGGCGGGGGTCAATACAATATTCGTTAATTCAAATGGAGATGTATACGTATGTAAAAGTCATAAAGAAACTCCACTATTTAACGTCGAAGACGATTATACATCCTTTCCAATACCACAAGATGGTATTATTTGTGACTACATGGGATTTTGTTGTGAGACTGAAATTCCTAAAAAATTGGTGTGTAGGAGAAAAGTGAATGAACAAACCAAAGTTATCCGAAGTCTATTACAATAAATTTAAAGAAGACCCCAAGTTTTTTTCTTCTCATTGGGACGTCACAAGTCGGTGTAACTATCGCTGTGGATACTGCACATACAATAATAGAGATGAATCATTTTATTCTTATGAACATGTTTTAAAGATCATTGAGTTTTATGATTACTTGTATGAGAATTATAATCTTTGCTTAACGCTATTTGGCGGTGAACCCACAATATATCCTGATTTCTTAAAGATAATTGAGAGATTGGGGAAATCCATATATCCATTACAGATATTCACAAACCTTAGCAGAAGCAAGGAATTCCTAAAAGAAATGTGTTCGATTAGAAACGATTTAAAGTTCTTTGCCTCATTTCATCACGAGTTTTCAGATGAGAATACATTTATAGAGAAGGTGTACATGCTCAGAGATCTTGGTGTAGAGGTTTATGCTAAAATTATGTGGGACTCACAAAAAAAGAAAGAAATCAAAGATATCTATGAGAAAGTTGATGGAACCAAGACAATAGATATGATATACCACCCTAATCAATCATTTAGCCAGGAAGATAAGGATTGGTACTTCGAAGAACATAATAGAGACAAGGCTCTTCAATATGTTAATGTAGATGATACACCTCTTTCATATCATCAAGTTAAATTGATGTTAAGTGGAATGGCTAACTTTCAAGGATATCTCTGCGATGCTGGAAGAAGAAACCTAATGATCTGTTCCAATGGTGATGTGCATCCGTGCTTAACTTATAGAAAAATGGGTCACAAGCCAATGTATAACATAATAACCGATAAACCCTATATAGAACAAAATAAGATACAATGTGTGGAGCCCGAGTGTTATTCTGAGATAGGCATACCAAAAGTCAAAAAACCAAAAATGGTTTGTATGGTATTGGATGAAAGATGTAACTGGAATTGTGATTACTGCGATAGACCAAGAATCAACAAACCCAAAAAAATAAACGTTGAACTATTGAGAGAATATTATCCTCATATTCTGAAGGCGTATCAAGATGTTCCTATTCATATTAGTGGTGGCGAGACGGCTTTAGTTGATGAGCAGTGTCTTGATTACATATTTAGTTTTGATAAAAAATTAATAGTGGAAACCAATGGTTTATTCTTTGAAAAATATTTTGATAAGTACTATGAAAATATAGAGAGTGTGACATATCATTGTGTAAAAGAGTTGGATCAGGATATCAGTTATGAAATAGATGATAATAAGGTTTCATATCTAATAGTTGTTCATAGACTAAACATACATCAGCTAGAAGATTTCGTCAGCAAATACCCAAATAGGAAGTTTGTACTACAGCTATTTTATCAAAAATATCTAGGAGATTCTGATTTTGAGTTGACCATCAAAGATTATTTCTATCTCTTGAAACGATTTCCAACTCTTGTTGATAAAAAAGAACTGATACGGAGAATCCTCGTCCCTAAAAATATAGATGATATGAGGAAACGGTGCTTCAAAGAATTTAATTTCTTGGGGTTTGATTTTGTGAATGGACGAATAAAATTTTGTAAACAAAGTCATTCATTCACCGATCACACTCAACTCAATGAAGAAAATTTCCACTCCTTAATAAATGGTGAGTTGAAAAGCGACAAAGAAGTGGATGACATTTGCAAAACATGTATAGAAGTTGTCAGGTATATAAAACCATGAAAACACTAGTGATACACGATTTACAAAAAGAATACTTGGACTTTCCATTGGATAACTACATATTAACATTTGATGATGCTCTGTACAGTCAATATTATTATTGGCCTCTCATAAATGATCCCCAGACCCAAAAGATTTTATTTGTGTCTCCATGTTTAGTGAATAAAACACTATATGAAAGAGATCAGTTCTCTGGGGACTATAGAAGATTTCCTGATTGTTTTGAAGCAATGAGAATGTACAGAGACAACAATAATACAGTAGATTATATGACAGTTGGTGAGATAAAACATTTAATTAACGAAGGTGTCACAATAGGTGCACACAGCTTTTCACACTTTCAAGGATTGAACCTAAACCTATTTGAACTTACAAAATTTATCAAAGAGGATACTAAAAGACTATTAGAGTGGTTTGATGAATATCTAGGATTTCAACCTGTGCTATATGCCTTTCCACACTTTGAAGAATATTTTATGCAGAGAGCAATACTCAAGGAGTATGGTTTTAAAAAGTTTTTTGGAAATGAAAGAATCTTAATAGAAAATATAACGAGAACAAAAAAAGACATCTCTAATAAATAATAAATTCTCATAGGAGACTTGGCTAAATGAACAACTTTATAGCGAAACTTGATATAGGATACACAAACTAATAGGTTTGACCCCATTTAGAAATTTATAGATAAAGTTTAGAACAAAAATAAAAAAATGTGGTGAGGTATAAATATAATGAATGATTATGCTAATTTCTAAAGTAAAGGATGTATAAAAATCATGGAAGCTACGCAGCAGTTTCTAGAGGTCAGACAATATTTGGTAGATAGTATGGAACCAATGATTGAAACATACCTTACCGGTATGTGGGACCCGCATATCAAGTTTGTCTTAATCAAAGAAACTTACAACCTCATTAATAATGACCTTAAAGAAAACTTTCCGGACATGCCCGAGCATCTCTATCCAAAAGTAAAATTTAGAATATTTGAGGAAGAGTTGGACATCGAGTGTGGAATACAAACATATATTAATCAAGAAAGGAATTTAAAATTCCTAGGAACATCAGGTATATATGGAGTGTTGTATGATCTCTATTATAGAGAATCATATGACCCAAGTTTTGACTATGTGTTTATCGCTAGGTATGGTCATGAACCAGATCACTATTTCTCAGGTTCAAAATCAGCACAAGCAGAATATTACCTTGGTCAAATAACCCCATTATCAATTGCTTATGGTATGGCATTAGATAATGGGTATTTGG
>Ga0307375_10002243_pt1 | contig 20020 bp, 13 predicted proteins | sample TR1MG_FD_202531 | JGI IMG/M metagenome (GOLD analysis project Ga0307375, IMG submission 202531) | Soil microbial communities from Risofladan, Vaasa, Finland - TR-1 | ecosystem: Environmental > Terrestrial > Soil > Coastal area > Acid sulfate soil | place: Finland: Risofladan, Vaasa | collected...
CCGCTGCCGTCTTCGGATTCCGGCCTATTCGTGGCGGCCGGTAGTTCGCGGTGAACGCGCCGAAGCCGCGTATTTCCACGCGACCGTCGTTGCCGTCGGACAGCCGTTCCGCTATTGCAGTCAATATAACGGAAACCACTGCCTCGGCATCTTTGACTGTCAGTGCGGGAAAGCGGGAGGCGAGTAGAACTACTAATTCGGACCGAACCATAATGAGGAGTGTAGGATAGGGCTGGTGTTAAGACTCCAATATTTTATAACGAACAGGAGAACGGCAATGACAAAGAACACAAGGGCAATAGCGAAACCAGCGAACACGGTTATCGGCGCTTGCGGCGAGCATTACGTGGCGGCCTACCTCTCGGGTTCGGGCCTGGTGGTTGCAATGCCTCGTGGTGGAACATCGCGGTTCGATTTGCTGGTAACCAAGGAAAATGGCGGGCGTGCTATTCAAGTGCAGGTAAAAACTGGCACGAACCCTACGAGGAAAACCAAAGCGGAAGGCCAAATCTATTTGTGGCGCACTAGCGCCGGCGTACTGAAATGGAACGACAGCAATCTTTGGTACGCATACGTCAATCTCAACAATTGGCCCAAGGGAGAACACCCTCCCGAGCTTTTCTTCGTCCCGTCCAGGGTCGTAATAAAGTGCCTCAAGAGCGAAGAAGAGCCGTGGTTCTGGATGTATGAGAATAATGCTAAGGCATACAACGACGCGGGGAAGTACAGAGGAGACTCGGGTTTGCGGGCGCTCCGTCATGCACTGAATGCTTGAAGCGGAAAGCACAAGAGCGTTGCTTCGATTGGGCGTACCTGCACCAACCAGACGGCCACACATGTAGTTGCTCTGTGGGACGTATGGCGCGGGCCGGCGCGTAGTGTTGATAGCAATTAAGGGTCCCAATCTGGTTGATTTACGCTTGTAATAGGACGTTTCCGCGAGACTCCGACGTGGATGCGCGAAGGTGCCCGGCTCCGAAGCCAGACTGGTCACGCTTACGAGCACAAAGTTTATAAGGAAAGGCAATGTTGCGCGCGGAAAAGGAGATTTTCCAGGACCTAGCTCTGCTTTGCGCGTCAGACGGGTATGCGCACGTGGTGGCGTACCTTTGTTTTAGGGACAACGCCATCCGCTTTGACGGTGAGCTGCGAGCGAAGGACTTCAAGCATCAGTTCTCGACGGAGAGGCTTGTAAGGACTGAAATCAATACCCTTATCGGTTTAATGTGCAAAGCCAGAATTAGTTTAGAGGTTCCTCCGCCAGGAAAGATGCAAGAGCTCATAGAGAAGACGGAAATGCTTCTCAAGGAATTGCACGAAGCGCTAGCGCAACCTATGTCGCTAGCGGCCCTCGACGTGGAGGCAATGAAAAGCGGCAACGCGAATTCGTTTGCGTCGGGAATGGCAATGCGCGAGCCCATTTTCTATTCAGGTGAATCAGCTTACGATTTCCAGTATCGAGAACTCGCGCTTCGTAAGTACGCAAGCGATGGCCTGTGGATTGAAAGGGAAAAAGGGTTCAGCCTGGCATCTGCTAAGAAGATTATTGCTGCAGTGCTGGAAATGCAAGACGAAAAGGCAATGGCAGCGCTTAGGGCGATACCGTTGCTGCCTCCAGAGCAATGGACGATTTTGCCTGCATACAAAGTGTCGAGTGAAGACCTGGCGGGTAGAGCCGGTCTATCAGTTGGCGAAGTGAACTTATTCCTAAATGCATTTGCAATTAAGGCTGGACCTGCCTGCAATACGCAATTTGACAGCGTCAATGCGTTTAACGGAGCCAATGCGTTTCCCTTTATCGACCTGAGTGGTGACGGCTTCCTTCTATTCCAGCGATACTCGCTTAGCGAAGCGTTTTACGACACACCGTTCTTCTGGATGTGCTCCGACAGGACCTATATTAACGAAGCCATGAAGAACCGTGGGCGCTTTTTAGAAGCATATTCGGCCGAGAGGCTGCGCTCCGTGTTTGGTCAGACCCGAGTTCATGAAAACGTAGACATATGGGGTACCGGGCAACAGAAGGTGGGAGAGATAGACGTTCTGGTAATCTTTGCGAACAGGGCGATTGTTCTTCAAGGCAAGTCAAAGCGGTTAACGCTGGAGTCCCGCAAAGGAAATGACTACCGACTCAAGGACGATTTCATGAAGAGTGTACAGGCCTCCTATAACCAAGGACTAGCCTGCGCCAAATGCCTGAATGACCCACAATACGCCTTCCGTAATGCCGCCGGGGAGCAGCTTGCGATAAAGCCGGCATTCAAGGAAATTCATATTTTTTGCGTAGTGTCGGACCACTACCCAGCACTGGGCTTCCAAGCGCGTCAATTCCTGAAAAGCGAAGAGACAGAGGTCATCAAGCCACCGTTCGTCATGGACGTGTTTTTGCTCGATGTTCTCTGCGAGATGTTACGTTCGCCCCTCTACTTGCTGAGTTACGTCAATCGACGCATTGGGTATGCGGATAGGATATTTTCGTCCAATGAGCTTGTCGTCTTAAGCTACCACCTAAAGCGGAACCTTTGGATTGACGATGCAACTTCATTCGAATGGCTAGGTGACGACATCGCAGTAGACCTGGATATAGCAATGACGGTGCGCCGGACGGGGATTCCTGGCGCGGACACGCCGGATGGCATCCTTACCGAGCTTGGAGCATCGCCAGTCAAGACACTACTGGAGCAAATCGAACATGTGGAAGAGCCCGCTACGATTGACCTAGGCTTTCTACTGCTATGCCTCGGTGGGGAAACGTTGGAGGGTCTGGGCAGGTCAATTGGACAGATGGCGCGCAAGGCCAAAGCACAGAAAAAACATCATGACCTGACAATCGCGGTAGGCGACTCTGGTATGAGCATGCACTTCAATCGCGATGTAGGCCAGGTTGCTGCCGAGCGATTGAAGAGGCATTGCGTGAATAGGAAATATGCTTGCCGCGCCAAGAGTTGGTTCGGGGTCTGCATCAATCCAGAGAATTTAAAGCTGCGATTTGGAGTCGAATTTGTCTATCCGTGGGAGCAGTCGGACGCGATGGATGAAGTCACGGAACGAATGTCATCAGGTTCCAAGACCCTGACTGACGCAGCTTCATTCTCCGGAAAACGCAAGGTCGGTCGCAATGACCCTTGCATTTGTGGAAGCGGAAAGAAATTCAAGAAATGCTGCTTGGGCAAATAACTGCAGGTTCACTACAAGTCACTACAAACAGTTGTAAGAAGAGCATCGCCCTGGACCACTCATGAGGCACGGGGAGTTCTAGTTCCAACAGCGAGCTGATATAGCAGCCACCACAAATAGATGGCCGGGGCGGATTGGAACGCTGCCTCAGACAGCAGTCCATGAGCAAGTTCATTGCGGATATTATGCCCAATCCGTTCAGACAGAAGACCCTGAAGTTCGAATTTGAGGTCTTCGCCGAGAACGTCCGTCGCCTCCGGGAAATCGAGCAGTTCGCCAAGCCCTCGCTCGGAATGGATAGATGTCGCTGCGTCAACTCGCCAAACGAGCACACCGCGTGCCTCAAGCTGCTTTCGCAATGCGTGCTCAAATTGGGGAATCAATAAACTGAGCGCAGTATCGAAGTTGCCCTCGAATCCGGCGAATAACCCCTTAATCCAGAGCGATTGCCTGCCGGCGGGAAAGAACGGGCTGTTTCGAAGAAGAGCCGCCAGCGCCTCAAGGCTAACGGCGTGCAAACGCCACAGCTCGTCGCGCGCGGGGAGAATGACTCCTGTGACCATGGCGAGGTGATGAAGTTTCGCATGTTCGTAACAGGTTGCTCGTAGGGCTATTTTCTTCTCTTCGCCTTGGCTGGAAAGTAGGGGTGGGATAATTGCCACGAGTCGTCCGTCCCCGTTATAAACGCGCCTATCTACCAGATTTGCGAACGGTGCGGAGCCAGCCAAATCGAGTGCTTGCGCCTCGAGCTTCTGTCGCTGAAGCGGCTGAACCAAAAATGCGAAGCGAAGGAGCGCCTCGGTGATGTCCTTACTCTGCATTGCCTTGACGGCTGCAGCTGCGAGCTCCGTAGCATCAAACTCGAAGGAAATACGTTTCATTTCTCCAAGCGTGGCCTTACCCATCGCTTCTAGTTCGTGCTGCAATGTGGCCACTCTATTTTGTTGTCCACCGCATCGCTGCAAGGCAGTGACAGCTTGCGTAAGCCAATGCGTCGCCACAATCGCTTGCCCGGCGGCTTTCGCCGAATCCGCAACCTGGACTAGGGCCTCAGCTGCGGACACCGTGGCGGCGTTGGCGCGGGCCGGCTCATTTGCGATGCGAAATCCGCGTGCAGCAGTTTCCATGAGGGCATGCTGCCGATGAAAATCCCCGGCCTGCGCTGCCAGGCATGCCCACTGCTCCAATGTGCTGGCAATAGCGAAGGCGTCTTGACGTTTAACATCCAGTAGCAACTCACAAACCCGTTCAGCGCCAGGAGGAGCCGCTTGTCCATGTGACGGCTCCAGGTAAATCTTCAGCTTGCCTACAGCTGCCTCTAGCAATTCCGTTTCGCCACGTATCTGAAGAGCAAGCCTCAGTGCGCGCTCCAGGCGGTTAATCTTCTCAGGCCAGTGCTTCTCGCTGTACGCGTTGTCGGCAGCGTCTAGATAACGCCGGACCGCCCTTCTTGCGGCTTCGGCGTCGCGTAGTATGACCCACCCGAGGTCACTCAGCCGTGCAGCCAATTCGGCGTCCTGAAGTTCATTGGCGAACTCAGAAAGCAATTGGCCCTGTTCGCGGCTGAAATCTGACGGGATTACACCGCGTCGGTCCTGGAGCTGAAATAGTGGAATGAACGGGGTGTAGGGGTCGGATGCCTTTAGGAAGGGCTGGCAAGCTGCAGTAAGTAACTGGAGCGCCGCACTGGCCGCGGTGTCACCGCGCCTCTGTGCTTCCTGGGCGGCTTTCTCCAGAACTGGCTGGTACTCACGAACCGAGGGTTCGCACTGGGCAATTATCGCCCCGAAGCCACACGTTCGCATGGCGTCCAAGGTGGGTAACAATGACTCTAGCGGTGGATTCACGGCGGTATCAAGATATTGGCGTGTAGTGTCAAGCCTTGATGTCAATTGCGGCCAGTAACTATTGCACCTTGGGCAGACCTTTTCTAACCAACCCAACATAGACGCCGAAGACTTCCAGGTCGCTCTTTGGTCGAATCGGTGCGTAGGCGTTGTTTCCAGGCTTGAGAAAGAAACCCCTTCTGTCAAGCGCGAGATACTTCAACGTAAACTCATTGTCAACAATCGCCAGGACAATGTCCCCAGGTTGCGCGCCGGCTTTTTTCTCGACTACGACGAGGTCCCCGTCGTAGATTCCAGCCTCCACCATGGAATCGCCCTTTACTTTGAAGAGGGTGGTGGCCGACGGCTTTTTGATGAGAAAATCATCAATCACCATGGATTCGTATCCCATTTCATTCGCTGGGGCTGGGCTGCCGGCACGGACGGTGTCCGAAACCGTCCGCTCGAAAAATTGCGTGGTCGGCCGAAGGCGCCTTTCGCGCGTCAGTTCAAGAAAGCCCGCCTCCTTAAGTCGTCGAACAAGAGCAGCGACCGAGGACTTAGATTTCAGGCCGACGAGTCGTCCAATGGTGGAGTAAGTCGGCAGAACGCGATTGGTTGCATAGTAATCCTGCAGCCGAGAAAGGTATTTACGGTCGGGCTCCATTTGCAGTAGACTATCGAACGAACGTTCGATGGTCAAGGGGGTGAGCTTTGGCTGCGGAAACGGTTCCAGAGAGCTATCGAGGACGCGAGCAGGCTTACGTCAAGCACAAGCTGCTAGGCGGGTATTTAGAGCGATTGTTCTTAATTGTCGGCTCGAGTATGAATCTTCTTGGCCTGAGCGAGCTCTGCTATGTTGATTGTTTTGCCGGTCCGTGGCAGGACGACTCTGACGAACTCGCAAGCACGTCAATTGCCGTTGCGCTGAAGGCGATGGCCAGAACACGCGACGCGCTGGCTGGTGTGGGTAGGAGCGTTACGTATCGGGCGCTCTTCATCGAGAAAAGGAAGAGGAGGTACGCAAAGCTGAAAGGGTTTCTCGACACGCATCGCCAGGAAGGAATTGCTGCGGAGGCATGGAATGGCGAGTTCATTGAACGCCGTCAGGCCATTCTGGATTGGTGTGGTGGAAATTCGTTTGCATTCCTGTTTATCGACCCCACGGGCTGGAAGGATGTGGGTGTGAAAGACCTTGCCATGCTACTTCAGCGCCCGAATACCGAGTTCCTTATCAACTTCATGTACGCCAACGTTAACAGGACGATTACCTGGGAGCGGTCGTTGCCGCAGGTCATTAACCTTCTTGGGACTGTTCCAGACCTCGCGGGCGCGTCGCCCGAGGAGCGGGAAATTGCTATTATTCGGCAGTACTGCAGTGCCCTGAAATCTCGTCTTTCATGCCGCGGAGGGAATGGCTTCTCCGCTTCTGCGTGTGTTCTGGAACCTAATCGCGACCGCACGATATATCACTTGGTCTACGCGACATGCCATCCCAAGGGGCTCATTGAGTTCATGGAGCAATCAGAATCGGTGATGCCAATACAAAGCAACGTTCGGATTGAGGCGAAGCAGTTTCGTCGGATTGAGAAATCCCGCCAGAGTGAACTGTTCGCAGCGTCAGAGATAAGCAATCCACCAGTCTTGAAAAGTGATGGGGGTCGAATCGAGCAATTCTGGCTCGACTACGTTGCGCGAGGTCCTCGGAAGGTTGATAGCGAAGCCTTTGCCAGAATTCTGGAAGAGTATGGGTGGTTTCCTAGCCAAGTGCAGGGCGCTCTCGGCCAACTCATACGCGCCGGCAAGATTCGCAATTTGGGCGCCCAAGGCAGTCGGCGAACAAAGCGCTTCGTGCATTACGAAAAAGGCGAAACATTGACACTTGTCGCGGAGGCCGAATGAGCACTGTGAGTCGAATTGAGTGGACAGAACAGACGTGGAATCCGACGGTCGGATGTACAAAGATTTCGCCAGGATGTAAACACTGTTACGCAGAAACCATGGCGCGACGGCTTCAGGCAATGGGTATGGCGGGCTATGAGAACGGCTTCGAGCTCACCCTTATGTCCGGGCGGCTAGGTGAGCCGCTTGCCCGGAAAAAGCCGACCGTTTACTTCGTTAACTCGATGTCAGACCTGTTCCACGAGGATGTGCCCGATTCTTACCTCACCCAGGTATTTGACGTGATGCAACGTGCACCGCAACACACATTTCAAGTTTTGACAAAACGCGCACGACGAATGATGGAGTTTTGCAGTGGGCGCCCGGAACTGCCGAACGTATGGCTTGGCGTATCCGTAGAGGATAAGAAGTACGGCGTACCACGAATTGAACTCCTGCGAAAAACACGTGCTGCAGTTCGCTTCCTTTCTGTGGAACCACTCCTGCAGGATATTGGGTACATTAAACTCACTGGTATTCATTGGGTGATTGTTGGCGGCGAATCCGGGCCGGGTGCGCGCCGGATGCTTCCCGCATGGGTAGAGAACGTGAAACGCCAGTGCGATGCACAACGCGTCAAATTCTTTTTCAAGCAATGGGGCGGGTGGGGTCCGGATGGCGTTCGGCGCTCGAAAAAAGAAAACGGCAGACGGCTTCGCGGGAAAACCTTCGACGCGATGCCGTTAGGTGTTGCACTCGCTGCCTAGCTCTGGGAAGACCGCGGTGCCATCTCAGCAATCAGATTATGACGACTGATTCCGTGCTCCGAATATTGGCTGAAGCGAAGAAGTTGGCGCAGCGGTATCGCGCTCTCACTGGCAAGCCGCTAGGTATAGGGGGAGGCCTTAACGCGCGACAAATGCGCAGTAGAACAGCGCATGTACTTGAATAGGGCCGACCGGAGTAGCGGTCGGACGTACATCTGACGTAACGCCTGCTAAACTATGCTCTTAATGTGTTAGCGATTGAATGTATTGTTAAAACAAGATGCAAAAACACGACCTGTATTTATAACATTGTCATCGCGCAGAGCGGGTAGCAACCAGCATAATCGAATGGATGCTGTGAATTCACGCAGACATGGTTGCTAGAAGCGAAACAGAGGCATCCCAAAAACCGACGAGAGAGTCTATCGACCTGATGGCTAAGCCAATCACTGCCCAACAGAAACGCCTGCTCATAGAGAAGATTGAGCGGGGCGAACCTCTGCCAAGTGCGTACAGAACGATGTTATTCGCACCAGACGACTCACAGTACGTCGAGGTGACTGGCGTCTACCAGTTGAACTATAAGGGCAAGGCGCGAGAGCAAGATGTCCTCGCAGATACGCCCACCGCCCCGTTGCAGGAAATCCGCGCATTCAATTCTGATAACCCGCACGAGCATGGCAAGACTAATGGTTGGCGAAACCTGCTCGTATACGGTGACAATTTGCTTGCACTAAAGGCGTTGTATGAAGACCAGCGTGGACCGAATCATTTCGGTACAAAAGACCGGGTCAAACTCATCTACATCGACCCGCCATTTGCTACAAAGCAAGACTTTATGAAGGACCGGGAAAAAGCCTATCGGGACAGACTAATTGGTGCGCAGTTTCTGGAATTCCTTCGAAAGCGATTGATTCTGCTAAGAGAGATTTTAGCAGACGACGGTGCAATCTATGTCCACCTCGATTCCAAGAAGGGCCACTATGTTAAGTCAATCCTCGACGAAGTATTTGGAGAAGAGAACTTTATAAACGAAATTATCTGGAAGCGTCAGACGGCGAAGGGAGGCGCATTTGATACGTTGGCCCAGTTTGGACGTATCCACGAAACCATCTTCTTCTATTCCAAGACAGAAAGATATATTTGGAACCAACAGTTTACAGAATATTCGGAGGAACATGTTGCGAATTCGTTTAAGCACGTCGACCCGGAAACCGGGCGCAGGTTCTCGCTTCGTGACCTGACAGCAGCGGGTGAGCGGCGCGGAGACTCCGGTAAGCCGATTATCGTAAATGGGGAGGAAATCTCTCCTCCTCCAGGTCGTCATTGGGCGATTGGGCTATTGGCCGGAGAAACCGTACAGCAGGCGGTCGACCGTCTAGTCGAAGAAAAGAAGATGTGGCACAAATCTGGAAGAGTACCGCGACTGCGGTTGTTCCTGGACAAAATGTCGGGTGTGCCGCTTCAGTCTATCTGGACTGACCTGCAACCAGTTCAATCGCAGAGCAATGAGCGGCTTGGGTACCCAACTCAGAAACCAGAAACTCTTCTACAACGAATAATCCGTGCCTCGTCGAGAGAACAGGACATTGTGTTGGACGCATTCGCTGGGTCTGGTACGACGCTCGCCGTTGCGGAGAAATTGAATCGCCGGTGGATTGGCATGGATTGTGGACGCCTTGCAATCTATACGACACAGAAGCGGCTGCTGAATTTGGCAACAACTGTCGGCGCAGACAGACCCGATGTGCGACGGGAACACGAACGTGTACCTGATTTTGGAGCGCATTCTCGGACAGATTCTAAAGGGGCATTCCTTCTCTTCGACAATACTAGAGAGGGTCAACTCAACATTGATGACTCTTTTTTGTCGGAGTTAGCCGAGTTTGTCGAGCGGCGCGGTTTGCGGCCGCCTGCGCACCGAGGAAGAAAACGAAGCGCCAAAGTTGAGTTCTCCATTATGTGTCGCGAAGAGAATTTCGTAGTAAAGACGCATCAAATTCTTGACCCGAGCGAGGAAGACAAAGCCGGGGAACGAATTGTAGTGGTCGGCGACATACTGTTTCGCGTGTCGTTCGTCCAGCCAAAAATTAGCGTTGAGCGTGGCGAACCATTTAAAGCCAAAGAGTTCGCTCTTTTTAATTCTGGTGTTTACGACCGCAAGAAGCTCCGCGCACTCTCGTGGGAGGCATACAAACCGTTTGTAATGCAACTGTTTGGTGTACGTGTTGACCCGCAGCGAATTCACGCTCTTGATGTCGACGGATTTATCGGGACAGACCCAGCAATTATTTGGAATTGGCCGGACCAGAAGAACCTCGTGCTGGACGAGGGCTATGTAGAATCTCTGCACCAGCTTATGCGTGGGCAGGGCGGACATAGGTTTTACATTATCGCGCCAGTTCCGGCGCTTGCCTTTATGACAGATGAGCTTCGGTTTGGGGAAACACGATACATCGTTCTTAAAGTGCCAGAATCTGTGCTAAATCGCCTTCTCGAATCAGGTTCACTCGGTGCCTTGGAACAGCCCGTTTCCGAAGAAGATGTCAACGCGGTCATTGATGCGGTCGGTTTCGACTTTGTTTCGCAGCCTGTAACCGAACAGGAGTTTCTGCTTCTTCCCCCACCCAACGCGGACCTTGTGAATCAACATGTTCGCGAAGCTGTCGTACGTCTAACGCACTTTCGGGCTCAAACGCTGGCTACCGACTCTGACGATTTTCCGAATTTCGCGACCTTGTCAATGGTAATGGTGGATTCGAACTATAGCGGTGACGTTTTTTGCCTGGACCATGTTTTATGGGCTGAAAACCTGGTGGGAGAGGAACTCAGGCGACTAAATTTGGACGCGCGGGGCGATTTCAACGAAAGAGCATCCAGGTGCCAACGTCTAGATATTCGGATTCCGACAGAAGGCATGGGAGATAAGGTAATGGTAATTCTTGTGGACCGGTACGGTAACGAGAAGGGCCTCGCCATTAAGAAGAGTGAATTTGTCAAGCCGAAGACTAATACCTCTGATGCGTCGCGCATGCCGGCTGCAGTAGTCGCGAAACGCCGACGGTCGCGAGCTGCACGACCTCCATTAAAGGTGCGGAACCAAAAAGTATAGGAGCGAGGCGGTTACATGGCAATCAAATTTACGAACGATGACTTTGTTCTTGGCCTTCCGGATATTGAGTCTACGACTCGCGCGCAGGTTGACAGATTTGAACCGTTTCTTGAGGCGCTTTCGGTTCACCCATACGAATTTCAGCGCGAGGCCGTTCGGCTCGCCTTGCACTATCTACTATCGAGCACCTACCCAAGCACGCAGTTACTGGCGTTAAAGAATTACTCGCGGTCTGTGAAATTGCGCCAGCGCTATCAAGACGAGTCGACGTATCTCGAAGCGTTCTCTCTTGCGGACAAGAAAGCTATCAGTCTTGACTTGGCGACTGGGGCTGGCAAGAGCTTTGTTCTTTATGGTATAGCGCGAATCGCTCTTGCGATTGGAGTCGTGGACAAGGTTTTAGTTCTTTGCCCATCGCTTACTATTGAGGAGGGCTTAAAGGACAAATTTAACGACCTCGCGGGACGTCAAGACCTAAAACAAATTGTCGAATCCCTAGGCGCTATCTATCCGAATCCGCAGGTAAAGAGCGCGAATGACCCTATACTAGATGGCGATATATGCGTTGAAAATATCCACGCGGTCTATGAGCGAACTGGCTCCTCGATTGTCGATTCCTTTAAGGCGAAAGGAAGTCGGACGCTTGTTCTCAATGATGAGGCCCACCATATCTTTAGCGGGGTCGATGCAAACACAAAGAAGTGGCTCGACTTTCTGCGAAATCCTGAGTTTGGCTTCAACCTAATTGTTAGCGTCTCAGGAACGCCATACATAGAAGACAACTATTTCCCCGATGTTATATTCCGGTACGGACTAAAGCAGGCCATTGAGGAGCGAGTAGCAAAAACTCCTGACTATGTAGTAGACAGGTTGCAGAGTGGTGGAACAACGTATCAGCAGGTTTGGGAAAACCATGATGCCATAAGGCGTAAATATGCCGGTACCACGAAGCCAATGTCCATAATTGTCACGGAGCGAATTCTTCGCTGCGTACAAGTCTGGGGCGAATTGGTAGCCGAAGTTGAGGTGCGCGAGAGCATATCGCGGGAGGAAGCAGAACGGCGAGTTATTTGGGTGGCGTCTGGCGTCCCAAGCGGCGCAGAGGGGGTAGCAGTAAAGCAGCTAATAAATGACGCTGAGAAGGTACGAAAGGAGAACTTGCGGCTCCTGAAATCTGTCGGGTCCATGGACAATCCCGTGGAGTGGATTGTTTCGGTCAGCATGCTTACGGAAGGCTGGGACGTACCAAACGTCTTTCAGGTCGTGCCCTGGGAGAGCAAGGCGTTTAATTCTAAGCTATTGATTGCCCAAGTGCTTGGACGCGGGCTTCGGGTGCCCCCAAACCTCCCTCACCCTATGTACTTAACCGTTGAGAACCACGAAGCGTGGACCGAAAGTCTAAAACAATTGTTCTTGGAGGTATTGGAAGTTGAGTCCCGCGTGGCGAGTGCGCCCGTTCGCGCGCAGTTCGCCTTTCCACTATTTAACCTTGAGTACAAGTCGGAACAGGTCACGGTTCAGACGTCTAAGGTTGTTCCGAAGGAACCGGACGCGGTGACCTATTCTCCTCAGGCGCTTTCGATTACGCAGGCAACGACCTACTCTCAGACTGGCGTGCGAAATTCGACCGTTTTTATCCCCGACAACATGAATATCGCGAATGCAGCAAAGCGAGTTCGGATGTTCATTGAGGAAAAAGACACAAAAATCGCTAAGAAGTGGACGATTCGCAAAATAGACACGTTTATAAAGGAGAACTTACGCAAAGCGGGCCAGGACGACTCCTTCATTAGTAGAGAGAACTTTCTCAAGACGCAACAGGCCTTCGGACCTATGTTTCGCCCAAGCGCGGCAAGTACGCCACGCCAAAAGCTGAAACCTGATGCATTGGTGACACTCAATGTAATGAACATGCCGATGCAATCTGTCAGTGAAGACCAGTTGCGTACAAGCGCGCAAGTATTTTTCTCGGAAGAGTCAGGAACCCACTTTGGTCATCCTGAGGAAAAAGCGCTTTGGGCCGAGTGGCTTGACAATCACGAAATAGCGGTTCGGCGGCCGCTCGAAGAAATCAAGCATTTCGCGCACGGCTTGCAGGTTGTTGCGGCAGCTGATTTCAAATGCCCCACAAATTTATTAATCGCACGATTTCAGCCTGAGCAGAAATTTGTCAGCGGCATTATCGCCAATGCGCAAATATTTGATGCATTTCTCAAGAATTCCGATATGGGATTCTATGCATTTCCCTATTCGTTTAAGCCAACCGGGTCAGGTTCTTCCCATGCACGCACTGAGTCGTTCAATCCTGACTTCCTTTTGAATCGCGCCGGGACGAAGGATGTGCTGGTCGTAGAAATAAAGCACGAGGGGGACGACAGCAGTCGCAATAAGGCAAAGCAGCGCGATGCCAACCTGCATTTTATTGCACTTAATGACGCTCTTACCAAAAAACACGAACCGTGGCGATATTACTTTTATTTCCTTAGCGAGCAGGACTACGCTACATTCTTTAGTGCGGTTCGCGACGGAAAGCATCGGGAATGGAAGTCGTCGCTCATGATGGCACTAGACAAGTCCGATAATTGACCCAAGTAATGTGAAGCATGACCGTAAGTTATCGGAAAGCGATATTCTGGCGGTTCAGCAGCGGGCGGAGACTATTCTCCGAGCGACTAATGAGTGTCTTGGCATCGCGAATCATTCTAAGGACCGGGGGTTAAGGGAATACAGGTTGCAGATTGCTCGAGAGGGGCTTGTCGAGCTAAAGAACCTCGAAAACAGGTTCCCGTTTCTCCATCTGCGAAACCTGCAAGAGGTCGAAGCAAGCATTGTTGCGGTAGAGGCTGAAACACGCGCGCTCCAATACAACGAAGTAACGATTGCCGGGACGTCAAATGCTCGGTCGTTAGTCGGCAAAACTGTAGGAGAATTGCAGAGCGAACCGGTGTCCGCGTGGGGTAACGATGACATCATCACGGGACTTCAATTTAGCGCGACTATGCAACTGCGCACACCCCTGCGGGTTTTGTTGAGGCATGGTGAAATTCATACTGAAAGGACTAAGCCGCCGCCAAGAATCGCGATGGAGAGGTGGGAAGGCATGTGGCTTCCAGTCACCAAGAGTTTCGAAGAAATCGCATGTCGGCCTGACAGCACTGCCGACGATATCGAATTCTTCAGACGGCTTGATGCCGGGATGGCGCGAAGTTTCACAATGGCCTCCGACGTTGGTCCCATACTGGCAGAGGCTTATTTGCCGTTTCTCATTGCCGTGCGGAGAATTGTTGAGGCCGACGACTCTATTGAGCATCGCATCGAAAAACTACGTGAGATGCCCATAGTGGAGGACTGGCGGCAATTCGTGAGTAGGCATGGAGGAATAGATGGGATTATCCAGAGGTTCTTTCCCCAATTTATGAACCTAGCTGCTGGTTTAGATACCCCGAACCGAATCGCAGCTGCATCCGATAAGACCATATTGAGTATCAAGGGCATCGGGCCCGCAAGGTTGAAAGCAATTCGTGCGTGCTGCGCCGGTATAACAGAGAATCGCGACTTGGATAGAGTTGAGAATGTGATTAGGTAGAGTCACCCGCCGGCGTCATAAGTTTTCCGAAAGGTGCGCCAAGCGCTGGCTGAGGGAGTAACCCGTCAAAGAAGACTGAAGAAGCCCAGACAATCGCAGAGACTCTCTCTACTCGCCCCTTCCAAGGCGGTTGGCTCAAAAGAGACGTTCTTGAGGGCAAAGCGGCGGCCACGCCTAAACGCCAAGCGGCCCCGAAGGGCCGCCTCATCCGTTTGAAACCAGTTGCGAGTTCGTGCTATTTCCTAGCAGCTTTCATCCCGAAGTAAACCACTGCGCCCAAGCCAACAACCGGCATGGCGATGATGTAAGCCAAGCCGATGAAGGGCGCTATCAGGAACAGAGCCACGTTCTTCGCGTAGTGCAAGGCGCCGGCGCAGCGGGTTGCGAGCAACCAGCCAGCAGTGACGTCACCACGATACCAATAAAGCCTTGCGACAGGTAGCTAAGTAGCGGAGCCAGCGATGACCGGTAAGGGTCTCGCGCCTCGATAGGCTCCCGAGTCCGTGCAAATCTGGCCACTGGATTTTCCAAATGCCCGCTAGGGCAGGGTTCCCCCGACAAGTCAGGGGCTATCTTGCTTTCTGAAACCCCTGCCTTACCCACGAAGCGGAATATCCGACTATCCAAAGCAAGGCAATCGGTAATAAGAGAAAGCTCAGATAACCTGAGGTGCTGAATGCCATTGCAAAGCCGAATTTCGCCGAGCCACAACTACTGGGCTCAACATGGAAAAGCACGGCATCAAACGGGACGAATGTCGCCCAGGCGACTACCCATGAAGGCACGTCCGTATTTGACGAGCTAAGTACAAAACATGAGCCAATCGCTGAAAAATAAAGAACAGACGCCACGATTATCCAAAATACTGTAAGGACAACCCCTAATCTATGCCACCCAGTGAGGACTCTCGTGTTCAATGAATGCTCCGAAGCATTGAGGCATGTGCAACTAATACCTTAACGTCTTTGCGATGAGGCCCGCCTTCCTTTGGCATCGTTTTCGACCTGTTAGGCGACCCAGCTGCTTGCTCTCAACCGGATGAGAATATCCGGAAAAGACCTGTCACCAGGACTAGAACGCTGCCGAAACAGAGGAGCCATTCGGCGAGGACCGCTCCGGTACCGCCGTTACTTTGGTCATTGCATTCATCGACTAGGCTTTGTGGATAGTCAATCTTCTCGAAGTCACGGGGTAAAGGCGCCGAGGCCACAGGAAAGAGGCACGCATCCGCGAAAATCCGTGCGTATGCCTTACATGACTTCACTTCGCCGTCGATGCATGGCGTCAATTGGTCATCAGTGGGTGGAGTGTTTGCCCATTTCTTTAGTGTTCTCCGGAAGGCGGTATTCATCAGAGCGGCAGCTCTTCTATTGCGGAGTTGCCAACGCATGAAAATATGAATGAGCAGCCAGACAAGAAACAACAAGGTTGCGATGATGCACTGTGCTGCAACGCGATTCCCGGACAACCATAGAGGTGGCCAGTGGCGAACAGACAGCAGGCCACCTACGAGAGCGATTTGGAGCACGAGCCCAGCGTGTGCCATGGTTTCTTTGTGGCTGTGGTAGGTATTGCTCCAGTCGAGCAGTAGCTCAAATAACCTGGTATAGCGTTCAATTCTCGGGTCTGGGTTCAATGTTCTTCCTTGTTTGACCTTACGACTGTCGCCCGAAGCCTGGCTCCCGTTGCAGTAACGGGGCCTATGTATGCACAAAACGTCGGATAGCAGGCTACTACCACAGCGCGACGTAAGCAAGGTGACGCGACGCTTCGTGTTGAGTGACTGGCCGCTCTGGTTCGATACAGTTCACTCCCAGCACCTTGCGAATCACGCTCGCGAACGGTAACTGGTTTAAGGGGGAGAGATACCAGGTCGCGGCGCAGCACCGGGCGGCGTGCAGCATACCGAGTGTGCCGAGCAGGATTACTATTGGTAGGTGCCTGTACAAAGCGAGGGTCTGCAATGGACGAGAAGCGCACGACGGTCGAGAAAACGGAGCAGGGTATTGTCTGGACCGACGCCGAGGGCATCTAGCATCGCCTGCACTACAGGTTGTTCGAGATGTTTGAATTCGTCGCGCAATGCGTTAGCGATTGTGAAGCTGTTGCGCACCCAATATGTGGCTACCGCATCGTGAAACTCGGCGTCGTCCTGACGCCTCTTGCGGACTGGTTTCGGGGCAAGGTGCTTGCGAGCGATGTCGGCTAGCTGTTTGGCCAGCTCAAGGGCCAGAGCCGCGGCACAGGTCGCGGGCTCCCCGACCTTGGGCTTGCGGGGGTGGGCGGGGGCGCTTCATCTTGCGAGAAGCTTTAGGCGGGCTCATTGGGCAACGTCTGCAGATAGGATGGCTTCGAAGTCCTTGCAGGCGTAGTTACCACGGCTCGACGATGACGGGTGGTGAGTATTGCTCTTGACTGAAACGCTGCAGGCTAACCTGACAGGTTGCTATGCCGATTGCCCGGGCCAAACTCCCTGTTGTTTCTGTCCAAGTCTATGATTGCAAATTAGAAACGCTAAAAGGCTAAAAGATGGTTTCTAGACTGGTTTCCTACAACAACCGGAGACCATCATGTCTACCAAGAACCGCCCGAACTCCTCGCAATCCATCATCACGAAAGCTCAAGCCCGGGGCAGCAATGCCGAGACAGTGAAAGGCGCGATTGCATACTTACTTTCCCACTTGCCCTTGCCAATTCCAGGCCTGGCATTCCTCAGCAACCCGGTAGGGCGCCGTCCCAGTGCAGTTCCTTCCTGCAGGTCTTCATGGGACAAGGACATGTCATGGACGCATGACGAGCGCGCTGACAAACGGGCAGCCGAAATCGCCGAATGCATTTTGAAGAAGCGCCCGGCGCGCCCGTTCTCGAATGTCCATTCTGCCTGCAGGCGCTTGACGACCGACATCGCCGAGCGGGTTACGAAGCTCCTCGCACGGCGCCTCGCCAGCCCCTTGGCACAAGCACTGGCCAACAACTGGCCGTATCGCCGGTCTACGAGCAGCTGGGCTGGTGGCCGTCACTACGTCCAAGTCGACATCGGTCATGCCCCCAATGCGGTCGGTGGGAGTGACCGAGTGTGGTCCCGCAACGGAAAATGGAGCGGCACAAACAGCAGCGCGAGCCTGAGCATAACGCCGCGGTGTTACGAAACGTTTGGCAGCAATCTCGTAATCGGCGGATTGGTCACGCTTGATTGCGAGCCGGTCGGCGCCCGCGAATACCGCGCGATGTGGGCAGAGCAGGGCAAGGGTTTTGCGCTCAAGGTGGTGCAGGGCTGGATAATCCGTGGCTACCACGTGCAAGGCGGGTCGCTCCAGGCCGCGCGACGCAAGGAGGAGAAAGCGCGCCGGGAGCGCTTGGCGGTGCGGCAGGTCGAGAAGCTACGATTGGCTGACGTCGACTTGAGCCAAGTCATGGTTACTCGCGCCGATAGCGTAAGGGCGGGCAATTGTCCGGCGGGAACCACTTCCTTTATCAACCGTCACGCTGACGTGCTCGAGGGCAGAACCAGCATCCCTGCAGATGAACTGCTCACGCTGGTTGATGACCAATACACGCGGGCGGCGGTGCTGCGTGCAGTTATACGGACGCTAGCGGAGGGGCGGCTGCAGGGCGTTGCGCTGGCGGAGGAGGGCGCCGGTGAAGTGAATCCTGGGGGAGATACGGGCGTCGCAGAGCCGATGCTGTTGGCGGCGTAGGTCGCTCGGGGGCCGCTCCGGTGACGTCACTGGAGCGGCGTAGCTCCTGCCAGCGCGACCTCTCGCACCGGCAGCAACCCAACGAAACGCCCCTAGGCGCTATCCCACGGGTCTCGCAGAGAAAGGCCGGCTCTGTCTTGAAAGTCACGAGTGGCTCATTGTGGGAAACTACCGCACCACACGATGTGAAGGCCGGTGCACCAGTCACTCCGGGAAGGTGTCCGGCATTTCGCTAGCAAGGCTAGACTGGCGCTTAATCACTATGCCACTACCCGCGAACCTTAGTCCACGCTTCGGCCATATCTTGGGGGCTTGTGGCATCGTGCCAGCCTTCATTCCATACCTGAAAATGAAGCTCAGTTAATGGGATGGTTGCGTCGGTTCCGAACCAGTGAGCAGGGTTGCCGCCTTTTTTCTTGCCTACCTTTTCCAACACCTGACGCGTTTCCAGAGGTGTAGAGGCAGCGGTGCAAGCATCCTTCCAATTCAATAGACGCGGGTCGTCAGCGGCCAAACCGAACCTAATACAGCCAAAGCGTTCGGCCTGTTGCTTAAACGTCAGGGAAACCAAAGCCCCGGTATGATTTACCACCATCTTTGTAGCAGTGGGCTCCCATAGTTGGTTTGCTGAAAACCATAGCATAGGCAGTTCACCAGCGGCCGCGGCGTTACTCCCTCTCAGGGCTCCAGATTCAACCATCGCGGGCAGGTGAGCCCACGGCGCATAGTGCCAAACCATGTTCATGCAGTACCTCCAGCCACCACCCGCACGCCCCCTTGCGCTGGCACGAACTCAATTCCGGCCTGCTCCAGAATCCACGCCTCAATGCTGATGTGCCACATACGCAGTAGGAAAAGCGGGCGGCGGATATGGCTTAGATGTCGCGTACCTTGCGGCTTGTGTCCCTTTATCTGGTCAGATATTCCCGCGGGCGTTTTTGCCCACCCGCACAGTGTCGTAAAACTACGGCGCGACCCGTGCGGCGTCACAATCAACCTGGCTACAGCGCACGCGTTATTGTTGGGAATATGCGGGTCTGCAGGGCGGCCACTCGCACTTGTGGGGCTTGGGAATACGGAGTCGTTGACGGCAAGCATCGGTTTGGGGTCTTCGATGAGGTGCATGCCGCGATTCTAACCGACGCCGTGGCTCGTCGTGTGAGACGGCCGCACCACACGATGCGAAAGCGGTAAAAGGAATTGAGCGAAACGCGACTTGAGGCAGGAGGAACTTCTTCAGCTCGACGTTATTTCGACGCGGCCTGCGTTGGCGGTTGCCTATGCTGGAACGCCTCATAAACTAGCGTCGCTAGATTCGCTCATTGGAGCGGCATACTGCCTATCAGGGAATCGTGCGGAATCGGCAGCAATCCAACGAAACGGCCTTCTGCGCTATCCATACGCAGAAATGTTGCATCACCAAAGGTTCGCCGCTTCTTGCTGTGCCCTTTCGGCTTGAGCGAGACCTGCGCCGCCCAGATGCCATAGCGCGTTTCCAAAATGAAACTGGCCACGCTTACCCGGTACGGGCTGTTGCCAATCGAGCCGTATCGTTCACGGATTTCCTCGTGGCGGCTAATCTTATCTTTTGGCAGCCCCCATGCCTCCATGGCGGAAAAGACGAAATCGGCATCGAGCTGCGCAGCAGCCATCTGAATCGCTAGTGCGGAGCGGTCCTTCGTTTCGTCATTCGCAGTGCCTATCGCTACATGGAGAATTTGCCGGGTTGCGAAATTGCCAACAAAGGCAATGGGCGCGAGCGATTCCCCGGCTTCGACGAAGCTGCGAGCTTTCGCAATCAGCGGTTCGATGACCTCGCGGTATTTTTCGGGGATGTCCATGGTGCGATTTTACGCGCTGCGATGGCTCATCTGGTGAGCTGGTGTCCATCCGCGTGCCGGCATTTAAAACACCGGAAGCCTTTTGCCAAAGAAATATTTTTCCGTTGAAGAATCATGATGATGACCTGGTAT
>Ga0307375_10002244_pt1 | contig 20016 bp, 35 predicted proteins | sample TR1MG_FD_202531 | JGI IMG/M metagenome (GOLD analysis project Ga0307375, IMG submission 202531) | Soil microbial communities from Risofladan, Vaasa, Finland - TR-1 | ecosystem: Environmental > Terrestrial > Soil > Coastal area > Acid sulfate soil | place: Finland: Risofladan, Vaasa | collected...
TTACTGGGATTTTTGTTTTTTGAATTTTGCTCCTCTCAAGATTTAATTTGGTATGATAGGGTATGGATGGCGATTAAGTATATATTTTCAGGAAATTTATTGGTTCGTGATTTCGCTTTAGACGAAGGCCAGAGGCAAAAATTTTATTTAAATTTAAAACAGCATATAGAAAAGGAAAGAAAGAATGCCCAACCCTCTAAAAATAATAGGAAAAAAGGTTTTACGACAACAGTGTCTAGAGGTAGCTTTCCCGGATGATGGCTTAGAAAAAATTATAGAATCCCTATTCTCTGTAATGTATAGGTTCAGTGGGGTAGGTCTGGCTGCAAATCAGGTCGGTATACTAAAAAAAATTGCCGTGATAGACTGCAAGCTAACTCAAAAAAAAGAAGATCAGATAATTTTAATTAATCCTGAGATTTTGGAATTTTCAGGCGAACAGACGATGCCAGAAGGATGCTTATCTATACCCGGGTTCAGCCATAACTTGTCTAGACCAATGGACGTTAAGGTTAAGACCTTCGAAACAAATGGCGGAGAAAAAATTATTAATTGTTCCGGACTGGAAGCTAGAGCGGTCCTTCATGAAATGGACCATTTAGATGGGAAATTGTTTACGGATAGACTTAAGCCTCTGGAGAAAATGTTGATCGATGGCAAGTTAAAAAAAATAGCTAGACAATTTAAAAGATTTTAACTTGGAGGATAATTTATGCCTGATAAAGAAAAACGAATAATGTCAAAACTCAAAAAAGCAGTTAAAAATGGAAAAATAAAGTTTGCGCAGCAGGATGAAACAAATTCAATCCCCGTAGATTATTTGATAGACTTTTTTGAAAAAATTATAAAGATAAGATATTGGGATTGTTTTATTTCAGATGAATCATCTATTAACGATTTTCCAGAAGATGCGGAAGTGTACGCAGATAGAATTAAAAAAATATATAACGTTGATATTGTTCCAAAAGATAGAAACATGATATGTGATATAGTCAAAAAGATAAAAAAACGGTATAACAAGGAGTAAACACATGGGATATTTACGTGGAAAAAGCTCGTATTTGGCAGGACCAATTCATGATGTTGCCGATGATGGGAAAACATGGAGAGCAATGATATCTCCACGCCTGAAAGAATTTGGGATAATCGTAGAAGACCCAACCCACAAAAGCATACATGGGATTGGAGAGGTAGGCGATGATAAGGTTTTATTTAAACAAATGGCCAAAGAAAGAAAATTTGATGAGTTAAAGGATAAATTTTGGCCCGTCGTAAGAAAAGATTTGAGAATGATTGACAAGGTTGACTTTATGCTCGCCGTATATTCTCCTAAAGTTAAAATGCTTGGCACGATTCATGAATTAGTAATTGCGCAGAACCAAAGAAAACCAATTTTATTATATTGCGAAGAAGATGAACTGGATGACTTGAACCCTTGGATTTTAACCTTTGCCAAAAAGGGTTGTTTCTTTACGAATTGGGATAAGATAATAGATCACCTCGGGGAAGTAGATAAGGGAAATTTTGATTATAACTACTGGACTCTTTAGGAAATAGCATGCTTTTACGTGTATGGTTTTGCAAAGTTGGATGGGGAGATGACGGAATTGGAGAATCTAGCGGAATTGTTATTTTCGGAACGGATGTTAACAGGATAGATAAACGTAAGCAGTTAATCATTCGCACCGACGAGGGAGACTTCAGAGAGATATATTTAGGGGACATTAGGCGTTCGGAATGGGTTAGTGATCCATATATTATAGAGGAAAATAAATGAACTGGCAAATATTACCGAAGAACCACGAGAAAGATAGCACTGATGTTTATTATTTAGACGCAGATATCAAGACAGACGCTTCGACAGAAGTATATCTTCACAGGAAAATGTATGTCGCTGATTGTGCCTTGGGCGGCAATATTATACGCAAGAAGAGCAGAAAGTTCAAGACGCTCGCTTCAGCAAAGAGATACACAGAGAAATGGTTTGTAAGCTATATTAAAAGTCAGATTTCAGAATTACAAAATATATTAAATTCTAAATAAGAGATTACAATGTCATACGAACAAAATTATCAGAGCGAAGAACTATCTGGGCTTTTAAAGTCTAAATACATGTCATCTTCCGACATGATAAAGACAATAAAGAAGTATCAAAGCTGTAGGTCTAAAGATAAAAAAGACGAATTAAGGGATATTATATTTAATAATAATATCAGATTCGTTAGAAAACTGGCCCATGCTCACTCTAGAAAATCCGGTGCGGATGTGGACGAATTATTCAACTCAGGGGCCGTGGGCTTGCTTGAAGGCTTGGATAAATTTAAAATATATAAAAACGTACAATTTACAACATACATTAAATTTTGGATAGATAAGGGTATGTTTGATTGTATTCATTCGCAAAATATTCTTTACATACCAAAGAATCATTTTTATAATAAATTCCGACCTAAAGCGATGACGTCAGTTAATTCAAATTTATTGTACCTCGACTCCGTGGCTGGACCCGATGGCGAGGGAACCCGTGAGTTAAGTGACTTGATAGCAGACCCAAACTCTAGCAATGCTGAAGAAAATTACACACAGAGCAAAGATATAGAAGTTGTATTTAAAATAATAAATAAAGTTTTGAATGTTGATGAGAGAATTATGATACGTTCAAAATTTATTGAGGGCAAGACTCTTGAGCAAATATCCAAATATTTCGATGTAAAACCGTCGACTATTTGGTTCAGGGTGACAAAAGCCATGTATAAACTTAGAAAAGCTTTTAAACAGATAAAAAAAGATGGGGAATATGCATTAAATGATTCATGTCCAGAGGAATTATCTAAAATAATTAATTCAAAGTCTCGGGATAGACGTGGATATATGCTTTCTCCAGACCAAAAGCTTAAAATTTCTATGTCTAGACAAAATACGAGCTCGGAAACTAGAAGAAAGCTCTCCAAGGCCTCCAAGAAACTTTCTATAGATATTATAAAAAATGTCAAAGAACAACTGCTTGCTGGTCAATCACAGCTTCAAGTCGCTAGAAATTTAAATATAAGCAAAGCTACAATATATAATATATATAAAAATAAACTTATATATGCGATAGATGCTGGAATTATTTTTACAGATTCAGATATTGTTAAAATTAAAAAGCACGAAGATATAAATCGCTTTAGAAATGGAATAGAAGCCAACAAGAAATTAGAGGCTAGGAAAGCCGTGGAGAAAAGAGGAAAGAGGCTTGCTGAAAAGAAACTTTCTGAAAATAATGATTGTCAACAACCGGAAGCCATATTACCGCAAGTTGTTGCACGGTGATTCATTTATGGCACGACATCGAAGTTGGATCTGATGCCCCTGAAATTTTCAATACTGTTATTGAGATACCAAAAGGATGCAAAAATAAATATGAAGTTGACAAAAAATTAGGTATAATAAGAGTAGATAGAGTGCTACACTCGGTAAGCACATATCCTCACAATTATGGATTTATTCCGCAAACATATGCTTATGATGATGATCCCCTAGATGTTTTATTGTTAAGTCAAATATTAATTCATCCCGGATGCGTCACTTATTCAAAGCCAATAGGTGTAATGCAAATGGTTGACAACGGGAAAATAGACAGCAAGATCATAGCGGTTCAAGTTGGAGATCCAGCCTTTAATCATTATAATGACATAAAAGATCTTCCGTCATATATGTTGAGAGAGATAAAGAGATTTTTTGAAGAATATAAATTATTAGATGAAAATAAAGATGTATTGGTTGAGGATTTCGAATCGTCCACGAGAGCTAAGGAAATTATAAAAGCTTGCACACGAAGGTATACTGAGGAAATACTCCCAAGTGTACGAAGATCACAACTTGAATATTGCATACACACTCAAACGGACGCCAAGAGGGAAAAGTGAAGTATAGATTTATAGGAAAAGATAAACACGGTAATCCAGCATATAACGGAAACATGGCCGGGTGGATTGGGGAAATAGTAGAAATAATAGATGCCGATAATGTAGGCGTGACGGATCCCAGAAAAAGTTCGGCAATCGGTATTATATGGCAAGTGGATGACCCAATCAAGCCGAGCGGTAAGGGTGATAAATATCTAGTTCACCGTGACGATATTGAGGAAGTAAAATGAAAAGAGTTAAAATCGATAGCCTCGAAGAAGAAGAGATCAAGGATATGGCATACGATTTTATTGATGATTCTAGGGGATTTTATTCGGGATTAGGTAATCAATATCCGCCTAGATGGTAACATTTTCTAAAAGAAAGGAGTTGAAATGAGTTTATTAGTTTTCTTGACATTGACTGTGATTACTGGATTAATTGTTTACAGATGGTTTATTCCGCAATGGAAAATGTCTGAAGTTCTAGAGAAAGAAGAAGAGTTGGAATTGGTAGAGAAAGAAGTTGAAGTGGCCACAAAAAGCCAAAAGAAACATGGAAACGTGAAAAGCAAGAAGAGCAAAGTAAAGAAGTATAAAAAACAATAACCCTTACAGGAGTAATAAATGAACACAGAAATGACACCACGGAGAATTTTCCTTATTGGAACGCTAGCAATTGCCTTAATTACAGTATTTTTTCTTGGCGGGAGCGTCGTTGAAACAAATAACTCTGGTTTTTATCAGGTTAAACAGGCATTTGTCACAGGTGAGATGTCAGTTAGAAATGAACCCGGTACTTATGGTCAGATGCTTGGAACCATTACAACTTACCCATTGTCAACCACTGTATCTTTTAATGACTTAAAAGAAGCAGAAGCTGGTGAAGATGGTGCTTTGGTTCGGACAGGTTCCATGGACGTTACCTTTCAAGGTAACTCTAAGGCAGATGTTCGTGGTAGTATTAAGTATCAATTGAGTAAGAAGTTTGACCATCAGCTGGAGTTACATGAAACCTATAGGTCTAATGATGCCATTGCTGAAACGTTGGTTCGTCAGACACTTGCAGAGGCAATTAAAAATTCAGGGCCGCTTTTTACACCAGAAGAAGCCAGAACAACTCGTCGTGAAGAATATGTCACACTTGTACAAGACCAGACAGTACATGGTTTATACAAGACGACATCTGAAATGACATCTGTTATGGGTGAAGATGGAAATAAAAGGCAGTTCCAGATTACAAAGATGGAGCTTGATAAAGACGGCAATCGAATTATCGTTAAGACCTCGCCACTAACTACTTACGGGGTTAGGGTTGTCCAGCTTGTAATTACTGGATTGGACTTTGATAAAGTTACTGACGATTTAATGCAGGCTAAAAAGAAAGCTGAGCAGGAGAAAGTAGTAGCTCGAACCAATGCTGAAAAGGCTAAGCAGGACACCATTACAGAGCAAGAGCAAGGTAAAGCTCGTGTCGCCAAGGCTCAAGAAGATAAACTAGTTGAGAAAATTCAAGCTGTAACCGATGCTCAAAAGAAATTTGAAGTTGCAGAATTTGAGCGTAAAGAAGCAGGTGAACGAGCCAAGTCTAAGGAAATTGAAGGACGAGCCGAAGCTGTAGTGGCCTCATTGAAAGTTGCCGCTGGTCTGTCTCCACTTGAAAGGGCTAAAATTGATCAGGCGACAGCCATTGGAGTAGCAAAAGAAATGGCTAACGTTAAGTTTCCTGAAAGCATGATTATTGTTGGTGGATCCAGCAATGGCAAAGCGGGAGCAGTTGACCCCTTTACGGCTGTTGGACTTGAGTCATTTATTAATATTTCCGACAAGATGACTAAAAAGCATATCTCCAAGTAAATAAAAAGAAAAGGGAGGGTATTTAAGACCTCCCTTTTTTTTGATCTTTAGACTCCACCTGTGTCTGTTCTACTGAAATCATGGCCTACTCCAATTCTGCCGCTGAGAGGGAAAAATGAAGGATGAATTTAAAGACTGGTCTGATGCTGCAATTAAAGACTTTGATAAGCATGAACATACGCATACCATAGAATTTAATTTTGGAAAACCAGACCCTGAGAAAAGCAAAAAAGTTTGGGATAAATTATTTAAGGAAAATGGAATTAAAATAGATAAGAGGGAAAAATGATGCCAAACAATCATCGTAAAACAGAAGCTCTACGTGTTCGTCAAATGTTTAGATTCAAGAGACCCGATGGAGCAGAATATGAAAATCCCGTAAGAACGGGCAGGCTAGACAAAATGGTAGAGGACTTATCGGTTAAAGATATCCAGTGTAAAGACTTGGGCATAAGAAAAGGTCAAATATGGAAACGCAAAAACGATAGAAAGCATAGTCCCAAAATTATAAAAAACAATCCGAATTTAGGGGAATGGGAACACTGTATAGTAACTAAATCCGATGGGGACAAGTGGGTTTTTTTTGAGCCATACGATATTGAAAAAAGAGTAATTCTTGATGCATATCAGTCTCAGTCGATGGAGAGACAATCATATTACATTAACAGTGGATTTGAATTAGCAGAGGGAAAATTGTTTAAGGAAAATAAATGAGTGAATTTATTGGCAAAATGCCCATTAGAAAAGATATAGAGGTTCTTCCCGAAGATGAACCGAAGCAGCTTAAGGCAGGAATACCCATTGCTATTTCTAATTTGATGGCGACTAATATCGGTGGGAGTTTGAGATGGATTTGTTCTACGTGCAACGAAGAAAAAGAAACTACATGGGATAAGTTTTTTAAAGGTAACAGCAAAGACCACAAATGCGATAGTGAATGTATTAATAAGGAAAATAAATGAGTGATAAGTATGATGTATGTATTGTCGGGGCAGGACCCGGAGGCATTTTTACTTGTCTTGAACTGTTGTCTAAAAATCCTGATTTAAAAATTGTAATGATTGATAAAGGCCAACCAGTAGAGAACAGAACACACACGGGCATTGATTTAACTCAAGGCTTTGGGGGTTGCGGTTCTTGGTCAGACGGTAAGCTTTGCATGAGTCTTGACGCTGGATACGGCGGAAACCTTCAGGAATACATCGACATTAATACTTTTGCTAGAATTATGCAAGAAGTAGATGATACTCATATGAAATTTTCTAACAAGAAGGATATCAAGGTCTATGGGGATGATGATAATATTGTAAAGCCTATTAAAACTAGGGCTGCTCAAGCTGGAATGACTTTACTTTCGGCTCGCATTCGACACCTTGGAACAGAAAACAACGAGCAGATCATGAAGAATATTCAAGCATACTTAAAAGATAAAGTAGATATTAAATTTGGTCAGATCGTGTCAGGATTTGAAAAAACAGATGAGGGCTATCGTGTTTATCATCCTTACGTGGAGACCCATTTTGGAAATACTCCTCAACTTGATTGTAAATATCTAGTTCTAATGCCGGGACGCAGTGGGAATAAATGGTTCAAAGGCATAGCTGAGAAGCATAATCTTAAAATTAAAAACAATCAAATTGATATCGGCGTGCGGGTTGAATTCCCTAATTGGATAGGCGAAGAGATAGGTGCTGCTCTATATGAACCTAAACTTCTTATTAGAACCAAGAAGACAGACCTCAAAGCCAGAACCTTTTGTTGGAATAACGGTGGTCATGTTGTGAGTGAATCAGTAATGGATGGAGATAAAGAATTTGTTACAGTTAATGGACATAGCTTCAATGAAGAAGAAAGAAAAACAGCGAATTCTAACTTTGCTCTTCTAGTCTCCGCAGAATTTACTGAACCATTCAAGGATCCGATTGCCTATGGTCGAGCCGTGGCTTACAGTTGTAATTTACTCGGTGGCGGTAAACCTATCGTTCAGCGGTTAAAAGATGCCAAAGAAGGAAGACGAAGCACCCCTAAACGTATGACCGAAATGAATATGGAGCCTACGCTGAAAGAAGCAGTTGCTGGGGATTTAAGTTTTGCTTTCCCAGCGAAACAGTGGAATACTATTATGGAATCAATGGAGATATTAGATAGATTATTCCCCGGTATAAATGGAGATGATACTATTTTATATGGACCCGAAATTAAATGGTATAGCGCAAGGGCAGAATTGACCACAAAATTAGAGACGGAAGATAATTCAAATTTATTCTGCGGCGGAGATGGCTGCGGAATTTCGAGAGGTATTGTTCAAGCTGCAATGTGCGGAATTATAATAGGTCGAGAAATCACTGAAAGGGAAAAGTGAAACTCTGGAAATTAGGTCCACAAAAAGAATACGAGGTAGAAGGCAACTTTATATTTCATCGGGGTAGCTGTTGGGGTTTTGTCATTAGAGCCGAGACAGAAGAAAAGGCGAGGAAGCTAGCTCATAAGAATGCCAGAAATGAAAAATATGCGTATCTAGATCGTGAGAATGATATAAAAAAAGAAACTTGGATTGAACCGAAGTATACTTACTGTAAGGAAATCCTTGCCGAAGGCGAAGAAGAAATTATTCAAAGTGAAATTGTATCAGGATAAATATTGTGTTTAATGTTCGTAGGTTAGGTTCCAATAAAATTATAATTAATTCACCCAAAGGAGTACTAAATGTCACCAGAAAACAAAGAAGATCTACTATGTAGCTATACAGTTCAAGAAACAGAATTCAAAGGTAACAAGATGATAGAATTGAAATCGGGTCCAGATGACAAATATCCCTTCAGTTTTGGATTGGGTAAAGCCAAGAAGGTAGCAGCCAACATAGAAGCCATAGAAGCTTTTATCGAAAAGTACGACAAGCCAAAGAAGTCTAATTCTGACGAGGAGTAGATGAAGCAGATTACTAGATTGGAGACCAAAGAAGAGGACTGGAATAATTCTGAGGCCAAGAAGAGATATGATGCCGTTTTAAAAAGCAAGACGGACTACGAAATCTATCGAGCGAAATTTGACAGCCCAAAAGAAGTAGCTAAGAGAAACGCCGAAGCGGAAAAGTACGAACTCAGGAGAGAGGCATCCAGAAAAAGAAACGCAATGGAAGATGAAATCCGCAAGCATAATCATGAGGATAATGTCATCATTAGAAATAAACAATATTACTTCATGATTGAGAATCAGATAAGGAAAGAATTTCCCATCTATGAGGTAAGGAGTATACTGCCGATTGCCGAAGAAGTCTTAAGAACATCTGGTATAAGTTTTGATGAATTGGAAGATTATCCAATTGAAGGATATTATTATAAAAGCGAAAAATTGAAAAGGTATTTCAAGATAGTAAGAAATATTCAGGAGAATTTAAATCTAAGAGGAAGAATTAAACAGGAAGAAGGTTGTTTTAAAATTCTAAAAAATATAACTGATTTAGAATTGTTCGGTAAAGTGAGATCCGATAAAGACGATGGAGCTATTTTACCGAGAAGATATGACATTTTGGCGTTAAGCGCAAGGGATGAAAGGGCATTCCAGATATATAGCTCTAATCCCGGATGGACAATCCCTAAATTAGTTGACAACCTAAAGAATCATTTCACCAATACTCCTAATCTAGTTGAGTTGGCATATCTTACCGGAGAACTTGAACCTTTAGTTTGTGGTGCTGAAACTAACGCTTTATTCCGAGACCTTGTTCGCACAAAAGGTATGGCTCCTCCTCCAAAGAAATGGGAAGTGGATAAAGACGTAGAGCGCTTGGGTGGTGCCATGGTGGATGAATATAACAAAAGATTTAAATTGTCTATTGTAAAACCCACTCAAGAAAATTACAAGACCCTCTCTATGGGCCCAGAAAGACCAAGAGTTGCTATTATTGGTCAAATAATTCAGACCGGGGACAATTATTTTTGGCGTTCTGATTTAAAGGGAAGTGTTACCGATATTTATACCAAGGATTTCATCACCACGGAAACGGAAAAGAAGAGATTGAAATTAAATGAAAACAATTAATCTGTCTTGGGTACAGATGGAAAAGTTAACAACATCTCTTTCCAAGACAATACGCAAGAAGTATGATGTAATTGTAGGTCTTAATCGTGGTGGTCTAGTTGTTAGTGTTTTGCTTTCTCATGTTACGAAAATAAAGCACGGAGTAGTGAGCATAGAGTCTTACCAAGGTAGAAAGAAAACTGGAAAACATAAACTGGACTATCACGTATCTATGATAGGAAGATTGAGCGGGCAGACTAAAATCCTTATGGTTGACGATATTTCTGATACCGGAGAAAGTTTGAGAGAGATCATAAAAGTCATGACCAAGCTTGGTTGCAATCCGAAAAATATAGATACAGCTACCTTGTATTATAAATCCAGATCCTGTTTCAAGCCAACATATCACGTGAAGCATGCCTCTGATTCGGATTGGATTAATTTTCCTTGGGAAAGAAAATGATAATAACAAAAGACAACATACCATCATGTAAAAGACTAATAGCGTGTAGTGGATTTTTCAACCCTATACACAAGGGGCACATAGAGTACCTAGAGCTGTCTAGAGAGTTGGGATCTCATTTAATTGTTATTGTAAATTCAGACAAACAAGCAATAATAAAAAAGGGATCAACCTTTATGAATTGCGATGAAAGAATGATAATCGTAAATGCTCTTAGATGTGTAGATTACGTAATAGAGTCTGTGGACGAAGACATTACGGTATGTAAGACTTTAGAGTTGATTAAGCCATCCATATTCGCCAAGGGTGGGGATAGATTTTCTTCCGAAATACCAGAAGCTAAGATATGCAGGAACCTAGGGATTGAAATGCTGGATGGTCTTGGAAATAAAATTCAATCGTCTTCAAATTTGATAGTAGGCTCTGAACCCAAATGAAAATAGATGAAATAGATGAAAATAGCGAATGGATGTTTAAAAATATAAAACGGGAAAATATTATAGTTGTCAGAATAGATATATATAATAGTTTAATTTATTGGAGGTATATATCTGAAAATAGTGTTTTTTCTAGTCATTTAACAAACTTTGAAATAGATTTCATTAAAGTAGAATAGACAAAACAGATTAGACAGAATACAATTGGAAAACTTTTATATTTTTTTACTAATTTGTAAAGAAATATAATACTGTCTATTTATCACATTGACACCCAACCTAACCCTCGAGGAAAATAATGAAAGTTAAAATTCAAAATCTCAACCCACAAGCGGATCTTCCGAAATACCAAACCAAAGGAAGCTCTGGAATGGATTTGCACGCCGCTATTAAATTCCCTCTTAATTTAAAACCAATGCAAAGAGAGCTTGTCCCAACTGGAATAAAAATTTCAATTCCTGCTGGATACGAAGGTCAGGTTCGTCCTAGGAGCGGTCTTGCAGCGAAAAAGGGAATAACTGTATTGAACACGCCCGGAACTATCGATAGTGATTATACAGGAGAAATTATGGCTATATTAATAAACTTAAGTGAATCAGTAGTCACGATAACCCCAGAAGAAAGAATTGCTCAGTTGGTATTCTGCCCGGTAACACAAGCTAATTTAATTGAAGTTGATAGTATAGAAGAAACCGAGCGTGCGGACGGTGGATTCGGGAGCACAGGCTCGGAATAAACATAAGTTAAATAAAATAAATTGGGAGGTTTTATGTATGAGAATAGTCGAACCAGTGTATCCGGTTAGTGGGATACACGACGAAGAGCACAGAAAACCTGTCTCAATTAGAGATAATAAAGATTTTAAGAAATACCTAGAAGAAGCTGTGGAAAAATTAAAACAAAAAAACAAAAGGAGCAGCAATGGTAATGGCAGATTCGCACTTAGTAGACTCGACGTCACGATATGAAGATGTCGTTGTAGTTGACTCTTACCCTTACATCACGACTGACATCATCACGGGTCAGATTAATGACATAACTTATGATGAAGATTTTAATATGTCTCGGGATACTATAAAAAATTTAAATATAGTGATCGATACCAAAGATGAGAAAATTAAAGAATTAAAATTGAAAGTAAAAGAATTAGAAGAAGAATTAGAAGATATAGAAAAAAATAAATATACAAAAAATAGAATGGAAAAAATATTGGATTAGACATTTCGTTACGTTAAAATAAGATAGAATGGAGGCCAGATGAATGAAGAAGAAAATATTAGCAAAGGCCCCTGCTGTCCATATCAATAAGGATTCTTTAATATTAGAATTGGATGAAGATAGAAATTGGACGGTTAAGATGTTGGACAATAACGGATACATCATAGAAAGCAAAGTTAAATATAACGAAAATGAATTAGAAAATAATTTTGACCTAAACATAAAGATACACGATGACTTTTATGTGGAAGAAGAAGAATATTAAGGGCCCGACTGGAATCGATTGGAAAACTGAATGTAACTATGCGTGTGAGAGACTCGTCACAAACACTCTCTAAAAAAGTTTGTAGATAACATAACTGCTAACGAAGAGTTACTACTAGCCGCTTAATAACGGTTAGCCCGAACCTTTGACTCCTATAAAGGGTGTAGGGAAGCATAGGACGCTTGCCTTAAGAGTTTTTTAGTCTGTCAGTAACTACTCTGAGCGCACTAAGACGAAAACGAAACGGACAAAATGTACCAAGGTTGTTAATCCTCAAAATTAACTACACACGTAGATTAGTGCAAGATATTTTTCAAGACGAGGGTTCGAATCCCTCCGGGTCCACCATTTAGATATACGCAAAAAAAGGTTAGAGAAAGGTGGTATTTGATCTTTGAAACTAACTCAGATAAAGCCTAGGGTTTATCATACTGTATTTGAGGATGCATACACTCTTTGTATGACTATACTGAGAATCCACGAGCATTCCGAGAACCCTGTTTTTAAAAATAAGACATTTACATACGAACAGTATATGGACTGGTATTCAAAAGAACATGGCCACGGACATTTTTCATTCGACAGAGATTATTTAGGATTCAGTATAAATAGTCCTTCTTTCAGACATTTTGTTAAAAATTTTCCCAAGAAAGATTGGACTGATAAGGAAAAGAAATACATAGAGGAAGTAATCCGTCTGGTTGGGAAAGAAGATTTTTCTAGGAATAAAAGATTTTGTATTATAAATTCTTTCGAAAAGAGAAAGAGCACAGTGTTTCGACATGAATTGACCCATGCTCTGTATTATGTGGATTATAATTATAGACAAGAAGTAGATAAGTTCTTTAAATCTTTAAAACCGGATTTCAAAAAAAAAGTTACAGAGATAGTAAAGAATGACGGATATCCAGATGATTCCGTTTTGGATGAGATTAACGCAAGATTAGCAACGGAAAGAACATTCTCGGCTTTTGGAAGAAAATCCGAAATGATAAAGTATAGAGGATCCAAAAGTATTATGCGATATGCGAAGGCTTTATTCGAAGAACATTTAGAAAAACACCCAGATCACGACACACTAGAGGATTAGATGAAAAACATGAATACGAGGGCATACGCCCAATTAACTACAGCTAAAAACATAAAAAATGAAGATGTTAATAAATTAATCATCAAATACCGCAAGGAAAAAAACGAAACAAAGCAGGCCGAGATAGCGGAGATATTGGTACAACAATATATAAAGCTAATATTTAAGATATCCCACCCATTCGCTAATGCATACGGAGACATAAACGATGCGATACAGAATGGTGTTTTGGGGCTATATGATGCTATAGAAAAATACGACACTAATAGAAACGCTAATTTTGGAACTTTCGCATTTATGTGCATCTATAATTCTATCTATAGCGGATACGGATATTCATTCTTCAATGTCCCTCGACACGTAAAACATGCCATAGCTCAAATGAATAGACAAGACGATGAAAAAGAAAATCCTAAATCGAAGCTTTCTACGAAATCAGCCGCTGTCTCCGGAAAGAGAAAAGTATTCATAAAGAAATTCGCAAAGGATCGAGATAGGATCACGAATGTCGCCAGCCTAAGCACGCCTATATACTCAGACTCTAAAGCCTCAACTATTGAAGATATAGTTTCCGATAAATCCCCGGGACCAGAAGAGATAGTTTTGAAAGACAATTTAATAAATAAGATCAATGACATCATCGATCACGGCTTGAGCGAGAGAGAAAAAATAGTCATACGGAAAAGATATTTCCACACTGACGGGGTAATCAAAACTCTACATGAGATAGGTAAAGACTTAAATATTTCCTTTGAGGCAGTTCGACTTATAGAAAAAGCCGCTGCCAAGAAAATAAAAAATAAACTAAGGATATATCAATGAAATCAAACACCATCGAAACATATACATGTGAAATATGCGGCTCTTCATATGAAGATAAAAATGCCGCCACTTTGTGCGAGTCTTCGGGAATACCTAAAAATAAAAATAAATTCATTGGAAAGTTTTTATTGGCTCCAATCCAAGTATTAATTGATTCGAATACAGAAACCCATTCAAGTATAGAATGGAAAATAAAATGGAGCATCATACGAATAGATTCGGAAATAATAAAGCCGTCCGCACCCGCACTGGTTAGAAATAATTTATTGACAATTCATAAATTTGATCATAGAATGGTTTACCAAGGGCTAAAGTTTTACAAGAATTCGTATATTTTTGATTCTCTGTTGCATAAAGCAATTGAAATACCAGAAGATATATCGGAACCATTATTGAAGCAGTATCTAGACATCCACTCAAAAAGAAATTCAATGTCTGAGTCTCTTTTTGATGAGTATCTGTATAAAAATGTTGAAAATATAATATCAGAAACGATACAAAAATTAAATTTAAATATTAAAAATTCCGATTTTGACAACTACTCTCTGGAAGGACTAAACGATGTCTCCAATAACTTTATCAACGGATAATTTAAATATTTTATTCCCTAAAAATAAAAAGTACAACCCGTATGTGGGCTGGGTCGATGTCGTGGTATATTTTAGAGTTAAAAATAGATTGCAGAAAAGAAAATTCTTGGTGATATCGAAAACAACTGCCGTAAAGGATTATAATAATTTTTTAAATATAAAGCCTAATTTTCATATCAGCGATGAAGAAAAAAGACAACAAGAGTTGTGGCTGTTATGCAGGAAAAAAAGTTTAAAGGAATTCGAAAAGAATAAAAAAATATTCATAAGACACGTATACGATATACCCGAAATAGGCGACGAGATTCATCAAGACACTTTGTACACCGATAGTCTTTCGGACGAGGGACAAAAGCCGTATGCTAGCGAAGTGGTCGTCCCTGATACAACCATTGATGTCAAAACGATGCACGCAGCAGCAAAATATTATTTAAAATCATGCTTTGGTGTCAACTGCAAATTAAAAGACATTAGCTTTATGTGCAGGTTTAACGATACGGACATAAAGAGGGAATGGAAAGAATATAAAAAACAAAAGGATAGAATGGGAGAACTTAGAAAACAAGGTATACGTCCCAATGTAGTTTTCAAAGAAAGCGCAGCAAAATATTTGTTCGGAGATAATGTAAAAGAGTTTAAAATAGAAGGAAGCAAAAGGACCATTGTTTTCAATGATGGCACGAAAAGAACAGAAGTTCAAAGAAATTTCAAGGTTCTAGACTCATCTGAAAATAATATAAAAGCTAAAAAGGGTGCATAAGGTATGGAACATTACAGAACTCTCGTATTAAATAAATCATTTAGTGTTGTATCTATAATCTCATGGCAGAGGGCTGTTTCTTTGTTATATTCAAAATCCGCTGAAAGAATATTGCATTGGGACGTAGAAATGAGTGATTTTTCATACTGTGAATACGACACGACTGTATCCAATTATGATAGAAGGTTTGTTTGGCGTATTCCATCTATCATAAGATTGACAAAATCAAACGTTTTCCCTAGAAGGTATGAACCTAGATTTTCCAAAATAAACGTTTTTTATAGAGATAATTTTGAATGTCAATATTGCGGCTTTAAGCAGTTGAGAGAAAAGGAAAAGGGGAAAAATCCGGGGATCTTCTTAACCATGGATCATGTTGTTCCTATATCCAAGGGCGGTAAAACCACGTTTGATAACTGTGTATGTGCGTGCTCTAGATGCAATCTACAAAAAGGGGATAAATCTCATGAGGAAATTAACCTTAGGCTCAAAAAAAAGCCGTCCAATCCTTCTTATGAGACATTGGTCCGCAGAAGGATGATAAAAAGACGCTTCCCTAAAGCTTGGAATAGTTATATTAAATTTTAAATTTGATATAATATTAAGTATATGTTAAACAATACAAAGAAAAATCATAACAGTTCATCATCTGCCAATAAAAAAGATTGGGATATTTGTAAATTTTTAATTTTTGTACTCCGACATAAGCCTCAAGTCGCCAAGTTGAAATTGGATGAGAATGGATTCACGGATATAAATAGAATAGTAAGCTATTTAACAAAAGTAAGAAAAATTGACATCACCAAAGAGAGATTGTTTGAAGTAGTAGCATTGTCAATGCAGAAAACAATAGAAATAAAAGGGGATATGATAAGGGCAACGTCGGGACATAGTGTTATACTAAGTCTAAAAATTCCTCAGGATTTTAATGTTTGTCAATCCGTTCCCAAGAAGTTATATGTCAAAGTGGACACGGACGCTATGTTTGGTATCATAAAAAATGGACTGACCTCCAGCGCCCTTCGTTCAGATATGATAGACAATCAATCGGATATGTCGCTTGATTCTAGAACTTCGCTGGCTATTATAGATTCCGGCAAAGCTTTAAAAGAAAATGTTTGTTTTTATCAAAATCCGGCCGGGAAGTATTTTTCATCATTTGTTCCATCAAAATTCATACACTTTAAAATTAAATGAATACTGCCGAATTGTTTTGCCAGTTTACCGAGAGAAAGATCGCAGGTAACAAGCAGGCGAACGACTATATAAGCACCAGACTGTGGACCCCTGAAACCACTAAATTGTGGAGGCTGGGATGCTTTACAGAAGATGATCTTATAGAGCTTAAGTTATTCTTGAAAGACAACAAATGCGACCCTAGAAATCTAGAGGATGATATTTATATATTCAAAAATAATAAGTCATTCCTTTATAATAGATTAATTTTTCCAATATTTGATCCATTCGGTCAAGCCGTAGCTGTATCCGGTAGATGTTTCGATAACTCTAAACCGAAATATTTTAACACAAAATTTGAAAAAAGTCAGCATTTATTTGGATTAAATACCACAAAAGAACATATAAGAAAATTAAATTGCGTGTATGTTTTCGAAGGGTTTGCGGATGTGATAACGGCATATCAGAACGGGATACGCAATTCCGTGTGCTGTATGGGGGTTGTGTTTTCGGAAGACCATTTATCTTTATTGTCTCATTACTGTGAGAACATAGTTCTAGTATTTGATCGTGATGATGGTGGAGAGAAAGGAAGAAAATTATTTAATAAAAAGAAATTAGATACGGATAATAAATATTTATGGAAAGACGATTCTGTAAGTGTCAAAAGAGTTATACTAGATAAGCACAAGGATGTGGATGAATACATAAAGGCTCAAGGATCCAAAGCTCTTAGCGACTATCTATGTGCGTGTGTATCTAATGAAAAAATGCAAAAACTATTGCGAGGTGCCTAATGCCAAGAAGATATATGTCTCAGGAAGAATATAATGATCAGCAATATTATTATAAACATAGTCTTAAAAGTCCTCAGGATTTACAAGAATTTTTAGAAAATAAAAATAACGGGGCAAGTCCAGAGGAAATTCGCAGAGATGAAAAAATGCAATTACTTAAAGAACGGTTACACTTAAAGGTAAGAGAAAAGGTCGAGGAGTGTCTAACCGATAGGCAAAAGAAGGTAATAAATTTATACTTATTAAGTAAAAAACAAGACTATATGGGTATCATACTCGGCATAACTCAGGAAGCCACCCATAGTCGATTACATCTGGCTTTTAAAAGACTTAAAAAATCATGTATAAAAGATCCTCACATACTCGACATTTTAAGTCAAATGCGCCAAGTGGATGAATAAAAGGCGGTAACATAAAATAAATAAGACAAAACACCTAGGCTCCTGATTAGACAAAAATCAGGAGTTTTTGTGTATAAAATTGCAAAAAACATTAAAAATTTGATATTTAAATAATATAAAGAATCATAGTCCTACAATTAAAACAAGACAAAAGGAGCTCGCAATGTCCATTAGAATAAGCAAAATAGACCAAAATTATTCCGCCATTGACTTTAATTCTCTCAAGGATGGCATGGAAGAAGCAGAGAGAGAAGACATGACTTCTGAGGATCTAACGAAAGAAGCATTCTCTGTTCACGGCATCGTTCCGTCAAGAGTCGCCCTAGCGAATGCGGATGAATTTGGTTTGAGAAAAGCATTTTTCGATGTTTGGAAGCCAACTAATCCTGAGACACAAGGCACATGGAGATTATCCAAAGAAGCCGACGGGACCGAATGGATTACAAGAGAAGAAGACACATCAAATATTAAGAATTCCTAATTGGAATTCCGGAGGATCTAAGAATGAGACAACTTAAATATTTTTCTATTAAAGACATTGTCGCTCGGCTGGCGAACGCCTCCAGCCGCAACAGATTCGATCAAGTTACTCGAACTATGCATGATATTTATGAAAAAAGATTTGACAAAAATCCAAGTCATCTTGTCAGCACTGCCGAGTTTGGAGATCTGTATAGTACCATATCGAATCTAAACAATGAGTCTAATTTTAAAGATCTTTTCGAGGATATTCTTTCTTCCGAAAAAGAACCTTTAGTTGTAGTTGAAAGTTCTTCTTTTCAATTATCGGGCTTCGACGGTGACGATTACAGGCCATCTCCGGTTGATGTTGTGGTAACGTTAGAAGATAAAATAAAATCTTCTTCCATTAATTCTATAATTAGAATTGCGTCCAAGTCAGTTGTTAATCCTCAGTATCATTACAATAATTTTGTAAATGTTGCTAAAGCCGGTAAAGATTCTGGAGTAGCCCTTTGGACTGTTTCTTTCAACACTGGCAAAGGAACGGCAAAAATAAATGTTCCTATTAAAGTTGTCGCTGGGGAAACAATGCTTCCTGAGATTTTTTATGCATTCGGCTCTACAACTCCTGTCCCATTTACTGAATCTGAATTATCTAAATACGCAAAAAATTATATTTCTCAAACCAAAGAAAGTTCTACAGAGAACAGCGGTTTTTCAAACATAGGAATTAATTCGTATTTGACGGATAATTGTGACATAAAAGAGGGAGTTGTTTCCGGGGAAGATGAATCGGTATACATGAACGTTGGAAATGCTGATTTAAGCGGAGATGACTTTGTATCTAATTCCGGAAGCGTAAGCGATAGGTACACATACACCATAGAGCTAGCTAGACAACATGTTGGTAAAAAAATATTGGCCTCTTCATCTAATATACAATTAAAATTCGGAGGTATCATGACGGCTGAAGGGAAAGAAGTCAATCCCCACAATCCATCGGACAACGTGGTTGTAGCGTTCAACGCCGAGTTTGATACAAGAAACGGAAAGAGAACGATAACTATACCCGTAACCGTCTCCAATCAAGAAGCCTTTGGAGAAAAATTCTATACTCAGTCGGAAGAGTTCAATCTAAATCCACAGGTAATCGCTGAATATATTAAAAAAGAAAATGAAATAGAGGCAGATGATTCTGAAATAGATGCGTTCTCGAAAGCATTTTTAGCTTCTGGAGTGACTCTCGATCAATTAAAAAACGAGATAAAGCTTAGCGTTCATTCTAGAGATATGATCAGAGCTAAAGCTTGCTTGAGCGCAATTGGAAGTAAATTTGGACAACAAAATTTAAAGCTCGCCATGGCAGATTTTCTATACTTAGTTCAAGAAGGAAACCTTTCTCAACAGCAGGAAGAAGAGCAACAAAATATTCACATGGGCCCAGTTTTGTTATGAAAATAAAAACAAACAAAAATGTTATCGCTCAGATAAGAATCATTTCCGCCAACAATGATCCACAACTTATGCAGAAAATTATTGATTTGTTTAATGAATCTGGTTGGTCCAAACATCCACGAGATATTAAAAAATGGATGGTCGATGAATTAGATAAAAGTCCCGAAGAAGCCGAGAATCTAATCTCTGAATATTCGAAGCACCTAGCGGCTAAGGGCAGAGATCAGGCCACTCAGAAGAGAAAAGAAAGATTGCAAGATGCCAAAGAAAGAGCTCTACAGCCTCTCCCTCTTCCTCCCCTTACTCAATACAAAGGA
>Ga0307375_10002246_pt1 | contig 20010 bp, 19 predicted proteins | sample TR1MG_FD_202531 | JGI IMG/M metagenome (GOLD analysis project Ga0307375, IMG submission 202531) | Soil microbial communities from Risofladan, Vaasa, Finland - TR-1 | ecosystem: Environmental > Terrestrial > Soil > Coastal area > Acid sulfate soil | place: Finland: Risofladan, Vaasa | collected...
AAACCACCAAGATACATTCGGTTGCTGGAAAAATTGATGGTAACACATCACTAATGACTCGCCGTCCCTACCGCTCTCCTCACCACACTATTTCGGATGTTGCCTTAGTTGGTGGCGGTACTGTGAATTACTGAAGTTGATGCGAAATAACAAAAGGAAGTGCGAAATACAATATAAGATGTTGCGAATAAATAGCATAAGTTTTGTAAATGTGGATTAAGGAACTTGCTCAGTAAAAACTATCAGTATGCTTTACATTTTAATTAAACAGGATAAGACGGCCTTTAAAGTTGGCATAACTAGACAAAAGGACTTGTGGAGAATAAAACAATTGGATCAAATCTATCGGTTTAATCTATCGGAGTCATATCTAGTAAGTGGACTTGATGATAGCGTTACTAAGCATCTGGAACGGCAGCTGCTTTCGGATTTCCGTCCATTCCAGATGCCGATGGCACCTGGAATGGACGGTGCAACGGAATTCTTTGCGATGGATAAGCTGCAGGACATACTCCAGGAGGTGGAGTTTAAGAGCCGCTTACCGCATCTGGGGCTAACCATTCACAAGGGAATAACACTAAAGGGCTTAGAGGAGAAACAAACTAGTTGGAAACTGAAAAAGGAACATGAAACGTGCAAACCAAGAAGGCAGCATAGCGAAAAGTTTAAAACGTGGGGTTTCCATTGCCCGGTATTTTACGCTGTAGTTGACCATATTCTTGAGAATAAAGAGGCATTTACTTACTATGAGCGGGAGGAACCCGAAGGCGTAAGAGGATTTCTGGTATTCAAAAGCATTGATTTAAATGTATACGACTGCATGGTACATGGTTACTTTGACTATAGAAGTTATCCAACAGATTGGGATAGTTATGTATGGGAGATTGGAGAAAATGGAGAAATGGAACACCAATTAGTCTTTGAAGTTTATCCCGATAGGCGCTATGCTGTAGGCACTTGCCCTGTAAGGAAAAATCCAACAATGGAGGAGTACCGTAACGGAAGCGACTACTTTAGGCTTTGCGCTTTAGTGAATGCAAGAATGTCTTGCTTTCAACGGATTTGTAGGCGAGAGCTAGTCACTACACCAATGGAGTTACAGCGACTGTAATCGTGTCTTCAAATAACTATGTTCCTGTGGTTGGAGATGTTGGGGAGTTAACAACTGCTTTCGTATCCACAGTTAATGAACTTTGTGGTAAGCGGAAACCTTGCTGTTGCATCATCAACCCCAATGTTTTTTACCACATGTTAGAGGCTGCCGTGCTATTCGTTCGGAGTACATCAACTCGAAGTTTCAACACAGTTTGTTCAAAGCCATTTACCATTTCTACTATTCTATTTTCCATATTCCTCCTACATAGGGTGTTGGAAATTCTCTTGAAAGTGCAGAGATTGCAATGCAAGTTGTCGTCAGTGTGTCTGGTAGCTCAAGAGTGTCTGTGTCTATTTTTGGTTTATAGTCATTTAGAAATGCATAGTAGATATCTTCGTAAACCTTGACTGTTGTTTTTTTTACATCAAAGGTTTGCTCTTCGCCTGCTTTAAAATTGAACCATTCTGTATAAAAACCTTCAGGAATAGGTAAGTCCTTATTCTTAAGTGCTGGTCTTGTTGTTGCAATACTTCTGAAGTATTGAATGTAATCTTTTTGCGTTCCTGCAATTATAAAGTAACAAGATGAACCATTTGACTTTCCGATTAAATGCAATCTCATTAAGTCATTGAAAATTCTTTTTTGTTCGGGTTCGTATTTGGTATTTTGACGAGATATTTTAAACTCATAAGCACTTTCAACCTTCTGTTTTAACTTGTTGTCTGGTTGGTCGGTTGTAATAAGGTCTATCTGCCTTTTCCATAAGTTGGGATGAGGAAACTCAAGTTGAATATTAACTAAAGGCATTTCCAAACTTGTCAAGTAATCAGCAACTGGGTATTTCAAAGAAGATTCATTAATCATAAAACCTCTTCCAATTTTGTCCTGGTAACTCAAATAGTAGGTAACAGAATGAATTAATTTGTTGAAGTCAATCGCAATCATAGACGGTGTATTTCAGGATTGAATTCAGTTTGTCCCATGTCATTGATTCCTTTTATGATTACTCTAATCCAAGGATTGTCCATATTAGCGTCTATGAATTCGTTATATTCTGTGTTGCCAACATAGAGACTAACGGCTTCATTTAAATGTTTTACTGGGTCTCCTGCCCCTGTATAAATTAGCATACCAACTTTAACTCTTTTGCTTGTTGTTTCAGCCTCTTGATAGATTACGTCTTTCATATTATTTTATGTTTTTGTCTTTTCGTTTCTTGTAGTTAGTTCAAAGTTAGCAGTGTCCCCAACGGTTGCCGCTAACATTTATATTTATGCGATTTGCACTTATGAAAAGGCATCTTAATATGTGGTATATAAGTGACTAACACACACACCACATACCTCTCTGCCAATTTCGGCACACTTTATTCTTGTTTGACTTTCATTTTCACATGTGAAAATATAATGGCTTATTTTTACTAAGGTAAAGTCTTTTGCAGAGAAAGTCAAGGAAGGGCCCTTTTTACTTAACGTTCTAAGCACCTCACAGCAGTACCGCGGTGAGGGTTACTTCGCCATGGGAACTGTAAAAGCTGGAATATACCCACCAAAAACCCGAAACCACACCCTATCGCCACTGAAAATGGTGAATCGCTCGATAGGGGGCATCGCTCAAAGTCCGGAGGGGCAGCCTACGCGGTTATAGGGCGTTTTATTTTGTTTTCAAAGAGAAACGCCAAAAATAAATTCAAATTTCGCTTTCCATTCAGCTGGAATATCTGCAACAGATGTCCAATTGTTTGTAACGGTAAAGGCCTTAAATGGTTTATCTTTTGATGGTGCTACATAGCCTAATGAGTCTTCTACATTTTCGTGATTTAAAATTAATCGAGTAGGGTCATTTACTGCAGCAGAGATAGGATTATTAAAAACCGTCGCACCTTCTGTCCCTTGGTCTCTGTCATGAAGAACATACGGATATATTTGTAGGTCTTGTAGATATTTTACCAGAGAAATGATTGAAGCTTTTCCTCGTGCTCTGATAACTTGAGATTTGAAAAGGATTTCTTTTCGAATTAATTCTGGAATAATTTTGAGTGTATTTTTAATAGCCAATATTTCAGTGTCGCCTTCAACAATTACAATTCTTTCAGCAAAAAAGACTCTTGAAATTTCATCATCAAAAAGTTGTAACATTTTAACCCTAAGCCTGTCATCAGGCGGTAATTTGGAATAGGAACTTGTTAAACCATAATTCTTGCATGAAACAGAATTATCTGCAACAATTAACATTTTAGTTAAACTTAAAGGCTCTTGTGTCAGGTCAATCATCCATGGTGAGTGAGTATTACAAATTATCTGGTCTGTTGATCCAAGAGAATAAATTGTATCTCTTAATAAATTTGCCGCAGATGGATGTAAATATATTTCAGGTTCTTCAAAAGCTACTAAAATAGGCCTTGTTTCAATTTGCCTTTGAACTTTTAAATTTGAGTGATAGCGGAGCATTGCGAATGCAGTTGTTCTTATTAGACCTGTTCCTTGTTTGTCAATTCTTGTCTTAACATTTGAAAATAGCGAAACCTCATATTTGGGTTTAAGAATGTCAGAAAGATTCTGAAGGTTAGGCTTTATTTCGATACCGCAAGATGGAAAAACAGAAGCGATTATTTGATTTATGTCAACGGTCAATTGTTTTATTAAAGAGCCCTCGGTAGCAGGGTTCATTTGAGTTTCAAGTTCAGTTAATCTTTCTTGAATTTCATTTGCTAGTGGGGTTTGAGAAAGCAAATCATCAAAAAGCAGAGATAAACACTCACTTAAAAGACCTTTGCCATTCCCATCAAGATCTGTAGTATTAACAAGCGATGGAATCCTAATGACTCTAGGTAATTTTGAATTTACATTTGATGGGAAACCGCCTGGGTTTTCTTCAGCAATGGGGTCTTTCTCAATTTCAAAATCTAATACTTCAATAAAATCCTTTTCCCAATTATTCTTTAATTTGTCTTCTGGACCATATTTATCCAGTCTGTCTTCAATTATTTCTTGTGAAAGACCTAAGTCCAAAAGTTCTTGAACTTTTTTTACTGCTAAAAAAGCATCCTTTAATTTATAAGGAAATGTGAAGCTCTCAATTCTAGGCTTTCCGACAGAACTTAATTTATAAGTCTTTTTGTATGTGAACTTCCCGTTTATTACTCTACCTTTAAATCCTCTGCTCTGAGAAATTTCGTCCGCAATGTTTGAAAAGACACCAGTCAGCTCTAACGTATCTGATCGTGTTCCATTGTCCATTTGTCTGAAATCCGCTTCAGTGACTTTTTCGGACTTTAACGAAAGCAGTGCATCAATTGCATCGATAACAGAAGTCTTACCTGAATTGTTTGGCCCAATTAAAAATGACGATGATTCTAATGTTATTTCTGCTTCGCTAATTCGTCTAAAATTTTTAATAATGATTTTCTCTAGTTTCATAAATGTAAGATTATGATGTGTCGGGTTAAGGTTGCCCACTAACTCATTTATAAATACGGAAAAGCCGTAAATACACACTTCTATAGGCAAGTACTGTGCGGTATTAACCGTATAATTTTATAAAGATCTTAAAGCGGCGGCTTATTTTTACTAAGGTAAACTCTTTTGTGGAGAACATCAAGAAAAGGTCCATTTTTCTGTTAAACGACAAGAACCCTGCAAGCTAGCGATGCACCTGGCATACCACTTAAACCCCAACTGTTTTATGACCACGTGTTAGCACTCGTTTTTTTGATCTGTTAACAGAGTCTATTTAAATTCGTCAAACTTCGCTTTCATTGTCGGATTGCCGTGAGTTAGTTTTTTAATAGTTAAGTCCTCTGTTTTTTCATTTGCAAGTCGAAGATTGTTTTCGGACGATAACAAAGCGTCTTTGGTTTTTTGCAATTCTTTAATGGTTTTATCTATTCCGTCTATTGCGTCTTTAAATTTTCGACTTGCCAAATCATAATTTCTTGCAAATCCTTCTTTAAACTTGTTCATTTTTTCTTCAAAATTAGTAATGTCAATATTTTGACTTCTAACCAACGCAAGTTCTGATTTATATTGCATAGAGTTCATAGCCGCATTACGAAGTAATGTAATAATAGGAATAAAAAATTGAGGTCGCACAACATACATTTTACTGTATTTGTGTGATACATCAACAATACCTGTATTGTAAAATTCACTTTCTGCTTCTAATAATGAAACAAGAACCGCGTATTCACATTTCTTTTCGCTGCGGTCTTTGTCAAGTTCCTTAAAAAAATCTTCATTCCTCTTTTTTGTAGCTGTTTCGTCTCCCTCATTCTTCATTTCAAACATTATTGAAATGATTTCATTTCCTGCTTCGTCAGCCTCCTTGTAAATGAAATCTCCTTTACTACCAGATTTGGAATCGTTGTCTTTTTCAAAATATGCTTTTTGAAAAGCTGTTGCCCGAAGTTTGTTAAACTCAGTCTCACAATGTTGTTCAAGAGTTTCGCCTAACATTTTGGTTGAAAGTTTTAGCTTCATATCTTTGACACGAGCAATTTCATCGTCTTTATATTTGATTATTGCATCTTTGTTTTGCAATTCGGTTGAAAATTGTTGCTTTAAAGAATTTTCCAGATTTTGTTTTTCTAATTCTTTGGTCTTTAATTCATTTGCAAAATTGTCTCGTTCTTTCTGAACTTTTTGGACAGCCTCGTTCACCGCAAGTTTTTTTTCGACTTCAACATTATCAATTTTTGCTTTTAGCTGTGTTATTTCAGCTTCTTTTTTATTTACCTTTTCAGATAGTGCTAACTCGCTTTGAACTTTGAGTTCTGTGAGTTCTTTATCTTTTTTTGCAAGTTGTTCTTGCAAAGAATTTCTAACATTTGCTTCAGCCAATTTTATTGCACTTTCTTTTTCTTTGTCAGCAATATTTAGTCGATTTTGCAATTCTTCTTCAAATTGGTGGTCACGAACTTGTTTGACAATGTCAGCAAAGCCTGCTTCATCAACTTTAAATGCTTTTTTACAATTTGGGCAAATAATTTCGTTCATATGTTCTTGTTTTGTTGGTCGTCTTTAAAATGGTTGCTAACTCGTTTATTGCCCCGCCCAAGGCGGTATGCGCAGCACCCCCCCCCTTGGGGGCCGCTGATCTTCACCAAGGTAAGCTCTTTTGGAGAGAATGTCAATGAAATGCCTTTTTTTCTTTAAGACCCAAGCACCGCGCAGCGATGGCTCCTTCGCCCCGGAAGCACGGTTAAAGTGACTACCATGCAGTGCAATAACCCGAAATCACCCTTTTGCAGATTCACGGCTTGCTTTCGGCCAAAAAGCTGAAAGCACACCTCACTTGAAACTATCGCCAAACAGAAGCCGCAGCAACAGCACGAGGACGATAACGATAAGGCCAAGGACAAACCGGCCCTTCATATTATCCCACATTTTACGCTCGTACGCATCCATGGCCCCCAAGTTAGGGCAATTTATGTCCTAAATGCAAGCCAATTGCTCGTTAAAATGCACCAAATAAGCGGTGAAGCTGGTTTGAAATACGATTTTTAGTCAAAAAACAGCTGTCAACACTTTGATATTTATACGTTTATCCTAATTGTTGATTTGTCGTTGATAACCAGTTGATAAAACGTTTCCTCTCTAGTTGGTATAATTGTAGCAGTGTAGGTAACTTTGTAAGGAGTTGATTCCTAGCGGTAGGCTCTGCTAAAAAGTGGGGATTCTACCAAAAGAAAAAGACCGAAACGCATGGTTTCAGTCAATTTTCCTAGTAATTTCAATACTTTAAGTGTGCTAACCCTGACAAGTAAGCACTTCAAAGTAAAGAAATTTTACTGAGAGTATAAAAAAAAATTGACCAGTGGCGTTTCGGCTCAACCAATGTTTCACGCGTAAAAAACTATTAAGATGGTTTACGTTAGAAGGGGCAAGCGATTGCCCAGGGTGCTGAAACGGCTACAGGAAACGCTCTTTTCAAAGGAGCTGTTTCTGGTGGTCCTAGCAGCGATTTTAGATCGCTTGCTTTAGCCGCAAAAAAGGAGGCTGGGGAAACCCGGCCTCACTTTTTGTTACTTGCCCTAATTCCAACATTCCAAACAGATACACATCTTCTGCTTTAGAAATGGTGATAACCATTTGACGGGCAACCTACAGTCGATGACCAATTTTATTGAAACATGGAAAGTGATGGCTTCGTTGTAAATCCAACACTGCCTATTTCAAGAATTACATTGAAGAAAAATACGCTGTATTCAGATTGTCTGCATGGGTAACCCCAGCGATTAAAGGGCGTGATTTGCCAACCTTTTTCACAGTATTGTTGGCCCTTTTCTAGAAAAATGGTCATGAAAATTTCTCCCGAAATTTGATCTTGTGTGCCTTGCTTTAGGCTAGCTTCACACCCTTTTTGGTATGATTTGTAGGCAATATTCCATAGCTGAGCAACGCTGTAACTCTCGAGTAACTTAAAAACACTAGCCTTTGCCTGACTGTTAAGTGGCACATTTATCCCAAGCTTGTTGACCAAGTGTTGGAGATATTCAATGGTTTCGTAGACCGCAATGGTGTGCCAAATTTCAAGTAGCTCTAACTTGTGGGAGCGAACCTCCTCCATGAAGGCTTTTGACTGTATGTAATGGATGGTTTTTGCGTCGAATTTAAAGGCAATAGAGTATATCTCGTCCGCAGAGAGTGTTTCAACCCCCATAAGGCCAGCAACTAGCAGATGGAACATTTCGGGATTGGGACAAGGTTTTTTTGCAAGCAAGTCACGACCAAGAATAGTGGTTAACTCGTTCCTTTTTAAGCGTGCTCTTCTTGACCCAAACCAGGATGCAGCAATAATTTTTCTCTCGACGGGTTGCTTTTGCAGTGACTCGAGAGTTAGTCTTACGCACCTGAGGTTGAAGTCATTCAATGGCATTGTCCTGCCTCCAAAAAAAAGGGGTGTGAACCTTCGCTATATTAACCACAGAAGGTACGACCAAGCACCCAGAGCAGGTTAAAAAGCGAAAGGAACACACCTTTTTCAGGTGCGTTCGCTTTCTGGCTTCTCTGCTCTTGAAAATTTGGTCGTTTTTCTGTGAGAAGCTTTAGCAACGCAATGTTTTTCTACATAGTGCTACAAATATAGTGCAATAACAGCCAACAATCAAGAAGGAGCCTGTTTTAGGCCATTTTCAAGGTTAGTTAGCAATAGGGCCAGCAGCCCCGGGTTAAGGCTACGGAGTGTCCGGTATGCTTCTCTATGGCAGTATCGGTATTTTTTGCCACTTCCGCAGTAACATAGGTTTGTTCGGTTCGGCTCTGTTTTTGAACCTGCAATAAAGCGCAAATGCTGAGTTATTTTGGGAATATCTTGCTCCTTTAGTAATTCTGCATAAAACTCTATATCTCCCAATACACCATGGGATCGCTCACTATAGTAGTAGCCCCATTTTTTTCGGTACAGCTGGTTGAAAAAGTAAGGTATGACCTCTTGCTCATAAAAAGTATTGAGATTTATTCCTTTGCAACAGGATATCAATTCTTCCGGTAGTGTTTTTAAACAGCAATTTCCTGTATGGGGATAAACGTGCCATTCCATGTTCCTGGGTAGCTCTCCTCCTGTCTCGAAAAGGACAGGGAAGAGGTATGGAAAATTTTCAGTATGGTGCAGCTCTATGGAATAACTGTAAAGCAATAATCCCTGCACATCTACTAGCAGGGATTTGCCAAGAATATACGGGTGCTCCTCCTTCCACTGGAGTGCTAGGGAAGGATGCTTTTCCACCAAGTCTTCCCCCTGAGTTGCAAACAGCTTAGCACTATCTGTCATAGGCTAGCCCAGGGTTTAGAGGAGCCAGCGCCCCTGATGATGCTCGCGTAGCTGGAGTTTTTTTCCGACTTGTCCTCATCCTTATCCTCTCCATCTGGGAACCTGTCACCGAGATGCTTTTTCCACAGCCTGCTTGCCTTTAGCTGGTTTTCTTCCTTTAGCGCTTTTTCGGCATCTGCAACAAAGTCGTCAAGGGCGGTCATGAACCTATCTTGCCGAGCATGATCGTAGTCTGCGAATAGGTCATCATATGGAACGGCAGGAACTTTGCAGGTAAAGGACATCTTTAGCGTTGTCTGTATTTGTTTTAAGGTATCCTTTAGCGTTATATCATCCCTGTCGTTGTAAACAATGCTTGCCTTGGCGTTGGCCGCAAGAATAGTCATGGCAAGTCCGTTGGGCATTTTATTTCTTTTGTAGTCACACCATGCTTTAAGATACTTTACCATCTTGATAAGTTTTCCATCGGCATCCTTTTTTCCCACAAACCAATCAACCATGGCTTTAGGGTCGCTATCCTCCCATCCGGCGTTTTTGACTGCCAGCTGGTACTCCTTCCCATCTACCTTGTGGTAAACGGGCATGTCGATTTCGTAATCACCTGCAAAAATGCTGCGCACACATTTTTTACGGTGTTCTGGGGCAGTGCTGGTATACTCGTTGACCGCATCCCAAACCCATCCCTGGAGTGTTGCGGGTTCTACATCGGGTTCACGCATGAAGTAGACACCATCGTCCAGGTCACAGGTATCATCCTTGGTTCGGATGGTTGTTTTCATCTTGAATGACCCTTGGATGTAGAATTTCGGCTCATACTTAGGGTGGTTCTCCTTGAAATACTTGCGTGTGCGTTCTCTTAGCCCATCTTTGGAGGTGGTAAGGGCACTCTTTTTTGTTGCTGTTATCGAAATGTCCTGATTGAATGTTTCGAATAGTTTATGACAGTTGGCCATGTTTTTGCTGTTTTAGTGATTTAAAGGTTTTGAAGAATGTGTCAACAGTATCTTTTTTTGAAGACCGAAGGTGTCTACCAACTTCGACTCCAAGTGCTGAAATATCCCGTAAGGAAGCACGGGTAGCCAAGTCCATGTCAATATTCCTCATTTGTTCAAGAGAGAGGCTGTCATGGGTGATGCGCTCGTAGGAGAGATTTAGGTTGGTATGCTCAGCTGACTGGCGTAGCGAACCTAGGAGAAAATCTGAAAAAAAGTTTGGCCCTACCATGAAGGGCTGTATCAGTTTGTTGCTCTTCATCCAGAGAAGTCCTGATCTTTTTTTCCAACTACCTGTTGACCAACCTAGCGGCTTCGTTATTGTGGAGACGGATAGGATTTGAATCGAGGTGTACTTGACAGTTCCGTTATCCGTTTCTATCTCCCTGTTAAAAAAGAAACGTATGGCTTCGGTCAACCCACAAATTGCTGGGTTATTGCACCATACTCCTCCGTCAACAAAGTGCTCATTGCCAATTTGATGGATTGGGAAGTAGGTTGGCGCTGCCGAGGTTGCAAGTCCAACATCTACCATGCTTAGCTTAGCATCGTAGGGATATTTGTTTTCCCCCTTAATGAAGAGCGGTGACTTGAAGACCTTTGGCTTTCCTAAGGTGAGGTTATAGCTGGGGATACAAACGAGCGATTGTGCATCGCACATCTTTTTATTGCTTAATGCCTTCTCCAGCGCCTTTCTAAGCTTTTCGTTTGAGTATTTGGCTTGAACAAATAGCATTTTCACTGTGCCCCAACCTCTCCCTATAAATGTTTTATACGGGAAGATTCGTGGTCCATCTACTTGGTAGAATTTAACCATTTCGGAAGCTGGAACTCCGGCAGAAAGAGCTAGGGCGATGAGCCCTCCGGTGGAGGTTCCACAGATGAGATCAAAGTAGTCAGACATTTTTCCGCCATACTGATCCTCTAACGCAGCAAGCACCTCTGCAGAGAATAGTCCCATAACACCCCCGCCATCTATGGCTAGGATTTTAAATGGTTTTTCTTCTACCATTTTTCACCAACCTTTCCGCCTGAACTCTTGCTTGCCGCTGAAAAACTAAGCAGCCCAAGAATGGAGACCCCTGCTGCAATTGCCAGGATCGTCCATGGATTGCTTGAGTCTTGGTCTAGTATTCCAAGCGTTGGTCGGGAAATGCCGTTTATCCTTCTAATCTTACCAGTAGGTTGTGTTGATTTTTCCCTATTGCAGGAAGAACAGGCGGGGTATAGGTTATTAAAGTGGTCGGTTCCTCCTCTCGCCCTTGGGAGCGAGTGATCTACTTCCCAGCACCCCTTTGAGCCGATAGCACCATGGTTAGTGAACGCTAATTTTTTGCCACAAAGGTGGCAGTATCCGCCGGTTTTGTCATAAATCCGGCGGAGCTTGTCCCAATCTTTTACCATGAGCCTACCCCTTTACGTCTTCGGGGTCGTTCCCGTAGGAATTTTTTTCACGAATTTGGCCGTTACGCCCATGGATAAGCAGCTCAGCACCATTGTTTATGGCCTGTTCTCTGCCTGCTTTTGCTGCGTCTGCTTGACGATCGAAATTTTTGGTAACGCGGGAGTTACCCTCTGTTCTGGTGGCCCACTTTCCGTTGTGGGGCACTACATGCACATTCTTACTCATACCTATCTCGGTATTAATTGTGATGCCTAATCGGAAGGCATCTTAACCGGAAGGTTTGTAAGTCTTTGATTGTCATTGACTAAGGTGACGCTTGGATGTTTCATCAAAACAATTACCTTTGCATGCTGTTACTACATAACAATCATGGAATGCGCCAAGCTTGATTGCTTGTGCTCAAAACCTTCAAAGTTGCATTCCTTGTGTAAATAATGCTTCAGAAGCGCCAACTTCTTGAGGCATTTTTTTGTTATTTGGGCAACCTCAGCTACCATGCCGAATTTTTGTTGTGACATAATGTCTTATATCGCAGCTATTTCAAAACCATAATCTTGGTAACTTATTTTGCCCTTTATTGTTTTGTTGTTCATCCACGCAGCCTCTGTATGGCTTATTTCAACTATGTCATGAGTTGAAGTGCGCCTAAACTTTTGGGTAACCATTTCCAGCACATCAAGTTCGTTGCCAGTGAAAAGCTCAGCGCTGAAAGGATTTTTTTCGTTTGGTAAAAATTGTTCTCCAATGGCATTAGTGCCAAATTGCGTTGTCATTACGTCAACTTCATCTTCCTGTGTGATATGCTCGAATATTCCGTTGAAGTTTTGTGGTACAGGGCCCAAATCAATGGCGTAGTATGTCATCCCGCTAATTGAATATCCTGTTTTTTTGAAACTTAGGAAATCTGCATAGAAGAGAAGTTTGTTAAGCTTAGTTTTGTATGGTTTCATTTCCCTGGTAAAGAACTTAACCATTTCTGTGAACTTGGCTAGGTTCGGTTTTCTATATCCAGTGTATTCGTTTGGTGCCGACGCATCCAGTAGGAAAGCTTCCACCATTTTTGCCCTGTTGAGCCGAGGACTTTTGGTCAGTGGTTCAATCTTGGCGATATACTTACTCTTTGCCTCGGGAGCAAGGTTTGTGTTGAGTTCAATTAGGTGAATGAACTGCGTTGGTGATTTAGCCATCTGAATCAATCTTGCATTTGATTCGCTGGGGACTTCTCCGTTCTCGTAGTTTCGGTATACGTTAACTCCAAATCCAAGTATTTCTGACATTTTTGTCGCTGGCAATCCGTAATTTTCCCTGATGGCAATGATTTCATCAGGGAAAGGAAGATTGTGCTTATGCCTGTATTGGTTGTAAATTTGGTTGGTGTTAATCTCGTCGAGTTCGGTTGTGGTAAATTGTTCCAGAGTGTCTTCGCAAAGGAAAGAATGGTGGAAAATGGTGAAAGATTCTTTGCGAAATTCTTCAGCTCGAGGCTCGATTGCGAGCTTCATTTCCTTTCCTGTGAGTGGACTTTTCATTTTTGCCTAGTTTAAAGGGGTAGTTAATTGGATGTTCGGCTTTATGGAATGAGATGCAGAGCACACTTGTTCCAGGGAGGCCCATTTTGATTTTTATGTATACTTCCTTGCTTTTGACTTGTCTTCCAAAAACCCACATTGGAGAACCCTGATAGGCGCTGTCTTCGGTGGGTCCCTGTGAGTAGTTTTCGAGTGTAAGTTCCTCCAATACCTTTGTTCTTTGTGCTGGTGGCAGCTCAAGGTCAGTCAAGGTCTTGAGGTTTTTGCTTCTTCCATCAAGGTAAAGAACGTTCCGGATTTTCATTTTTTCTTTGAATTCCAAAAGGAATTGTTCTACAGCATGAGATTCAGTCATTGATTAGCATTAAAGAAAGTAATAAAGGTCTTTATATATAAGTGTACTCATAGTTTTTCTAGATAAATGTACTTATAGTATTATTATAGTGCAAATATAACGGTTTTTTTAAACTAAAAACAACTTTAAAGTTGAAAAAAATCACTTTATTTGACGGATGGATTGGTTGAAGACGTAAGTGGACTACTTAACGCTGAATTTACATTTAATACTCTGAATTTATTTTGAGCGATTATTGTTTGGGTAGGCAATCCATTTTTATGAATTGAAAATGACCTCAAAGCAAGAATGCAATGAAGACAAATCCATTGGATATTAAATTACCTGAAGGTAGGTGGGTTTTCTTGGGTAGAGGGAAGTTTGGCAGGATGAATGATTGTGAGGAATACCTTGTCCAGCTTTACTTTGTAAATGCAAGTTTTTTTGTGAGGGAGAGAAGATTTGATTGTGCCCCTTTAGCTGGTGAGGTAGCAACTATTCTTGTGACATCCAGCCAGCTGTTATTGTTGCATTGCGGCACCATTCTCGATTCTAATGGTAAATCTTGCAGCGTTGTAGAAACAAATGTCGCCAGGGTTAATAAAAATATGAGAAGGATTGCGAAGAATCCAGGTCAGAGAAAGAGCATCTTTTTCCAAGCCGTCAGAATAACAGTTAGAGAACCAAGTGCCTTGGCTTTAAATACAATAGGTTTCTTTGTTGGAGATGGCATTCGAAATACTGTTTTTAGAGATTTATTTGACATGCCCTGCTTTTGTATTAAAGGGCAATTTGATGAAAGAACGATCACCTTTTTAATTCCAAGTTCGGAGGTCGTTAGACACTTTTTTTTGATGGGAACTGAGTTAGCAAAGAAGATTTTTAGCGGAATGCACATGGAATGTTTTGACGATGAAGTATTCATCGGAGATGACATGCAGAATGGAGGCAAAAGATTGATAATGAATATTGAACACGGATTTACTAATAAAGAGATCAAGGTGTTGGCCGAAATTGCTACCATCCCTGAGGCTTATGCTGCAGCTAAGAATATTAACGCAGGTTTAATGTTGCGTGCTCAAAAAGGCGAAGTTTTGGAACGTGGTGTTTTAGATTGCGGCTACATTGAAACAATCTTTCCTGCCGGCATAGACCTTGAAATAGCGATATCAGGATATTTTATTGATTCTAAGTCTCACAACCTGTTTGTAGTAAACCAGATTCACAAATCCAGCAATGTTGCTCCGTTTGATTCTATTTACTGGATTCCAATTGTTGATACCCGTCAATGGAAGAATAAAACCGAAAGGGAGAAGTTGGAGAAGAAAAAGGGAAAAAAACGGGTAATGTCCAGAAATGAACCTCCTTCCGATGATATTTCTGTTACAAGCGATAAATCCAACAACGGTGATTCGGAGCGTCGCGTTTATTTTATAGAAGAAGAGAATGTCGCTATCTTTGATGAAATTGAAGATGCGGTGATTCCTGTTAAGAAAGCAGAAAAAACTAGCCAAGCTTTTCAGTATACGGGGGGTGTTAAACGGTATAATCGGGCTGACGACAAGATTTCGATAGGTAATAATGGTGGTGGAAATGGTAAAGGTTCATCAAACGGAGAAATCAAAGTTAGAGAAGAGGGGGACTTTAACTATATAAAAGCCGTATGTGTGTCCCTTCTTAGGGAATTGTTTAATGTTTCGTATTATATTTATAGCTATGATTTTAAGGGATGGTGTTCTGATAGTGAAATAAAGGAAATTTGTTTACGAGGGAAACACTTTGTATTGTTACGAATTGAAAGGAATGGGTGTTGCTTTTACATTTGCGAGCTGCTTGAAGGGACGAAGGCCCATTTTCATATGACCGCATTATTTTACGATCCTAGTTTCGCCGAACTTGATGAATCAATGGTTCGTTACCTTATCAAAAAGGTATCGAAGAGTGGTGCAAAGTGGGGCGATGTTAAAAAGAATTCCATTTCTAGGTTGGAGCTTAACCGATTTAATCATAAGAAGAAAACAGTTACTTCTGTCAAAACGTCTGAAAAAAATGTGGACTCTGTTAATGAAACTCAAAAGGTAGACTCCGTGGAAAAGGTTGGAGTGTTCATTAATTGGTTGATTGAAAAGTCACAATCGCAAGTCATTGGTTCATAGTGAACGTTCTGTTTATGTTAGTCACGTAGAAATTCTCGTAAATATGAGAGAAATACCAGAATGGTGGCTCTTTGTAATCGTGTAGCAACCAAAAGCTGCGAACTTTTTGTTGTTTGAAAAAGTCTTTAAAATGTATTGGCCAGTCGTTTAGTAGCCAAAACGTCAACCGGAGGAGGTGCTCTCTTTCTGGAATACTCAGGGTCTCGAATCTGTTAGGATAACCACCAGGGAGTTGGAGATATTCGATGCTTAGGATTTCACATAGTCTTATTCTTGCGGGAATACAGGGCTCTGCCTTACTTGATAAAAAATGAGTTAACGATCGCATGACATCAAAGTATTGGAAGGGATAAATGATGCGGTTGTCCCACCCCAACTCCAATATCTCGTAAAGACTAACCTGCATGTCAACAATTTCACGTGATGCAACCACTGCTGGTGTATTACTTAGGTCGTATTGACAGTTATGGCATTGCGATAGCTTATACGTTGGCTGCATATTCTTCCTTCCAAGCTCGTTTCTGTAAAAAATGACCGGTTGCTTGCATTGGGGACAGCAATCGTGCAGGTAGCTTCCGCAAGTTGGGCATACAATCGATAGTGCCAGCCTCCAGCGCTTGCGAAAGTAGGGGGTGTCACCATCCTTCTTAAGGCAGCTGGGGCAGTACATGAGCCCGTTTTTTTTGTAAATTCTGTGATAGCGTTCAAGCGCTAATATCCATGGATGATTGTGGGCTTTTTCGCTTAGTCCATGAAATAGTATTCCCTCGAAGGATTGCAGGGTGAGTGCAAAAACATTAGCGTAGCTTGTGCCTGTTAGAATGGATAGATCAGTTAGCATTTCTGAGGTGAATGACCTGTCAATGTCTCGTGTCCATATTTCCTTTCTTGGCCACAGCACAGAACAGAAGCTGTGTACTTTTAGATAGTGGCGGTGTGCGAGACGAACCAACCAGCTGGATAGTAGCTCGTCTGGAAGAGGTGGTGTCGTCCCAGGAAGAAACCGTGAGAAACCTGCTGGGATGTGAGATATTGTCTTGCTGCTAGAAGGCATCAAACTGCTTCTTTCGTTTCGAAGGAGGTATGTAGTCGATCTTGTCAAGGACTCCAGCGGTTATCCGTTCTTCTCCGCTAAGAATTGCTTGTATTGCTGCCTTGTTAATTACCGTTGCAATCTCGCCGATGGTTCCCTCGCTGTGGGCGAGTATAAGCCTTGCTAGCGCATCTGACGGCAGGTTTGATGGTTTTTTAAGTGGGGTTAGGTATTCAATACTTGCCAATAACCGCAGGTAGTCGTCGTTCATCCTCCACTTGGGCAGCACTACCGGTTCAAACCGGTTGGCCAGCTGGGCATCTGTGTTGATGGCCATGAAGGCATCTTTAATGCCTACTCCCACGATTACAAGCTGCAGCTCGTTGGCGAGATACTTTATTACATTGAGGAACGTTTTCTGGGCCGCCATATTGCCGGCAAGAATGTGGTGGATTTCGTCAATTACCAGCATCCGTGTTTCTGCATTTCTAAGAACAACAATTAGCTGCTGGAGCTTATGCTCAACCCGGTCACTTACCTTATAAGGAATGTATAGGTTATCAAGGAGGTTGTTGTAAAAGCGCTTTTCATCGGGCTTTGGAGGTGCTTGGGTGTAGACAACTGGTGCGATATAGCACTTGTCGCTATCCCGCATGTAGGGGCGATGCTGAGAGAAAAACCTATTTGCAAGCACGGTCTTTCCGTTGTTTGTATCACCCACGATGAGGAGGTTGGGCATTCGTAGTATCTTGGGATGCTCCAGCAAATCTTCAAGCTTTTGGAGTATATCGGTTGCCCTTGTATATCCAATCCATCTATCCTGCTTTATTTTTAGTATTCTATCGTGATTGGAGAGGTTAAGATGTTCAGCTGCGCTTGGGTGTAGGTGGTTCATGGCGTTTTACCTTTAAATGTTGTTGTCCAAATCATCAAATGGCTTTATAGGCCCATTGGATGGCTCTTCTGTTTCTATCTGGGGTTCATCCTCCTGAAAGTTGCTTTTTACGCTTTTAGAAAGCGATTCCGTTCGCTTAACCGTGTTTTTAAGCCGCCTTGTGACCTGTGTTTTGTTTACTGCGGCGGCTTCCAGCTCTTTTAGTTTCTCATACCCCTCAAAAATGGCCGCTTCGTCAATGTTTGCTTTACCCTCCTCAGCCAGCTTTCGCTCAATTTCTCGGTATTCCCAGATTGTAATTGGAGGGTGTGCTGTATTCCTATACGGAATTTCGAAATACTCCTTAATCTCTGGATCGTAGAAGTAAACTACGCTAATGTCACGTGGATCTCGCTTAAAAATGAACTTACGCTTAACGCGGGCTTTCCCGCTTCCCCGTTCAATTGCGTTAATCCATTTTCTTAGCACACCGTGGTAGTACTGGATATGATCAATTATTACCCCATAGTCCTGTATGGTACGCTCAACATAGGGGAGAAAGTCAAGGTTGAGCTTCCGCTCGTTAAAAATTCTTTCCGGAAGTCCGCTGCCTACCTGCTTTGGGCTCCCGAAAACACCTTCGTTGTAGAGCGCTAGCGGGCTTGTACCTATCCCTTTGTGCACCTTGTTGTGGTATACATTTACAATGAAGGTGGTGAGCCATTTCTCAAACTCAAATAGCGTGAGAGCTGCCATCTTTTCTGAGTCGTAGTCTTTTCGCTGATTTGGGTTTGAAAACGTAGTTCCTGGGAGGGTGTGGGTCTCATTCATTAGGGTGCCCACTAGCCGCTCAATATGGCCTCCCCAGCGAGGTTCCTTAACCGGTCGCCATTCGAGGTTAATGCCATACTCCTCTGCTGCTTTTCGGAGCATGTTACCCCTAAACTCTTTTGCATTGTCCGCATGAATAGTCCTCATTACCCCCCAGCAAGGCCAGTCCCCTGTTACCTCGTGCTCTGCTAGCCACATTTCCTTTGGTAGGATGGCATGGGCTAGGCACATACCCGTTCCAATCGCACCAGGAGGATCGAATGAAACGTAGAATCCTGCTACCATTCTACTGAAAACATCAATTGCTACCGTTATCCATGGTCGACCAATGGGTTGCCGGTGGTGTTCATCAACTAGGATGATGTCAACTTTTGTGTGGTCGATTTGGATCACGGAGTAGGGGAAAGCTGCCTCGCTGTAACGGCCAGCTGTTGGCTCAAACACCTCTTTTGCCCTTGACGCACCGTAGCGCTGCTTTAGCTTTTCTTCCTCCGATATTGTGCGAATACGGTACTGAATGGTGTTGGGGTGGGGTGGTTTAATAGACGCGTTTTTGCAGCGCATCATCACTTCCTCCACTACTTTTTTAATGCTTTTTCGTTGACGGTTTAGGTAAACTTCCTCAATTGAGGCCTGTATAATGGCTTCAATCTCTGATGAAAGCCGACTCTTTCCCTTTCCACCACTTTTTTCACTAGGAACCAAGGACGAAATCTTCCCTGTTTGGTTGTAGCGTTCTATCCATCTGTAAATGGTGCTAATATGAAGTGCTGCCGCCTTGGCAATTGCATTTACCTCTCCAGGGCTCACTTCTCCAGTAATAATTGGACGGATGATAGCATAGCGATTTTGGGCAACGAGCCAATCGTCCTCGTGGATTGAGCTGAGGTCAACCTCCTTGCGTTGCTGATTTTCTAAATCGCTAACAGGTGCTAAGAACTTAATTTCAGCACGAACGTAGTTGGTGCTGCCGTTGGTGGGTTCAAGGAGCACGGTTTGTAGGTCTAGCAGACGTTTTATATAAAACGTGTTTCCTGCGTATGCAACTTTTTCACCAGGAGCGATTTTAACTTTTTCTACCATTGCCATATTTCAGTCCTCATGTTTAGTGGCTGCGACAGGTCACAGCTGATGATGCCAAATGAAATTAAATGCCATAAGCAGTAGAGCAGCTCTGCTTGCTTCTTTCTATCTCTCGCGGCAAAAAGAATAAGTTCCTCAGGACACGTCTCCTTTAGCTCATCAATTGAAGCGAGGAGTAGCTCCGTATCGCTCGTATTAACGAACTTTGCCTTTCGGTAAGGGAGTAGGAACTTTATGTTTGAGAGGTAAGTGGTTCTTATTTCTTTTTCCGTAATTATTTTGAACTTCCATCCCCTCTTCTCTGCATAGGCCTTGGCTGCTTTGAATTTTGGTTTAAACTCGGACCATTTCTCCTTCAGCGTTTCACGGTATTTTACTTCAATGAGAAGGGAAGACATGCTGGCAGATATCTCCAAGTCTTTCCGGTAAGAAACAAACACATCCGGTGTGTACCGATGCTCCTTGCCCTCGTGCAGGTAGAGAATTTCTACCGGTTGTTCGCAAAAGGATTCGACGTTGTTGTCAAATTCTAAAATTTCTAAAAAGTCTCTTTCAAGGGAGGATTCAAATGCACGGTGGGTGTCATTTTTTTTGCTGTAGGTTAACCCCCGAAGGGAGCCTTTCCCTTTTCCGATCTTCCTAACTGGTTTTATTTCTTGTCGCATGTTCTTCTGTGTATTAGCAAATTATTCGCAATTAGTTCTGTGATATTTCGCATACACTTCTGTATGTAATGTAGAAAGAAGTTTTAATTATTCGCATCTACTTGCAAATATAACAGGTACTTTTCCTCAACCGGGTGAAATTTCGTTGGCCCACAACGGTGTTCTTTTTCTCGATGAGCTGCCGGAGTTTAAACGCACAGTGTTGGAGGTGATGCGTCAGCCGCTGGAGGATAGAATGATTA
>Ga0307375_10002249_pt1 | contig 20004 bp, 18 predicted proteins | sample TR1MG_FD_202531 | JGI IMG/M metagenome (GOLD analysis project Ga0307375, IMG submission 202531) | Soil microbial communities from Risofladan, Vaasa, Finland - TR-1 | ecosystem: Environmental > Terrestrial > Soil > Coastal area > Acid sulfate soil | place: Finland: Risofladan, Vaasa | collected...
GCGGCCGAGCGCGCGTAAAACGTAGGACGGCTCTAGGCTCGCGGATGTGCAGGCCGACCCAGACGACACGGCGAGCTCCTTCAAGGCCATAATCAGCGACTCGCCTTCGACAAAGTTGAAGCTGATATTTAAATTGCCCGGGATACGTCGCTCCATATCTCCATTGACATAGACTTCTTCGATATCCGAAAGGCCTTCCAGGAGACGCGTGCGCAGGCCGCGCAATCGGATCGCCTCGGCATCCATCTCTTCTCGCGCCAGGCGAAACGCCTCGCCCATACCGACGATTTGGTGCGTGGCCAGCGTCCCCGAGCGCATGCCGCGCTCATGACCGCCTCCGTGCATTTGCGCCTCCAGGCGCACGCGCGGCTTACGGCGCACATAAAGCGCCCCTATGCCTTTGGGGCCGTAGACCTTGTGCGCGCTCAAAGACAAGAGATCGACGCCTAAGGCGGCTACGTCAATCGGAATCTTGCCCGCGCTTTGCGCGGCATCCGAGTGAAACAAAATGCCGCGCGGACGCAATATCTTTCCGATCGCGGCCAGATCCTGGATCACACCGATTTCATTATTGACGTGCATGACCGACACAAGAATCGTATCCGGCCGGAGCGCCGCCTGAAGCTGACTCAGATCCAACAGACCATCGGGCAAAGGGTCGAGATAAGTCACCTCGAAACCCTCCCGCTCCAATTGCCGTGCGGTGTCTAAGATCGCCTTATGTTCCGTCTTGACCGTCACGATATGACGGCCCTTGCTCTGATAGAAATGCGCCGCGCCCTTCAAGGCCAGGTTATTGGATTCGGTCGCCCCCGAAGTCCATACGATTTCCTTAGGGTCCGCGCCGATCAGCGCCGCGACATCCGCACGCGCCTTCTCTACCGCCTTTTCCGCCTGCCAGCCGAAACTATGTGAACGTGAAGCCGGGTTCCCGAACTCCCCTTCCATCGTCAAGTAATGACACATGTGCTCCGCCACGCGCGGATCCACAGGGGTCGTCGCAGAATAATCAAGATAAATTGGCTTTCTCATATCCCCTGCTCCCGTTCCCGCCTCGACCGACCGACATCCTCGCCCCAGGCTTTGCCGCTTGCCGCAAAATAACCTCCTGGACTTCCGGCTCCGCTACCAAACCAGCCAAGGTAATACCATCCAAGAACTCATAGATGCGTCGACTGAGTTCACTCCATAACTGATGGGTTAAGCAACGCTCTTCCCCATGACAATTCTCCTCGCCACCACAGCGTGTCGCATCGATATTTTCATTGATCGCCATAACGATCTGCGCCACCGAGATTTGGGCTGGAGGCTGAGCTAGGCTATAGCCGCCACCAGGACCGCGCACGCTCGCCACCAAGCCGCGGCGTCGTAACTTGGCAAAAAGCTGCTCTAAATACGAGAGCGAAATGCCCTGCCTTTCCGCAATATCAGCAAGTGCTACTATTTCATCTCGCTGATGTACAGCCAAATCGAGCATGGCTGTCACCGCATATCGTCCCTTCGTAGTCAATTTCATGGCGGCCTCTCGTCAATCTACGCGTCTAGAATGTCATACCCGACGAAACTAGTCAACTATTATTCCCCGTATCCGGCCGCACGATCCCGACCTCCCCATCTTCGGGGGCCGCGCCTGGCACCGGACCTGATTGCGTAACCGGGCTCCAGTCCTTCACAGGGATGCCGGCCCGACGCAATTCCTCACACAATTGCTCGATACGCCGATCCACAACCTGCAGATGGTCTAAGACTTTATCCATGACCTGCGCCACGGGATCTGGCATCTGTGCCCCTTGGCCATACGCCTCGAAACCGCTCTTCTGCGCAATGGCCGCATGCAACCGCGCCCGCTCCTCGCCCTTTGCTACCACATGCCCGGGAATACCCACGACGGTCGCCCCTGCCGGGACATCCTTCACCACGACCGAGTTAGAGCCGATGCGCGCGCCATCGCCCACATAAATAGGACCCAGCACTTTAGCGCCCGCGCCGACAACCACCTCACGACCCAAGGTCGGGTGGCGCTTCTCCGGATGCCAGCTCGTACCACCCAAAGTCACCCCTTGGTACAAGGTGCAATCGTCTCCCACTTCGGCCGTTTCGCCGATCACCACACCAAATCCATGGTCGATAAAAAGACGGCGTCCCAAACGCGCCCCGGGGTGGATCTCGATACCCGTCCCTAAGCGCGCCACGTGCGCGACGACCCGCGCCAGCCAACGCCACTTAGCACCCCACAACCAGTGGGCGACCCGGTGGAGGGCTACGGCATGGACGCCTGGATAAAGCGTCAATATCTCAAAGCGCGACCGCGCCGCTGGATCGCGCGCAAAAATACTGGCAAAATACCCCTTCTCTGCCACCTTGAGCTGCCTCCCTCACTCCCTACGGGTCCGTTTAAGCCGCAAACGCGACTACGGTCTACAGGGCGCCATTAGGCCTATTCCGACTAATTTTGTCAAGTATTAGCCCACTCTCAGCTTAGCAGCTCCAAAACCTTTAGGTAATCTCACTTACGGGGTGGATAGGGCCTGTCGATCGCGCTCAAAATCCCGCGCAAGATATGGATCTCAGTCTCATCGGGCAAGGCCCGAAAAAAAAGACGGGTGAGCCTGCGCATCAGTTTCCGGGGGTTAGTCGGCTGTAAGAACCCGAGACTTAAGAGCGTACGCTCCATATGGTCTAGGAACTGATGGAACTGCTCTTGGTTTGCCATCGGCCGCAGGCGGCGGGACTGCGTCGGTACCGCGAGAGAGGCCAAATGAATTTCGTAACACAGAATTTGGACGGCCGCTGCGAGATTCAAAGACGAAAAATCCGGATTTGCCGGGATCTGCACCAAAACCTGCGCAAAATCCACTTCCTCATTGGTCAGTCCCGTTCGCTCAGCCCCAAAAAGGAGGGCGACCGGCCCGGGGGCGCTGCGTGCCCACAGCGCGTGCGCGACCTCGCGTGGACCCATCTGCGGCCACTCGATGGTGCGCTCGCGCGCGCTCGTAGCCGCGACCCACACACAATCAGCGATCGCCTGACGCACGTCCGAGACGACGCGCGCACCCGCCAAAATATCATCGGCGCCCGCCGCGCGCGCAAACGCCTCCTCGGCCGGAAACCGCAAGGGGGCCACCAATGTCAGGTCCGATAAGCCCATATTCTTCATGGCGCGGGCGCAGGCGCCAATATTCCCCGGGTGCTGCGGTCGCACTAAGACAATGCGGATTGCGTCTAGACTCATGACAACACGACTCTCAAAAAAAGGTGGCTTATTGCTCATTCGTGCGCGGCGAGGATAGCATGAGTCTTCCGCCACCCGACACAGGTCGCTACAATGCACGGTTTCCCGGAGGCGCCTCATGCACCCTATGCTCAATACCGCGGTTAAGGCCGCCCGCCGCGCGGGCGCCATGATCGTCCGCGCCTTACCCGACATCGATCGCCTAAAGGTCGAAACCAAGAGCCGTCACGACTTCGTAAGCGAGGTGGACCGGCGCGCGGAAGAGCTCATCATCGAAACCCTTAAGGGCGCTTATCCCGAACACAGTATCTTGGCCGAGGAAAGCGGGGTGGTCGTAGGCAACGAATGGGAGTGGGTCATAGACCCGCTCGATGGCACAACCAACTTCTTGCACGGATTTCCTCAATTTGCCGTATCTATCGCGCTGCGCCGCCGGGGACGCCTGGAGCAGGCCGTCGTCTTCGACCCGCTACGCGACGAGATATTCACCGCCACCCGTGGCGAAGGCGCGCAATTGAACGATAGGCGCATACGGGTGAGTCGAGTAAGCGATCTAGACGGCGCGCTCCTCGGGACCGGTTTTCCATTCCGGCAGGAAGACTCCGTCGCGCAGTGGATCGCCATGTTTGAACGCGTAGCCCAGCATACGAGCGGTTTACGGCGCGCCGGATCCGCCGCGCTAGACCTGGCCTATGTCGCTTGTGGACGCCTAGATGGCTTCTGGGAGACGGGACTCAAACCTTGGGACATTGCCGCGGGGGGCTTATTGGTACGCGAGGCGGGCGGGCTTGCAAGCGACCTCTTCACAGACGGCGACCCGTTAGATAGCGGCAATATCCTCGCGGCCAATCCACGCGTCTACGGTTTGATGCGCGCCGCCTTTGCGGACATCCCCCGACGCTTGGGGTAAACCCCGGCCAGACCACACGGTCGGGCCGGCAAAGCGCCCGTCATAGCCCTCTAAACGGGGTCTTAAGCGAGCGCTTTAGAAAGGGAAGCGCGCACCGGGCGGGCGAGATCGTCTCTCGGCCGCTGGGACGACAAGGGCAACATGCCCTCGGGAATCATCGGCGCCCTAATGGCTTCCGCTTGCCCAATCTTGGCGGCGCGCGGCACGATATGCGCGCCTGCCAGTTGCGTATCGATCCGCACAATAGCCTCGGTCTGGGCCTCGCTCAACACCTCGACACCCATGGCATATTCCCCGGGGCGCGTGCGTTTAAGCCAACGCACCGTGCCGGCACGCCAGTTCCCCGAACCATTGGGGTCTTTAAGCCCCACCCAATTACCGGGCGCAGGCGGCCTTCCTTCGGAATCGGTGCCACTCAACCAGAGACCGGAGCGCCCGGCGTCACGAATCGTCCACAGACTCATACGCGGAAGGGCTACGGGGAGCCCCTTAACGTCGTGATCCCCAAAAACCGAAGCGGACAAGGGGGCATCAAGGTCGACATAGTGCGGCCCGGCCGCCTCGCTCTCACGAAGTCTCTTTAGCGCATCAAGACCAAAACAAACCAAGCGCTTCCCGCTTAAGCGTACACGCAGCGATTTCCGCTTAGGACCTAAGCTCCACGCCGCCGTCAAGATCACAAAAACGCGATAGGCCAGATCCGGTAAGACCGTGGCCGCTAAGCTAGGTGGCAGCACCTTACGGTTCTCGAAGTCAACGCGCCATTGCGTCACTCTTGCCAAAACCGCCTCGGTATCCAAGAAAAGAGTGGCATCCGACGCCGCTCCATCGGTGGCCCGGTCGCTGGCCGCCACTAAGGCAAATCCCTGGGTCGTATTCAAGAGCGCCCGGTCTTTCAGTTCTTGAGCGATCTGATAGACGACATCGATGCCCCCGTTCGGCAAGGCGTAAGGATCCGCCAAGCCCAGCAACAAGATACTGGCGTAGACTTGCTCCAACTCTTCGTCTGTCCCAGGGCTCGTTTGGTATAAGGTATGGATGCGTCGCCATAGGCCGGGGGGCGTGGGCAGATAACAGCGATAGATGCCGCGCACGATCTCGCGCAGTTGCCGAAGGGCCCCTCCCACCGCCGCGTCCCGCAAGGCGGGCGCAAGATTCGGGACGAGCGCCATCTGATAGCCATGGGCGATCTCTGAATACAGCGCCACAATGGATGTCGTATCCGTGATCTGGCAGCCAGGCCTTAACAGCGCCGCCGCCAAATTGAGTGCGGATTCTTCATAGCAGAAAAGTAAGGCGATTCTTAGCTCCGCGTCCATAATGCCCGCGTTGATCGCCCGTACCGAATAGACGAGCGCCGCGATCGCCCGGCTAGGCTCCGCCGCGGGGAGCCCTGCAATCCAGGCCTGAAGCCGGCGTTCGCGCCAGGAGATGCGACGTGACGCCTTGTCAGTGATCCCTTTCATATGTGGACCCCTTAAGCAGACAGGACCAGAATAGCAAGGCTTAGCACCGCGCCGCAAGCCATGGTTTCCGAAAGTCGCGCCTTCGCCTAATATGGCGACTTTTTGGGAGGAGCACCTTATGACCTACGTGGTTACAGAACAATGTATCCGCTGCAAATACACCGACTGCGTGGAAGTCTGCCCGGTCGACTGCTTTCGGGAAGGCCCGAACTTCCTCGTGATCGATCCGGATGAATGCATAGACTGTACGCTGTGCGTGCCAGAATGCCCGGTTGGGGCAATCTACTCCGAAGACGATCTCCCGGCCGACCAGAAGGATTTTCTGGCCATAAACGCGGATTTAGCCCGAAAATGGCCCACTATTCTCGAGAAAAAGGACCCGCCCGAGGATGCCGCGCAATGGGATGACATCCCAAACAAACGCCCCTATCTCAAGGAATAATGGCCAAGCACCGCCCAAGCGGTCGGTAAATGTCTCCCCGAACAGGGGGGGGTTGCGAGGAGACAAGGGCACTGATCGTCCCCAGGGGCTTAGGTGCCCCTTAGTGCTTGATCGCCATGAACTCTCCCGTCACAACGGGTCGACACCCGATTGAAGGGCACCTTAAGGACAAGCCCGCGCCATGCGCGCACCCTCCCAGCTCTCAGGGGTTGCGTCCTTCTTTCGCAAAGAGGCCGAGAGGCCTAATGAACCGGGGAGGGGGCGCGCGGGACTATCATCACATCGATCAGGCGGTCTTCCAGCTCGATACGCTTGGCCAAGGCCTCGCCTAACTCGGAGAGATCCGCAGACAGCTCCACGCCGTCATAGGCGTGATCCGCCGCATCGTATTTGTCGTTAAAGACGAGCGCCGTCTCGGTGCATGCCTCGATTTGCGGATAAAGTTCGTCGGCCAGGGCTATCAGCGCCTGGCGCCGTTCCACGCCATCGACAATCCGGCGGTACAAAGAGAAATGCGCGGCGGCTACATAATCGATCAGCACGCGACAGAACTCCGGCAAGACCTCTTGTGCGCCTTCCTCATGCGGGTAGGGATCCAAGCCCGCCGCGCGACAAAACAACACCAACATCTGACGCCGCTCCAACAAGAGGCGCTGGATGGTCTCGCGCCCCACGACACGTCTATCCGGTACCGCAGTCTGATCCATCGTGGCCCTGACCATACTCCCCCCTCTGCCGGGACACACCCGATCATTATAGAAATTAACGATGCCACTATAAAACGAGCTTCGGGCTTCGACAAGCCCTAGAAGCCTAAACCCGGTAACTTGCCTTTCATGCCGGCCATCATGCGCGCAAGCCCTCCCCCCTTGCCCATTTGCTTCATGAGCCGCTGCGCCTGCGCAAACTGCTTTAACAAACGATTCACCTCAGGCACCCCGGTACCCGAACCCGAGGAAATACGCCGCTTTCGCGATCCTCGTATCGTATCCGGAAATCGCCGTTCGTCCGGTGTCATCGAATTAATGATAGCGACCAAGCGGCGCGTATCGTGGTTATTCAGCTGTGCGCGGGCGGTGGCCGGAATCTCGCTCATGCCGGGAAGCTTATCGAGCAAAGTGGCCATACCACCCATCTGCTCCATCTGCATCATCTGCTCGCGGAAGTCCTCGAGATCAAAGCCCTTCCCCTTCTTCAACTTTTTCGCCAACCGCTCCGCACTGTCCCGATCGACCTTACGCTCGACCTCCTCTATGAGCGTGAGCACATCGCCCATGCCGAGAATGCGCGAGGCCAGGCGTTCGGGGTGGAAGGGCTCGAGCCCGTCGGTCTTTTCCCCTATCCCTAAAAATTTGATCGGCTTGCCAATCACAGACCGCAAGGACAAAGCGGCACCGCCGCGCGCATCGCCGTCGGTTTTGGTGAGAATGACCCCGGTCAAGGGCAAGGCCTCATTAAAGGCCTTGGCCGTATTGACGGCATCTTGACCGGTCATGCTATCGACCACGAACAAGGTCTCGATCGGATGGACCGCCGCGTGCAGGCCCTGCACTTCACTCATCATATCGGCATCGACATGGAGGCGCCCTGCGGTGTCGACGATCAGGACATCCATCCCCTCCCGCCGCGCCGCATCGAGCGCCGCGCGCGCAATAGCGTCCGGTCGCCCACTGGGATCGCTTGGAAAAAATCCGACGCCGATTTCTTCTGCCAGGCGCGCGAGCTGATCTATGGCGGCGGGTCGATACACGTCCACGCTTACCATCATCACCTTTTTCCGTTCGCGCTCCTTCAGAAGCCGGGCAAGCTTCGCGGCGCTTGTGGTCTTCCCGGACCCCTGAAGCCCGGCCAAGAGGACGACTGCGGGAGGGCGCGCCGCGAGATTCAATCGATCACACGTGACGCCCATGGTCTCGACCAAGGTGTCATAGACCACTTTCACCACCGCTTGGCCCGGGGTGAGGCTTGCCATCACGTCTTGCCCGAGCGCGCGCGTACGTATCGTCTCGATCAAGGATTTGGTCGTCGATAAGGCGACATCGGCCTCCAACAAGGCCACGCGCACCTCCCGCAAGGCCTCGCCCATATTCTTTTCGGTGAGCTTGGTTTCGCCACGCAAGGTACGCATGGCGCCTTGCAGGCGATTACTCAGTGTTTCAAACATATCCGCATCCCTCGTCGTCGCGCGCATCAAGGCGCGCCTCTCTTCTACTCAATCAGGTCTTTCCGCAGACCGGCTTGTATGCCATGATCAGGGCAGGAAACTATACCCCTATATGATACAACTGATCCTGCATCTCATAGCCATCGCCTTGTACGCACTGTCCGGCTTTTATTACTGGCGGGCCCTTGAGGCGTCGTCCGAAGGAAAACCGGGGCCCCGGGCCGCGGCCCTCATCGGGACGCTGGCCGTTTGTCTGCAAGGCGGCCTCCTGATCGGCGACATCAACCATAACGGCCATCTCATCTTGGGCGTTGGCACCATCTTGTCCCTGGACGCCTGGGCGGTGGCCGCGATTTTTTTAGCGGGCTCGCTGCGCAAACCCATCGCAAGCCTGGGCGCCTTCATTATGCTCAGTACCGCGCTCGCCGCCATCGGGCAAATCTTTTTGCCGCACCGGACCGAAGACACGCCGGTCCATAACCCCTGGCTTGTGGCGCATATCGTCATATCGATCTTGGCCTATAGCCTGCTTAGCATCGCAGTCGTCCAGAGCCTCATGCTCTGGATCCAGGAAAGCCGCTTACGCCGCAAACATCTCACACCGCTGATGCGCACCATGCCGCCCATGGAAACGATGGAAACGCTCATGTTCGAGATGATCCAGGTGGGTTTCGTGCTTCTGACGTTAACCCTGATTAGCGGTTTCTTCTTCTCCGAAAACATATTCGGCACGCCGCTCCCCTTCACCCATCACAGCATTCTGTCGCTGATCGCGTGGCTTGCGTTCGCGATCCTCTTGATCGGCCGGCGCCAGTTCGGCTGGCGGGGCCGCAATGCCATCCGCTGGACGCTAGCCGGGTTTGTGCTCTTCGTTTTTGCCTACCTGAGCGCGGAATTCCTCCTCAAGCTGGTTTTCTCCTAGGCACCCCTGATCGGCAAAAGCTCCGCGTCATCCCGACGCGCGCCCCGGCCAGTCCGTCGTTTTGCCCGAAAGCCAACTCCCCGGCGCTTAGAATCCCCGCGTTCAAGAGGCCCACTCCTCGAAAAAGTCCGGACTCTGTGTTAGCGTCAGCGGTTTCTTTTGGGGGTAGGCACAGCCTTTGGATCAAGTTCCTCTTGATATGCTCGCTGGCATATTGATTTTCCTCATCTTTCTCTCGGGATTCTTCTCCGCTGCCGAAACGAGCCTGATGACGATCAATCGTTATCGCCTGCGCCACTTAGCGGAATCGGGCCACCGAGGGGCGCGCCTGGCCCAACGGCTTTTGCGCCGACCCGACCGCGTGTTGGGTGTGGTGCTGCTCGGCAATAACTTTGGGAATATCGGGGCCTCTTCGGTCGCCACCCTCATGGCCTTGAAGCTCTACGGGCCGGGAGTCTTGGCGATCGTGACCGGCGTCCTCACCCTCATCGTCCTGATCGTGGCCGAAGTGGCACCCAAGACCTTGGCGGCGCTCTACCCGGAACCGGTCGCCTTCGGGTCCTCCTATGTGCTCACGCCGCTCCTGCGGGTCATCTACCCCTTGGTCGCCACCGTCAACTTCCTGGCCAATCGCCTGCTCGGCCTCTTTGGCGTCTCCGTACAACCCCGAAGCCCAGACCAGCTCAATTCCGAGGAATTACGATCCGTCGTCATAGAGGCCGGCAGCCTCATCCCCAAAACTCACCAAACCATGCTCCTTGCCATATTAGACCTCGAAAAAAGCACCGTGGAAGACGTCATGGTGCCCAGGCGTGAGATTGAAGGGGTGGATCTTGATGCGGATTGGGACGAGATTTTGGAGTTACTCGGAAGTGGCCACTACACCCGGCTACCCGTCTTTCGTCACAGCCTAGACAATGTGGTCGGCATGCTACACGTCCGCCGCGCCCTCCATTTGGCCTTGGCGGGACGGCTGACGCCTGAGACCCTGGAGGCGGCCCTCATGGAGCCCTACTACATTCCGCAGGGCACGCCTCTAGCCACGCAGCTCTTGAACTTTAAGGCCATACGCCGCCATACGGGCCTGGTCGTCGACGAGTATGGCGACCTCATGGGGCTAGTCACGCTAGAAGAGATCCTAGAAGAGATCGTAGGCGAGTTCACCACCCAAGCCCCCGGCACGCAAGACGACATCGCACCCCAGCCGGATGGCAGCTTTTTAATCAACGGCAGCACGAGTATTCGCGATATCAACCGAACGCTGGGTTGGGAATTACCGCTCGATGGCCCCAAGACCTTAAATGGGCTGATTACCGAATACTTGGAGGACATTCCGGTGTCTGGAACAAGCCTTTTATTAAACGGCTATCTGGTCGACATCGTCCGCACCCGGGGAACGGCCATTCAAGTCGCGCGCATCCGGCCCCACATGCCGCCCCCGGCGCCCGCCCGCGACGAGGCGATCTAAGGCCCGCGATCTGCGCGTCCCGCTCAACATCCGCCGCTATCAACCTCCTCTCACGTTACGCCGGGAAGACGACACGCGAGCGGGGCATTATGCTAAAAACCTCTACGCGACTCGCGTCGACCCGGTCTGTGACCCCGGGCTAGAGGGCGCGCTCTCCTATGATACGAGCCAAATGTTGACGGGCGCTTGCGAGAAGTGGGCTTGGCAAACCCCGTCGTTCCGCTATCGTTAAACCATGCGAGGAACCGCTCCGACCGATCTCGAGCTCATAGGTCGGGACTAAGCGCTCGGTATCGAAACGCATGGTGGCGTTGGTCAAGTGCGCATGCTCGGTGGCATACGTCTTCAGCGGGCTCAGATGCGTCGTAATCACCCCGCGCACCTGGCGTCGCGCGAGTTCATCCAAGACCGCCATAGCAAGCGCCGCCCCCTCCTCGGGATCCGTGCCGGTCCCGAGCTCGTCCATCAAAACCAAGGTGTCGCCATCGGCCTCGTGCAATAACCGCTTCAAGACCTCCACGTGCCCGGCAAAGGTCGAGAGCTGATGCAAGAGGCTCTGACGGTCGCCGATATCGATGATGAGCCGCGCAAAGCGCCCGACCACCACCTCACCCTCGCTAGGGACATGAAGGCCGCAATAGGCCATGACGACCAAGAGACCCACGGTCTTCAACACCACGGTCTTGCCGCCGGTATTGGGGCCCGTGATGAGCAACATGGGATGCTCCTCGTCTAGGTGGATGGTCAAAGGAATGGGCTGCGGACCGCGCCGGTCGGCGTATGCGAGCAGCATGGCCGGGTGATAAACACCCGAGAAACGCAGGGAAGGCTCGTCTATAAACCGCGGCGGGCTCGCGTTCATATGCACGCTTAACTGTCCTCCGGCAAAGGCGAGATCGAGCCACGCAAGTGCGCCGATCAGACGCTCGAGCACGGGGCCCGCTTCGCGCACCTGATCTGTGAGCGCGCGCCGCACGAGCAACTCCTCGGCATCCCGCTCGCCTGCCAGGGACTCCAGACGATTATTGAGCGCCACCACCTCGATCGGCTCCACGAGATACTCTCGCCCTTGGCCAGCCGGACCCCGCCTCACTCCCTTGACCTTGTCTGCGGTCGCAGACGGCAAAGACAGCAACAATCGAACGCCTTGCGTGACGATCCCCTCACCGGCAGGCGAGGGACCCAGAAGGGCGGCCCGCTGCTGCCTTAATATTCCCGTAACCACCTGCTCTTGGGCGCTTAACTTGGCCGCGTATTCGTTAAGCCTAAGGCTTGCCGTGTCCTTGATGCGCCCCGAGGTGTGTAAAGCGGCCTCAAGCGCTGCGCGCAACAATGGTGCCGGCGCGAAATCCGCGTCAGGGCCTGGATACAAATGGGGGTAGCGGACCAATAAGGCGCGCCATTCTTCACTCTGATGCAGTACTTGCATGATATGCAAAAGGGCGGTACCCGATAAAGCGGCCAGGGCCGAACTCGCTTGGCGTAAAGCGGGTCGGATATCGGGCAGACGCCCCAGACCATGCGCTTGTTCCTCTATGGCGTGCCGCGCCGCGGTCACCGCGCATTGCATTCTAAAGGCGGTCTCGGCGTCGGGGGCGGGCGTCAACGCCCGGGCGGCATCCGCGCCATAAGGGGTATGGGTCAAGCGCTCCACGAGTCGCGCAATGGCCGCGAACTCCACAGCCTCGATATCGGCCTCCATGATGCCCCCTTACACCTGATTCATGACGCGCACGCGACATCATCGCGAAGATAGACGGGGGCCGCCTGACAGGCGGACGTAAAGGCGCCTTGCGCGTACGCCTCTTCTGCTAATAAGAGTACCGATGCGGCGGTAGGCACCAAACCCGCTTCATATCCTCCCGCGCAGACCCCGTCTAGCACATCGGCGTAGTGGTCAAACCCACTCCCGGCCCCCCGATACGCGCCGGCCGGCACCTGCAAAAGCCCGGGCTTTCCCAACTGCTCGGGCCCCATCGGGATCACAAGCCCGTTTTCTTGGCGTCTAAAGAATCCATAATAAATCTCATCGCGGCGCGCATCGATCGCCGCCGCGATGTGCGGAGCCTTCGCGCCTTGCGCCAAGGCGGCCAGGGATGATATCGGAATGACCGGTACGCCCCGCCCATAGGCCAAACCTTGCGCGACTGCGGTCGCCACGCGGATGCCGGTAAAAGAGCCCGGGCCCCGCCCAAATGCGATCGCCTGAACGGCGGATAAATCCGTCTTAGCCAAGCCTAAAATGGCGCGCACCAAATCAAGCACGGTCTCCGCGCGCGCGGCCGCGTCTTCGACCTGCAGATCCCAGACCCTGCCATCGACCTTGAGCGCCACCGAGGCGACCTGTGTGGCGGTCTCCAATGCCAAAATATTCATGCCGCATACCTCCATCATTCCGACATTGAATCCCACCGCGTTCGATCAGCGCCCCCGATTGACATCGAACCGACACCCAACCACCGTCTAATCACTGTGACGGCCGTGTACACTTCCATCCTCATGGTGCAGTCCGCGGTAATCCCCACGCGCCACCCTGCCCCGCACCCAAAGACGCTCGGCTTAAAAAAATTCTGAACGGCACGCAAACATCCCCCGCAGACGCGTAACTCCTTACCCGATAGAGGTAAAATCAGGGCCATGATCGCGATATCTCAAGCCTTGATATAGGAGTATACCAGCCCGCCTTGCCGATCGCATTTGACAGACCGATCATGACTTGGCACAGTGCGGCCATGCGACTTCATAGCCTCCCCCATACCGATCTTACGATCTCAGACCTCGGCCTTGGCACCATGACGTTTGGTGAACAAACCGATCGCGCCGAGGCCCACGCCCAACTCGACTTTGCGGTAAGCCAAGGCATCACCTTGATCGACGCGGCCGAAATGTATCCCGTACCACCCCGCGCGGAAACGCAGGGCGCAACCGAGACCATTATCGGCGAATGGCTTCACAAACAGCCGCGCGACAAGCTCATCATCGCCACCAAGGTAGCGAGTCCCTTGCGCGGCTTTACGTGGTTACGCGAAGGGCCGCTCGCCCTCGATGAGGCCAATATCCGCGCCGCGATCGAAGGCAGCCTAAAACGCCTCCAGACCGATTACATCGACCTCTATCAGATTCACTGGCCGTCTCGGCCGCTGCCGATTTTTGGCGCAACGCTCTACGAGCCCCTGGGAGACGACAACCAGGAAAGCCTCATAGACGCGCAATTGACCTCCTTAGGTCAACTCGTGAAGGAAGGAAAGATCCGTGCTATCGGCTTAAGCAACGAGACTCCTTGGGGGGTCATGAGCTTTCTTCAATCCGCGAAGAGATTGAACCTCCCGCGCATCGCGACGATTCAGAATGCCTATAATCTCTTGAATCGATCCTTCGAATCCGGTTTATCCGAGGTCTGTCACCGCGAGAAGCTCGGTCTACTCGCCTATAGCCCGCTCGCGTTTGGCCTGTTAACGGGCAAATACTTGACTCATGCAGACCCCGACGCGCGACTCAACCGCTTCCCGCAATTCGGTCCACGCTACAGAAAGCCCGCCATAGACCCCGCGGTACACGCCTATGCGCATATCGCGGAAACCTTCGGCATCCCCTTAGGGGCACTGGCCTTGGCGTTCGTGCGTTCGCGGTTCTTCACGGCATCCACCGTGCTCGGGGCACGGACGCTCGCGCAACTGAAAGAAAACATAGACAACGCCCGGATCGTGCTCACGCCCGAGATTTTCGCGGCAATCGACGAAATCCACGCGCGTTCACCGAACCCCGCTCCTTAAAGGATGGGGCTTAGATAATTCCGGCTACGATATTGATGGTAAGCGCCAATACCAATGTGTTGAACGCAAACGACACCATGCCGTGAATGAGGGCCGCGCGCCTGACACTATGGGACGTGATGGCGACATCCGACACCTGGGAGGTCATGCCGATCACAAACGAGAAGTACAAGAAATCCACATAATGGGGCAAGGCCCCACCCGGAAACCGGATCCCTCCTTCGTCACGAATCCCGTCTTGAACAGCCCTGCCCCGATAAAAACTATGGGCGTAATGAAAAGCGAAAAGGGTATGAACGACAAGCCAGGAGGCCGCGACCGCGGACACCGATAGCGCCAAATAAGCCGCCTTCACGTCAGGCGGCGAGGTCTTCACATAGCGCAACAAAAACAAGATGGCAAAAAGACTCACGCCTGCAGCCGTGGTGGCAATAAAAAGGACCATCAAATTACTCTGATCTTGGGCTAACGTGCTCTTGCGGGTCTCTTGCGCATCGGCCAGGCCCATCACAACCCACGCCATCAGCAAGAAGGCGACACACGCGCTGTCCCAGCCCAAAAGTGCGCGAATATCGGTTAAAAAAGAGCGTGGGAGCGCAAAGAAGACAAGCACCCCCACGCTTAAGGACAGCGACAGACGCTTTCGGGCATTAAAAGCCCGAACGGCGCCTAGCACGCGATCCCACATAGCCTTAAGCGGCCTTAACTCCCTGCCAGAAGCGTCTTAATGGGGAGCGCATAAAGCCACCCATAATTGCTTCCGATCAGGAATGTCTGACCGATCACCACACCGTTTTGCGGACCGAAGCCACCGTGGTGCGTCATGTAACGCGCCTGCACCGCGCCCGTCTTGCGATTCAGCACGAAGATGGCGCCATTTCCCACGGGATAGATCACATGCGTGCCCGAGACGCTGGGCGCGGCCTTCATCTTCACCTTAAGCGGCGTATGCCAAAGGATCCGACCGGTCTTCAAATTGACGGCATAGGCGGTGGCTGTAACGGGGCTCCCCGTATAAATCGTCCCGCCCACAATCATCGGTACCGCATCCTTGTTACGCGGCGGCACGCCGCCTACACCAAGCGTCGTCTGCCAAAGGATCTTGCCGGTCTTGGCGTCAAGCGCCATCTCAACACTCTTGGCGCGGTGCTTACCAGGGGCCTTGCGCTCGAACTGAGTCACTACGATGCCGCGCGCTTGGGCCGGGGCGCAATCGCCCATGCTGCTGGAAAAGACCGCCTGGGGCGCCGTCCGCCAGACAAGCTTCCCGGTCTGTGCGTTGACCGCATAAAGGGCATTGGGATGGGTGCCGGCCATGATCACTAAGTGGTGATAGGTTGTACCAGACGACATGCTCACAAACGACTTGATCGGCACCCGCCATTTCAGGTGCCCCGAGGCCGCATTGAGACCATAGATATGACCGTCCCCCCCACCGAACACGAGCATGCCGTGATCGATCACAGGCGTAGGCATGTCTTCGCCCTTGGTGTGATAGACCCAGGCCAATTTGCCGGTATGGGCATGCAAGGCGTAGATACCGCTGATATCCGTGCCGCGCACGACCGGACTGCCCTTAACCCCAAATTTCACCGCCTGCGTATAGCTGAAATTCGAGTTACCCCCACCCACATAGACGAGCTTCTTTGACCCTTGGCCCGCCACAAGCGGTGTCGTCATGATCTCGTTTAAAGCGTTGAACTCCCACTTGAGGTGCCCGTTTCCGGCATCCACGGCATAGACATAACCGTTATCATCCGGCACATAGACCGTGCTATCGACCACCGACACACCAATCGGAATGCCTACGATATCGCGCACGGCGGTAATGCTGACATAGGCCTTCTTGATATCGGCCTTCTTCATATCCGGAGGCACGGCCCCCGGTACACGAAAGACCCAGTCGACGGACTGAGCAGAAGACCCGGCCGGCAGCTTATAACGCGCGTCATGCGCGCTATTGAGCCCGTACATAGGCCAACTGTGCGGCGAATCGAGCGCCACTGTCGCAGCACCCCCTTCGCTTGACGAAGCTTTCGTCCCGGGTGATTTATGGCTACAGCCCGAAAGGAGGCCTAGTGCCGCAAATGTTGCAATAACAGAGAACCGTCTAACGGGCCCTAATCTCATGTTGCATCTCCTCCAATGATTTCTTATAAAGTGCCGTACCACGGCAAACCCTAAGGGAACCCGGAACGTGGGTCAATAGCACCACCCGGACGGACATCAAGCATCACTTTCTCATGCTATGCTAGCGGAACGAAACCGACCCCGACGTGGTCGGATCAGCAAATACGACATGGTTGTGGGGGTTCGGCTCGTCATGGAACGTTTCAATTCCGCCTTCTTTCGCGGTGCATGGCGTATTGCCGCGCCCTACTGGCAATCCGAAGAACGCTGGTCCGCCTACGGCTTGCTTGCCGCGGTCATCGGCTTGAGCTTGGGTATCGTCTACCTCAATGTCTTGATCACCGAATGGTACAACGGGTTCTATGACGCCCTGCAACACTATGAGGAAGCGACATTTTGGAGCGCGATGCTCCGATTTTCCTGGCTTTCGGGACTGTACATCGCAGGGAGCGTCTATCAGACTTATCTTGGATCCATGCTGCAGATCCGCTGGCGACGGTGGATGACCCACAACTACCTAAACGATTGGCTAAGCGATCGCACCTACTACCACATGCAAATCTTGGGCGACAACACCGATAACCCAGATCAACGTATCGCAGACGATATCACGACCTTTGTGCATGGAACGCTCAGACTCTCCCTCGGACTCTTAAGCTCCATCGTCACGATCGCCTCCTTTATCGCCATGCTCTGGGTGCTCTCGAATCGACTCACTATTGCGATTGCGGGGCATATCTGGAACATCCCGGGCTATCTCGTCTGGGCCGCCTTGCTCTATTCGGTGGTCGGTACGTGGCTTATGCTTAAACTCGGACGTCCGCTCATCGGGCTGAGCTTCAACCAGCAGCGATTCGACGCGGATTTCCGTTTCAATCTGGTGCGTGTACGCGAAAATACCGAGAGTATCGCGCTCTATAGCGGCGAAGAGCAGGAGCACCGCGGCCTAGGCGCGCGGTTCGGGTTCATCTTTCGGAATTACTGGGCCATCATGCGCCGACAGAAGATCATCAACTGGTTTTCTTCCGGATACGGTCAGGTGGCGATTATTTTTCCGTTCCTAGTCGCAGCCCCCAGTTACTTCGCCAAACAAATCCAGCTGGGCCTTGTCATGCAGATCTCGTCTGCCTTCGGGCAGGTGCAGGGCGGCCTTTCCTATATCGTGACCATTTATCCGGATCTGGCCGCATGGCATGCGGTCGTCGATCGACTCACCGGCTTTAGCGCCCATATGCGCAAGGTCCGTACGCGTGCCGCCCATGAAACCCAACTCGTCCAAGGCACGGCCGACCACGTGCGATTGGAATCGGTCAATCTCCAGGTCCCGGATGGGCGCGCGCTCCTTACCGATCTCTCGCTCTCGGTAGCCCCTGGAGACACCCTCCTTCTCACGGGCCCCTCCGGGAGCGGTAAGAGCACCCTGATCCGGGCACTGGCCGGGATTTGGCCCTTTGGCAGCGGCCAGGTGCTCACGCCACCGCGCGCCGAATCCCTCTTTCTGCCCCAAAAACCCTACCTTCCGCTCGGGAGCTTGCGCGACGTCCTGCTCTATCCACACGGACACATCGATACCCCGGACAATCTCTTAACGGAAGCCCTCACCGCCGTGGGTCTCCCCCGACTGATTCCAGAGCTTACCCAGCAAAAATCCTGGGCGCTCATACTGTCGCTGGGCGAACAACAGCGCATCGCCTTTGCGCGACTCTTACTCCAAAAACCGGCCTGGATCTATATGGACGAGGCGACTTCCGCCTTAGATGAAGCGGCCGAAGAAGAACTCTATCGCTTACTCAAAGCACGCCTACCCCATAGCACCATAGTGAGCGTCGGTCACCGCTCCACCTTAAACGCCTACCATACAACGCGTCTTCAATTAAACGGAGGCGGGTCCTGGCAGGTCCTCGCGACCCCCGCTTAAAGTCTGCGACAGGCGTATGAACGCTTCGCGCAGACCCAAAGCGTCTCGCACCGGTGCCTCAAAATCGACCCGTAGACGGCGCTCGCGGGTCTGCACATCAAAACCCTCGGGATCTATACCTAAGAGCCGGGGCTCTGTCTCCTCGACCCCCTGCGCTGCGCAATAGCGCACCAGGGCGTCCCTATGGTCGGCGTTCATGTGTACGACCGCCCCGCTTTCTGCTTCCATCAGGGTTGCGTCATACGAATCGGGCTTTAAACAATAATCCTCGCCTCGGATCCAATGGATATCCCCAAAGCCTCCGATAAAACGGACGCGCTCTATCGTTAAGCGATAAAAGCGAAAGTCATGAATCGCGAAATACTCCTGCGCTTGCGGGAGATAGCGGAGATAACGATCCCGTAAAATATCGGTTGCCTCGACTTGCGTCGCACGCCCGAGCAAGGTCGCCCGCCCCGACTCCTGGATATCCTTCTTTTCGTCTTCCCAGACCAAAAGACTGGTTCGGGGGTCGTGTTTGATGTTCCGACTGTGCTGAGCTAGGTCAGACAGCAGAAGAATCGGGTGTCCGTCATAGTCCAGGATGTAAGGGGCCACCGACCCAAAAGGCCAGCCCTCCATTTCAGAAGAAAGCGTCGATAAGACCGCATTGATATGGGAGCGCATGAGGCGCCGGACATTTTTTACCGCTTTTTGATAGTTGCTCATAGAGGCCATTCTAACAAAGGCAGATTCAAATTGACCAATCGCTCACTTTTTCGTAAACTGGCCGCGCATCGGGCGATTAGCTCAGCGGTAGAGCACTGCCTTCACACGGCAGGGGTCAGTGGTTCAAACCCACTATCGCCCACCATATAAAACAGTGAGTTGCGAGACAGTCTGTCTCAGCAACAGGTTCCCGCTACGATCCACCCCATTGAATTTTTCGTTCCGCAAAAAACTCGGGGCAAGATCGCAACTGACCGATATGCCACCTTTCACGCTCACATCATCTGAGTGGAACCCGTTCGCATAAGTGAAAGACGAACATAAAGCGTCGGATTAAGGGTGCTCATCCTTGCGTCTACTCATAAAGCCGCAAAAATACGACGGTCTTTACGACCTTTACCCCTCAGGCCGCATGTGATCGATAAGAAGCCGCGATGATCCGCGCCAGCTCACGCTGGGTTGCGCCCAGCGTAAAAAGTGAGCGCACCAGAAGATCCAGCGATACAGAAGGGTCGCCCGACTCCATTTTGGCAATACGCGATTAGCTGGAACGTAGCTCCCGGGCTAGTTGGCTTTGCGTTAACTTCTGCTCTTCGCGTCGCTCGCGTAACCAACGACTGAGTGCGAGCTTTAACGCAATAAAACGGGACTCCTCTGGCGACAAGCCCAGAAACTCCTCCGCACCGCCAACATGCCAACCCTCTTTTTCCAATCTCTTTCTCTTTGCGTTATCCATCATCGTACATCGTAAGCGCTCCATAGACCCCACCCTGCCGCAGTTCCCCTGATCCCGTTACGCTTCCCGCCCATCACATTGATGGAGGTTAAGCGAGTGGCGAAGATCCGCAGTCATGAGGTTTGGCAAGAGCTC